>OLPV01000573.1_pt1 | contig 30817 bp, 25 predicted proteins | sample 1671961 | NCBI WGS metagenome assembly OLPV01 (sample SAMEA3136630, study PRJEB25190) | human gut metagenome | biome: human gut; feature: human-associated habitat; material: faeces | place: Austria | collected 2013
CGCGGGGGCCTCGGCGGCTTCCTTGGCAGCCTTCGCGGCGGCGCGCTCGGCTTTGCGGGCCTCGCGTTCTTCCGCAGCTTCTATCTTGGAAAACACGCAACCGCAGTAGTTCTGGCGATACATGCCCATGGCTTTGCTGCGTCGCGTGGCCTCGGGATATTGCTCGCGATAATCGCGGAACACCGCCGCCAAGCCATGGGCCTCACACGCGCGCTCGAGCTCCTCGCGAATGGTTTCCGTATATTGATAGGGGCTCACCGTGAGCGTAGTGGCCACGCCCTCGAAACCATTGGCCGCGGCATACGCGCACGCCTCTTCCAGGCGAAGGCGATAGCACGCGCGGCAGCGATCGGGACGCTGGTCGGGATCGGTGCCGAACACGCCGGCAGCGCGCGACCACGCCTGCGGGTCGTAGACGCCCTCGATTACCTCGAGGCCCTGCTCACGAGCAAAATCGAGCAGCACGGCGCGACGGTGCTCATATTCCTCGGCCGGGTGAATATTCGAATTCATGTAGGCAATCGCGATGTCATGGCCCTCTTCAAGCAAAAGCCGCAAAGGCTCGAGCGTGCACGGACAGCAACACGCATGCAAAAGCAACTTCAAAGGCGGCACCTCCATCACGGCCAGTCAACGAATTCGAGCGCACCCGCGCCCCTTTACCAAAACTTGTTTATACTACCATTTTGCATTCGCCGCCGCATGCGCTACAGCGCGCGGAGCGGCCCATTTCAAAGAGATTCGAGGATTTTCCATGGCTCGCTCATACACCACCGTTTTTTTCGACCTCGACGGCACGCTTTTGCCCATGGACACCGACGTGTTCATGAAGCGCTACTTCAAGGCGCTCGGCGCGTTCGCTGCGGAAAACGGGCTCGACTCCGACATGTGCCTGGGCGCGGTGATGGCGGGCGTGAAGGCCATGGCAAAATCGGACGGAAGCGCCACCAACCACGACGTGTTCTGGGAAGCGTTCACGAAAGCGACCGGCCTTAACGCCGAAGAGATGAAAACGCTGTTCTCGCGTTTCTACGAGGGACCATTTTCCCAGGTGGGAGAAGGCGTGCAGGCAAACCCCGAGGCCGCGCGCGCCGTGGCGACGCTCAAAGGGAAGGGCTATCGTGTGGCGATGACCACCATGCCCATGTTCCCGCTTGCGGCCGTGCATGAGCGCATTCGCTGGGCGGGCCTTGACCCCGACGATTTCGAATTCGCCACCGATTACGAGACCTGCTATGCCGTGAAACCCATGCCCCGCTACTACGAAGATTGCCTGGCGCGCGCGGGCGTTGCGGCCGACGAGGTGCTCATGGTGGGCAACCATAACCGCGAAGACGGCCTGGCGACCAAGGTGGGCTGCGACATTTATTTCGTGACCGATCACCTGATTGAGTCGGAAGAAGGCCTGAACGTTTCCGAATGCAAGCACGGAAGCATGGCCGAATTCGCCGATTGGTGCGAAGCGCTGCCGAGCTTGAAATAACAGAAGGAAAACGAGTGCGACAGAAAGCAACTGCGCGCTTCGCATGTTATAATGCAAGAGACGGCAGCGCCCGCCGTGACTAAAGCTTTTGGGACCTTAGCTACGGGTGATGCTAGTCGGTTTTAGAATGGCCAGGTACCCGCCTGGTCATTCTCGTTTCCGGGCATCATCTTTCTTTCTCTCTTCAATCCTGCGTTGGGTTCGGTCGTAAAGGGCCAAAACGGTTGTCGCGATAGTGCAGCAAGCTGCCAGGTACATCACTATTTCCATGGTGGTAGCTCCTTGTCTCTCGAAGGGAGCATCACCCGCAGGAACGGCGGAGCACTGCCAATCAGTATTATATCAAACATATGTACGTTATTAAGGCATTACAAGCTCCATATCGGAAGGCATCCGCCCGCCATCCCCTTTTTCGTCGGCCGATTCCGACGCAAAACCGACGCAAATTTTTACGTCGGTTTTGCGTCGGTTTTTTCGTATAATTTTATGCAATAAAGACCGACGATTACGTGGAAGGAGCAGGCCGCCATGAAAGAATGCAGAACCGTCGAGTGGAAAGAGTCCGTCTCGAATTCGTTTCTTAAAACGGTAAGCGCCTTCGCCAATTACGGATCAGGCAGCGTTGTTTTCGGCATCGCCGACGACGGTTCCGTCAAAGGCCTTGCCGACACAAGGGCGGCGTGCCTGGACATCGAAAACAAAATCAACGACTCCATCGACCCCACGCCGTTTTTCTCACTCACCGAAAACACGCGCAAGAAAACCGTCACCCTTGCCGTTGAAGAGGGGCCGAACAAGCCCTATCTCTATAGAGGAAAAGCTTACCGCAGGTCAGACACGGCAACCGTAGAAGTTGATAACGTCGAACTGCGCAGACTCGTGCTCGCTGGCCAAAACATGCATTTCGAGGAACTGCCCTGCCACGAGCAAGATTTGACGTTTCACGCGCTCGAAGAAAAGCTCGAGGCCGAGCACGTCGTGAAGGCGCTCAACGGAGACGTTCTGCGAACGTTCAACCTATTCAATTTCGAAACGGGCTTCAACAACGCCGCGCTCATCGTTTCCGACCAAAACACCTTCCCCGGAATCGACGTCGCGAGGTTCGGAGAAAACATCAACACCATTGCCGACCGCGCAACATTCGAAGGAACTTCCGTCATTGAGCAAATCGATGGCGCCTGCACGATGTTCGAGCGCTATTACAGCGTCGAGACGATCGAAGGCGCCCGTCGAACCACGCATTATTCGATTCCCTACGAGGCATTCCGCGAAGCCGTCGCGAATGCCGTTGCGCATCGCACGTGGGACGTTAACGCGAAAATCAGAATCGCGATGCACCCCGACCGCATCGAAATATCCTCGCCTGGCGGCCTGCCCGCAGGCCTTGGGCGCGACGAGTATCTAAGGGGTTTCATTTCGCAGCTGCGCAACCCAATTCTTGCCAACGTGCTGTTCAGGCTCAACATCATCGAAATGTTCGGCACGGGAATCGTGCGTATTCGCAGTTCATATGCCGAATACGAGCAGAAACCCGAATTCGACGTAAGCGAAAACGCCGTGCGAGTCACGCTTCCCGTGACCGATGCGAGGCCCGCTTTGACCAGCGATGAGGAACTGGTATATCGATTCGTCAAAGAAGAAGGCTCGGCGGCGAGCGGACAAATTGTCGCGAACTTCGGGTTCGGCAAAGACAAGGCCGTGAAGCTTCTGCGATCGCTTGTCGAGAAACGCTACGTAGAGAAAACGGGCACCGGCCGAGGAACGAAGTATCACGCATAAAAGGTGCGAGCGGAAGATGACGACCCTCGCACCCAGCCGCCTTCAAACGAAGTAACGAGTACGAAAACACGAACTACAATCCCCTATCTATTTCGCGTTTTTCAATTTTTTGCGATTTTGCGAAGTAGAAGCGGCCATCTACTTCGCGTTCTCGTTTTTCGTTGCGATGCGCGGAATAGAAACCACCGCAATACTTACGAATCGAAGCACTCGGGCCCATAGGGAGAGCAAACGGAATCGGCGATTAGAGAACCGCCGAAGCGAACTTACGTAGCAAAACCCCGCCGCAAACGAATGGCGGGCACCACATACGCGATGCCCGCCAGCTAGAGGGAAAGCCATGCGGAGCTTATAGGGAGAGGCGGCAGCACTCAGCACCAATAAATCGAGTTTCCCGTTTCGACGGACGCCACAAGCAAAGACCTTATTCGCTCGGCCGTATAATAATACCCCTCATACATGAACGGGGCTTCCCGTTGCTCAACCCAAAACTCACGCGCCACCTTGGATGCACCCCGAGGCCCAATCGAATCGAACACGCGAATACGCTCACCTATCGCATCTGCAAAAGGTCATCAATGAACTTCCATGATGAACATTTGTCACATCGCCGACGATGCCACCAAGCCTCAGATCACTCGCGCATCCGCTGCCGCGCTTCAACCAAATCAAGCAATTCCTGCTTAGAATGCACGTTGCATTTCGCATAAATATGTTTGATATGAGTTTCAATCGTGCTTTTCGAAATCACCAGCGCGTCTCTCATATAGGGCACCGATCGGCCTTTCGCTAAGAACCCGAACACCTCAGCCTCGCGCGGAGAAAGCTTATATTCCCTCGCCAAGTCAGCCGTCACGTCATCCATCGATAACTGCCCCATCGCAAGCGCACGCTCTCCCTCCTCGTCTTCCATCGAAGACGCAGCCGTCTTTGCACGCGCGTTTTCCCCAATACCGCCCTCAATCGCAGCATCGGAATCGACCTCGCCAAGTCTCTTCTGCAAATTAATGAAGAGTGGAAGCATCACGACGCAGGCGCAAATCAGCAGCAAACACGGACCCGTTACATCTACCACAGCGTCGACAAGGCGCGCGCCGAAGAAGCTACCGACGAGAAAGCCCAGCTGCACAACAGCACGAAATATGCCAAACGTTTCACTCGGAAGACACAGCCCTCGGGCGGTAATGCGCGAGAAAATCGCATAGAACAACACTTCGACATAGAATGCTGCCGAGCAAGCAAGCACGAGCGCCGCCGTATTGAAAACCATCCCGCCGAGAACTCGAGCCGCAAGAGCAAACACAATGAGCGGAATCGCCCACTGATAGAGAAACGAGAAATCCATCTTACTAGTATGCGCAATTGCCACAACAACAAGCATGCACGCGATTGAGGCTCCTGCAATATAGGCGAGAATAATCTCATCAGGCGCAAAATACGACGCACCTGGATAAATACTTACGCTCACAAATCCCGTTGCGATGCTACAAACCATCGAACAAGCCGCCAGACTTATAAGCAGCAAAAATACCTGAGAAAACGGCTTTATCGGTTGAGCAAACGTAAATTCGCTCGCCTCTGATTTCTTGCAGAGAAGCAACATGAGCGACGCAGCAACGGGAAGACACGATGTAATTACGCCCGAGAGAAAACCCGGCAGAAAATGCACCGCCAATGCGCATCCCACAAACACGACAAGCGACGCCGGTATTGACCTCTCTGCATTCTCGGGGTGCGTTTGACAGAAGAGCTCGCCCCACGCCACCCAAAGAGCCGAAGATGCAATGCCGCCGATTACGCTCAACACCACAAGAGCGCAAGGCACCTGCACGGCAAGACGCAAAGAAAATGTGCAGGCAGCCATAACGAAGCCCGCTGCCGAAACGGTACGCTCCGAAAGTGGCGTTCGCTTATTCGGACGAAACGCCATGCTGAAAAGAGCGATGGCCGACGCGAGCAGCGATGCCCACAAGCTCAGAATCGCCGACCTCGTTTCACCGACGTTGAAAATGCCGTTCGCAAACCACGTGCAGTACACCCAAGCAAGCAGTGCACCCAGCCCAAGATAGCGAAAATGCAGCCGTCCAAAAAACGAGTCAAGTCTGTCGATTAGTTTCCCAATCATAATTCCCTCCCAGCAGAAATGCTACGTGCGACGCCCAATCGTGTCAAATCCCCTGAAACACGGGATGCCTCTGAGCTGGCAAAACAACAATCACGTCTTAGCACGATGGCAACAAAGGCCAGAAGTCGCAATAATCAAGTCAAGCCAAAGGGCTGCAAGAGGCAAGGAGGGGGCAACCGCGATTCACGAACGAAATGATCGCGGCGGCAAATAAACTCCTGTAGAGGGAAAGGGGACACTATGTCTATCGACACGTCTATGGATCGCCGCGGATTTATCGCTGGATCGCTGGCTGCAGGCGCCGCAGCGGCATTAGGCCTAGCAGGATGCGCAGCACCGACCTCGTCAGATAAAAAAGATGCCTCCGGCGAGGAGAAGACGCCGCAATCCAACAACGCCGACTGGCTTGGGGAAGCGCCAACCATCAACGAGAGTGATATTGTTGAAACGATTGACACCGAGGTGCTCGTCGTAGGCGCAGGTTGCTCTGGCCTCGTCGCCGCAAACTTTTCCGCCACCGAGGGTGCAAAAACGCTGCTCATTGAAAAATACGACATGGGCACGGGCTTGCGCGGTTCAGGAATCGGCGCAGTGGGATCACGCAAGCAGAAAGAGGCTGGCGTCGATATTGACCCGCTTGAGATTTGCAACGACCTGGTCCATTACTCGCTAAACAACTCCAACATGGATCTGCATCGCCTCTGGGCCGACCATTCTGGAGAAGCTGTCGATTGGTACTGCGATTTAGTCGATGGCGTTGACTTGTGCCGCATCGACTTGGAATGGAATATGCCAGCCGAGAAAACGCGTTACAAGTGCTGGCCAACCGGCCATGGCGCCATGCTCGACAACGGTAAAACCGGCAAAGACGACGCCAGCGCCGAAGGCGTAACTTATAAGGTGATCGAGGGGAACTTTAAATCCATGCCAAACGCCGAGCTGCGCTACAACACAGCCCTCGAATGCCTTATCAAAGAAGACGGAAAAGTCGTCGGCGCGTACGCTACCAATGCCGATGGCAAATACATTCGCATCAATGCCTCGAAGGGCGTTATTGTCGCAACCGGCGGCTATGCAAACAACCCCGAAATGCTAGCCGCCCTACAACCCGAATTGATGAAAAGCTTGATTGGCGTCGTTCCTTTCCCCAACTTCAACGCCCAAGGCCAAGGCATCAAAGCGTGTCTGTGGGCAGGAGCCGTAAAAGATGCCCAACCTACAGCCATGATTTTTGATCGCGGCATCATGCGCCCCGATCAGCGTCCTGGCGATCCTTTTGCGATGGATTTCGGGTACTTCCATATGGCCACCCAACCGTTCCTGAAAGTTGACATGGACGGCAAACGCATCACGAACGAATCGTCGCCATACGATTTTCTTATCCATGCATTATCGAACCGCACCGAACGCTCATGGATTGACGTTTGGGATTCGAACTGGCCGGAGGATATCGATCGTTTTCACACCGTTGGTTGCTCAACGCTGATTAAGCGTGAAGGAACCAACCAGATGGACCCCGAGGGCATCGAAGGCACCGCAGCAATCATCGACTCGCTCGTCGAATCGGGCCAAATTGTCAAAGCGGATACGCTGGGGGAAATTGCAGAAGCATTCGGTCTGGACAAAGAGACGTTTGAGGCAACCGTTGTACAATATAACGGCTTCTACGACGCTCAGAAAGACGCACAATACGGCAAGGAAGCGTTCCGCCTGTCATCGCTACGCAAGCCGCCGTTTTACGCATGCAAACTCGCGGGCATGCTGCTGTGCACGCTCGATGGCATCAGAATCAACACTAATTTCCAGGCGCTCGACGCCGACGCCAATCCAATCGAGGGCCTTTATGTCATCGGAAACGATTCGGGCGACTACTACAATGGCACTTACCCAAACCTCGCCGCGGGCCTCAACGCCGGTCGTTGCGTAACGTTCGGCATGCTGTGCGGCAAGCATGTCGCTAATCTGTAGGAAAACCAGGATACGAAACCAAAGGGCATTCGCAGCTATTGCGCGAATGCCCTTTCTGATTGACGAGAATCTCCGTCACTGAAAACGGCAAACCCTCGGACCGAGCCTGCTTCATGGGCGTTCGGATTTGGGCCTAATAATCAGATCTTCTGGTACGCTCTATCATCAACGTCTTATTGATAACGTACCCATTGAGGCCGTGGCCAAGCGATATAATGCCGCCCCGTCTTCGCCCGTAAGCGCTTTGTCAATCAGCGCATTGCGGTCATCTTCAGGAACGCCGGGCACACACCTTGGAGGAATCATCAAGCAATAATTGCGCCACGGCTACGCGAAGATGGTTGAGGCGCACTATGAATGGCGACCAAATACAAGGTACTGAAACGAGCCATGGCGAAAACGCCTAATGCAATCATGCATCAAGCGCTCTCGCACCTGTACGCGCATCTCTTTAATAGAACCTAGGATTGCAGGCTATCTCGCACTCAAGGTCGAATCGAACGACCGCTATTGGCGTCACATCTTCAAGAGCTTGGTCGACTGTCGCCTTATCGACGACCGCATCATGACGGAAGCCAACAACGCGTTCATCAGGATACAGGGCCTCGACGTGCTCATCATGCCCAGCTTGATTTCCGATTAGATCGGCACTACGCGAAGAGTCACGTGCCATGAGGCGCGTCTCTCGCGAGAAGGGGCTACACAACTGGGGAAACAGCGGAGGCGTTCGGCCAAAAGACCGAAGCAATTCTGCGACAGGCGGGGCCTTGCGTGGCACGAAAGAGAGGCACGGACATGTTCTATATCTGCGAATTCGAATTCTACGATGACGGCGAAGGCTCCGTTGCGGCCTTGTGCCTGAACGGCTGGGGCGGTGCCACGTTCGGCGACAACTTGGAGGACGCTGGCGAGAGCGCAGCCGATTGGCTCACCTGCATGGTCGACGATTGTCTGATGAACAGGCGCGAGCTTCCCCCTGTCGAATTAGGCCATGAGCCGCAGCGCGGCGGGATGGTTGTCGCGCTCGCCGTGCCCCGCGAGCTGTCGAACATCCCAGCCATGACGGCGGCGGATGCCGCGCGAGAGCTTGGCGTGAGCACCGCCCGCGTCACACAGCTCGCGAATGCCGGGCTGCTTGATTCCTGGAAGGAAGCCGCCGCATGGTGTCCAAGGCTTCCGTTGAAGCACGGCTCGAAAACGCTCCAAAAGCCGGAAGGCCAAAATCCGCAATGGAATAATCAGAAAGCCGATTCCCGTCGGCGTGCCACAAGCCCCGCAACAATACGAGGCTTTTTCTTTGTTGCGATCCCAGAGACGTGTTCGATTCATGAAGAACGACTGAGCCAATACAACGCGAGGGCTCACGCCCCGCGAGACGCGCCCCCAGCGCGTTATTGCTGATCAGATGAGGAGATTGCCGAGACGCTCCGTATCAGCGTGCACGTGGCGCACGACCAGAAGCGGTCGCGCCTCGAATTCTTGCAGGCCATAAGCGATTCGAGGAGCAAGGCCGCCGAGACAATGGCCAAGAGCCTTTACGCGAAGGCATGCGACAAGGCGAAGAACGCAGCGGAAAAGCAGCGCAAGACGCTGGGCGCGAGCGAGAACAAGATCATGCTAACAACAGAGGTCATTGGAGAAACACCGCCACAGGACATAGCAGCCACGATCTGCCAGCTCGTTAACCTGCCAGTTAGATCGGCGCTCTCCAAAACGGCGGCCAATGCTGGCGCCTCCAAGCTCAATGTCATCACCGCCAAGCTCGACACCCTGGCCGCGAGCCAGGACGCCGCAGACACCACCGACAGGCTCGCCGTGGCGGGTATTCTCGACGCAATCAAGAACCAGACCAACGCGATGCAGCAGCAGGCGCTGCCCGCACCCAAGGTCGCCAACGCCGACGCGCAGACCTACATCCACGAGCGCCGGCCCGACATCGAACTCGACATGTGCGTCGACCCGATGGAGCCGAAGAAGAAGGGCTTTTTGACCGAATACCCGGTTGGCGCGTTTGACTTTTGCCATTCGGGGGGGGGTAACCTTCCTTCGACAGAAACGAGGCGAAAGGCTGCACATGAAAATCTTCGGAATGAACGTGCCGGAACTTATTCTGCTGGGAATCGTTCTTGCATGCGCTCTTATTGCTAAAGGGATAGGCGAGAAAAAAGGATATGGAGCTGGCCTGAGCTTCTGCGCGGGGCTCTTTCTTGGTCCGCTCGGCATTATCATCATGGCCGTCGTCCCCGATAAGAGCGGCCAGAATACCATTGCGAGCGCCGATGCTCTAGTTAAATACAAGCAACTGCTAGACGATGGCGCGATTACCCAAGAAGAGTTCGACGCGAAGAAGAAAGAGCTGCTGGCGACTAAAAAATAAGGCAGCGCGGCCGTAATGCAATGGAGATACACCAGCAAATCCCGGGTGCCTTAAACCAAGCGGGCGACGCAGTACGTACGAATCAAAGCCGGGTGCCAGCCCGGCTTATTTTTCCTCCTGGCTTTCCCGGACTCGTTTGTCCGCCTTCCGTTCATGCTAATACCCAACAACCCACCGCCCGACGCTCCAGAGGAATTCGGGGGGTGGCAGCCAGTGCAGTTTGATTGCCAGTTAGATCGACACTGGCCCAGAAGTATACAGCTGAATTCAAGGCGTGAAACGCGAGGTAAAATACGTTAAACAGACTTGGTGCGACCGAGCAAGACGGCAGGGGGCGGTCAGTGACGGAGGATGTTACAAAGATTGTACGGAAGAAAGAAACCCGTCGAGCTGCAGAAGCAGGCGGTGAATCCGCTGGTGCCTATAATACTGTGAATCAAATGTACGTCCAGGAGAAGTTCCATGCAGCGCAGGGGCATGGCTTCGCTGCAGAACAGGCAAACGATCTCCATGACCAGGTCCACGGCAAGCAAGTCCACAAGGGGCTTGGAGACGATAATGCCAAAGACGGCCCCGACCGCATGGTTAACGGAAAATGGATTCAGTCGAAGTACTATGCCGACGGCAAACGCGCAATTGACGCGTGCTTCCGAGACGGCGGAAAAGGGACGCTTCGCTACGTAGACCAAAACAATGAGCCAATGCGCATCGAAGTCCCTAGCGATGACACGATATACAACAAAGCCGTCGCACGTATGCAAGAGAAGATTCTCAACGGCCAGGTCAAAGGCATTAGCGACCCCGCAAAAGCTTCTGAAATTGTTCAGAAGGGCAACTACACCTACAAGCAAGCCCGCAATATAGCAAAAGCTGGCAACATCGACTCACTGAAGTTCGATGCCACCAATGGCGCGATCACCGCGGCATCTGCCTTCGGCGTGAGCGCGGTAATCGCCTTCGGAACGAGCATCTGGCAAGGGGACTCACCAAAGGTTGCGGCAAAGAACGCCGCCTTCTGCGGCTTGAAAGTGGGTGGCACCTCATTCGTCGTTGCGGTCTTGTCCGGTCAACTCCTCAAGGCAGGACTTAATAGCGCTATGGTGACGAGCACAGAGGCCATAGCGGCTCAGCTCGGTCCGAAAACTTGCGCCGTCATTGCCAACGCCTTTCGTTCCGGAGCTCCAATCTACGGAGCAGCCGCAATGAGGAGCACAGCGAAACTACTGCGCGGCAATATTGTCGTCGCAGGCCTCACCGTTGTCGTATGCTCGACATTCGATGTTGCGGACATCGTGAGAGGCAGGATTTCGGCAACACAGCTCGCCAAGAACCTGTCCATAACGCTCACAAGTGTTGCAGGTGGTTCCGCTGGCTGGGTCGGAGGGGCCGCATTGGGAACGTTGGTCGCCCCCGGCATCGGGTCCATGATAGGAGGAGTCATCGGCTCGATGAGCGCTGGAACGGCGGCAGGGTTCGTCACGGATAAGGTTGCAAGCATTTTTCTGAAAAGCGACGCCGAGGAAATGCAGACGATTGTCGAGAAAATCGCATTGGAAATCCAGGCAGACTATTTGCTATCGGAGGACGAGACAAAGCACTTCGTCGAGTCGCTCAGTGAGCGACTCAATGGGAAAGTGCTTAAGGACATGTTCGCATCGAAGGACAGGGGGAAATTTGCCGAGGGCCTTGCCATCCCTCTTGCGGAGACCGAAGTCTCGAAGCGCAGGCAAATCAAGGGCAATATCGATGATGAGATCGAAGAGGGATTGGTCGAAGCGCTAAAGGAAATCGCGGAAGGAGAGCAAGTTGACAACGATTGAGAGCCTTCTGAAGTCAATCGCTAACGAGCACGCTGCAGAGCTTTGCGAACTTGGCGATACGATATCGGAGAAGAACCTCAAAAAGGGGTCTGTCTATCAAAGTCTGAAGCTGGACGGTGGCAACGCTTATCGCGCAGTCCGCGGCGCGGCGATTAGCTCCGGAACCGTTATACAGGACGACGAGGACAAGGGGGTCGTCGCTGTCATGCTAAAGGGTGGCATCGCAAAAATGGCACCGATATTGCTGGTGACATCGATAAAAGGCGGCGAAGTTGATCTGGGTTGCTATTCGAAGGAGGGCCTCATTCCCCAGCACTCAGCCGAAAAGGCACTTAGGGCTTTCTTGAAAGCGATCAACTAGCTATTCCGCCAGCAAATCCCCGACGTCCCCACGGCGCCCGCCCACACCATCGCGCCCTCTTTTCATCAAGCAATTTTTTGGTTATACAAAACCAAAATTTATACTGGTTATTCATAACCATATATGTTATAGTGACATCAACGGTTATCAATAACCAAAAAGAATCAAGAGAGGACCGACCTTGGCTTACAGCGACATCGAACTTGAAAAAATCAATTGGACCATCGCTAACCGCATGAGGGGAACCATCAAGACCGAAAACGTCTATCCGCTCATGTACCTCGCGCATTGCGCGCTCCAAGACGACGCCGCGCGCTACGACATCCAGTATGCAGTAGCCCTCGCGGCGAGAGGCGACAGCGACATCGAGGTCTTCCTGCAAGAAGCCGCCGGCCAACTGACTGGCGCGCGCGCCTTCGAGGATTTCGTTCTGTGCGTCGATTCACTCGATCAGGAGCTGGTTATCGAATACCTTAAACGCGGACCCTTCAACCAGGGAATCTTCAGCTTGGAACACGCTACCCCACAGGGAGTGGCGGCGCTCGCGCAAGCCATCCTTGACATCCAGCCAGGCGAACGCGTCATCGATTACGGCTGCGGCCAGGGCAATTTCCTGGAGCTCGCTGCAGTCAAACAACCGAAAGCCTACCTGCAGGGCGTCGACATCAACCTGCAGGCAATCGCCGCAGCGAAAATCCGAGCCGCAATCGCGGAATCCCCCATCGACTACACGCTCGGCGACATGTTCTGGTATCACGACGGACGCATCGCGGGCAACCCCGTCGACAAAGCGTTCTCCAACTATCCTTGGGGCGTGCGCACAAAGATGCTCCAAGCGAGTTCGGACTACATCGGCCGCGTGCTCAAGGGGCAGGAATGCTACAAGCGTCCCGTCTCGGCCGACTGGGTGTTCAATCGCCTCCTTGTCGATTCCATCAAAGAAGAGGGCATCGCCGTCGCGATCATGTCCAATGGGGCCACATTCAACGGCGCCGACATGCCAGTCAGGAAGTATTTCGTCGACAACGGCTTCATCAAGGCCATCGTCGCGCTGCCGAAAGGAATGTTCGGCCCCTACACAAGCATTGAAACCTCGCTTATCGTCTTGTGCGCCGGCGGTGCCCAGAGCGTACGCTTCATTGACGCAACCGATCTCGGGGAGAAGGACCGCCGCAGCACACGCCTCGGCGATGCAGACATCGCCGAGATCGTCGACCGTCTGAAAAACGATTCCGAGAAGAGTGGGACGAAGACCATCGACGAAATCGCGGCGCGCAGCTACGACCTCTCGGCGAAGCGCTTCCTGCAGCCAGAAATCGAAATCGTCAACAGCGTCGACCTCGCCGAGCTATGCAAAGACATTACCAGAGGCGCCGCCGTGCGCGCTGCCGAGCTCGACGCCCTCACATGCCACGAGGACACCGGCACCAGCTACCTCAACCTCGGCGACATATCCGACGGATATGTGAACGACGACCTGCCGAATCTCAAGAGCCTTGACTCCAAGATGGCGAAATACTGCATCCATGACGGAGACGTGCTCCTCTCAAAGACAGGCGTGCCCTTCAAGGTAGCAGTGGCAGAAGTACCCGAGGGACGCAGAATCCTGGCAAACGGCAATCTCTACGTAATCTCGGTCGATAAGGACAGAGTTGACCCCCATTACCTAGCGGCATACCTCGCCAGCCCCATCGGCAAGGAACTCCTAGCTCGGATAACCGTCGGTACCACGATTCCCAGCATCCCCATAAAATCTTTGTCGACCCTTCAGGTTCCCATGACCGATATGAAGCACCAGAAAGAAATCGGAACCGCCTACCTATCGAAGATTGACGAAATCAAGGTCCTCAAACTGCGCCTACAGCAAGCACGACAAGAAATAACCGACTTGTTCGAAGGGTGATCAAATTGGCGCACCTCACCATCCAAGAGCTCTCCGATTTATGCGACGCAATGATGAGCCGCATGGGCCTGGAACTCCTGCCGGCCATAACAAAGGCGAACCGCGAGGACGTCTTGGATGACCTGCTCGCATCCCTGGGCATGTCCGACCTGCTCGACGGCAATCGCGACCACGACGCTCAGGACCCAAAGAGCAAGATCATCGTCCTCGGCGCAAGCAACGTGAAGACCGACAACCTGAGAAACCTCGTGCGCAAAAGCGGGTTCGACCCCGACAGATTCGAATTCCAGCTCGACTATGACCGCCTCAAACACTTTGACTTCAGCAAAATTCGCAACACCATGGGCTACGTGGCGATTCTCGCTGGCCCCATGCCGCACAGCACGCCTGGCGCAAAAGAGGCGTCAAGCTTCATCGCGCGCGTCGACGCGCACAGCGACGAGTACCCACCACTTATCAAACTCGAAGCAGGCGACGACCTGAAAATAACCAATAACAGCTTTAAGAGGGCCCTGCGGGAGCTGCATCACCTCGGCGCGGCATAACCGCCCGACGGCGCATTGAGCCCCGCGTCAAAGCCGCAGACCAAGTCAGCTAATATGCTAAACTTATATAACAATGATGCAATAACTCAACCGCATTGCAATCAGGGTATCCCAAAGGACGAACAATGGACGGCATCGAGCTCAAACAGAAGCTTCTAAACGGCAAGAAGACCGACCGGATCATCTTCGCCGTCACTCCCGACCTCAAGCGTGCCGTGGCGGAAATGGCCAGACAAGATTGCGTATCCACAAGCGCATTCATCTCGGCGCTTTTGGCCGAAGAGGCCGTAAGGAGGGCTGCGCAGTGAACGAATCAGACGTGCGCCTGAAGCTGATTGACCCAGCGCTCAAAAAAGAATGGAACGCCGACAGGCAGATATTCACTGAATATTACTTCACCGATGGAGAAATCGTCGTTCGCAAGGGTCTTCATACTCGAAAGAAGCCCAAGAAGGCCGACTACCTGCTCATGTACAAACGGGATATGCCCATCGCCATCGTTGAGGCCAAAGACTCGAAGCACACAATCGAGGCCGGCCTGCAACAGGCAATGGATTACGCAATTGCCCTAGATGTGCCTTTCGCCTACAGTTCAAACGGAAAAGGTTTCGCCGAACATGATTTCACCACCGGCAAGGTACGCCGCCTGAGCATGAACGAATTCCCATCCCCCGAAGAGTTGTGGAGTCGCTTCTGCGCCTCGAAGGGCATAGAAACGCAGAAGGCCAAGAAAATCATCACCGCGCCTTACTATTACGAGCACGGCGGCAATTCGCCTCGCTACTATCAGCGAAACGCCGTCAATAGAACCGTTGAAGCTGTGGCAAACGGCAAGGACAGAATCCTTCTCGTCATGGCGACGGGCACCGGCAAGACCTATACGGCTTTCCAAATCGTACACCGCCTACGCGAGGCAAGCATGGCAAGGAAGGTCCTCTATCTTGCTGATAGAAATATTCTCGTCGATCAAACAATAGACGGAGACTTCAAACCGCTGCGTAAAGTAATCACAAAGGTCGAACATCGCAAGCTCGACCCAGCATACGAAGTTTATTTCGCGCTCTACCAGCAGCTTGTCGGCACAGATGGTGAAGAAATATTCAGGGAATTCAGCCCCGAGTTCTTCGATCTCATCATCGTCGACGAATGCCATCGCGGCAGCGCTGCCGATGACTCCGCTTGGCGCAAAATACTCGAATACTTCAGCACCGCCGTGCAAATCGGCATGACCGCTACGCCGAAAGAAACGAAGGACGTGTCGAACATCGATTACTTCGGGGAACCCGTATACACGTACTCGTTAAAACAGGGCATCGAGGACGGCTTTCTCGCCCCATACCAGGTCGTTCGCGTAAAACCAAACGTCGACGTTTACGGTTGGCGTCCACAGGCCGGCACCGTTGACGACAACGGCAAACCGATCGATGACCGCGTTTACGAGAAGCAGGACTTCGATCGGGAACTCGTCATCAAGGAACGAACGGAGATTGTGGCAAAGAAGATAACTCAGTTCCTCAAAGAGACGGACAGGTACTCGAAGACGATTGTCTTCTGCGTCGATATCGACCACGCGGAACGAATGCGCGAAGCCCTGGTCAATGAGAACAGCGATATCGTCAAAGAGCACCCCACTTACATCATGCGCATCACTGGCGATTCAAAAGAAGGCAAAGCGCAGCTAGACGAATTTATCGATCCTGACGAGAAGTATCCGACGATTGTCACGACGTCGAAGTTGCTCACCACAGGCGTGAACTGCAAGACCTGCAAGCTCGTCGTGCTGGACAACATTTATGGCGAGCAGGGAATGACGGAGTTCAAGCAAATCGTCGGTCGCGGCACGCGCATCTGCGAACCATACGGCAAGCTCTACTTTACCATCCTCGATTTCCGTGATGCGTCGCGTATGTTTGCCGACCCTGCGTTCGATGGAGAGCCAGTGCAGATATTCGAGCCCGCGCCCGATGGCCCCATGGTTCCCGACGCTGATCAGCCCGACAGCGCCCCCGACGTTTCACCCCTGCCCGACCCCGATAACGTGTTGGACGGAGATGATGCTAAAGGCAAGCATGTCAAATATTATGTCCATGGCGTCCCCGTCGAAATCGCCTCCGAACGCGTCGAATACTATTCAGTTTCCGGCGAGCTTGTCACGGAGAGCCTCAAAGACTACACGAGAAAGAACATTCGCGGCGAGTATGACACGCTTGACCATTTCCTAACCGTTTGGAACGCAGAGGACCGCAAACAGGCGATCATCGACGAGCTAAGGGATCGAGGAGTGTTCCTCGACGAACTCCGCAAGGAATCAGGTCAGGAACAGATGAGCGACTTCGACCTCATCTGCCACATCGCCTATGACCAGAAACCGCTCACGAGGAGCGAAAGGGCCAACAACGTGAAGAAGAAGGGGTATCTGTATGAATACACGGGTCTTGCTCACGATGTGCTCGAGGCCCTTCTCGATAAATACGCCGCCTCGAACCTCGTCGATTTGGATGACACCAGAATTCTCGACCTCGAAGAATTCCGGCGCTTCGGAAGCCCTATGAAAATCTGCAAGGCATTCGGAGGCAAGAAGGAATTCATATACGCCGCGCAAACATTGGAAAATGCGCTCTACTCAGCTTAGAAAGGCTTTAAAGCATGGCTTTAGGATCTCTCGTCAAAACCCTCCAGAACATCATGCGCAACGACGCGGGCATCAACGGCGATGCCCAGAGAATCGAGCAAATGACATGGCTATTCTTCCTGAAGATTTACGACGCAAAGGAAGAGGAATGGGAATTCCACGACGACTCGTACGAATCGATCATCCCCGATCGATTGCGCTGGCATAGCTGGGCTCCAGACGCAAAAGACGGCAACGCTCTTACTGGCGATGAGCTCCTGGACTTCATCAACAACGACCTCTTTAAAACGCTGGCGAGTCTCGAACTTGCCCAGAATGCACCACTGCGCCAAGTGGTCGTAAAGGCCGCATTCACCGACGCCAACAACTACATGAAAGACGGCATCTTGCTTCGCCAAGTGGTCAACGCGATTGATGACGCCGTGGATTTCACCGAATACAAAGAACGCCATGCGTTCGGCGAGATTTACGAGACTATCCTGAAGGATCTGCAGTCTGCTGGCAATGCGGGCGAGTTCTACACGCCCCGCGCTGTCACCGATTTCATGGCGGAGATGCTCAATCCCAAACTCGGCGAATCCGTTGCCGACTTCGCATGCGGAACGGGCGGATTCCTCACCAGCGCATTGAACCTACTTGCGAGGCAGGTGAAAACACCCGCAGACCAGGAGCTTTACTCGAAGTCAATCTACGGCATCGAGAAGAAGCAACTGCCATACCTTCTGTGCATCACTAACATGCTGCTGCATGATATCGACAATCCGCAAGTATTCCACGACAACTCGTTGGAGCACGATGTTCGAAATTATCGACACAAGGAAGACGGCCAGTTCGACGTGGTACTAATGAACCCGCCCTATGGCGGCTCCGAGAAAGCTTCAATCCAAAATAATTTCCCTACAGCCCTACGAAGCTCCGAAACTGCCGACCTGTTCCTGGCGCTCATCCTATACCGCCTCAAAAAGAATGGCCGCGCAGCAGTCATCATCCCTGATGGTTTTCTGTTCGGTCAAGACGCGGCGAAAATTGAAATCAAGCGTCGTCTCGTTGATGAGTTTAATCTGCATACCGTCGTACGCATGCCGCAAAGTGTTTTTGCGCCCTACACGAGCATCACTACCAACATCCTTTTCTTCGACAACGCGAAGAAATCGGAGGGGGTGTGGTTCTACCGTATGGATATGCCCGAGGGGTATAAGCATTTCTCTAAGACCAAGCCAATCAAGCCCGAACATTTCGACAACGTCCGTAACTGGTGGGCGAATCGCACGGAAATAGAAGAAGGAGGCAACCCCAAAGCTAAGTTCTATGCAGTTGAGGAGTTGCGGGCAGGCGGCTTCGACTTTGACTTGTGTGGCTATCCGCACGAGGAGGAGGAAATTTTACCTCCTGACGAACTGATTCGCGACTATCGCGCTCGCCGCGCTGCGCTCGATGCTGAGATTGATAGCAAACTCGCTCAAATTTGCGAAATCCTCGGAATTGAGGCATAGATGAAGGCAAAAGACCTGAAGAATTCTATCCTGCAGATGGCGGTCGAGGGCAAGCTTGTACCACAAGATCCTTCAGACGAGCCCGCAAGCGTCTTGCTTGAGAGAATTCGCGAGGAGAAACATAGACTCATAGCCGAAGGCAAAGCCAAGTTTCCCAAGGGCGGTGAGAGCATCATCTATATCGGTTCCGATGGCTCCCCCTATGAGAAGCGCGTCGACGCCAAGGGCCGCGTGCTGAGCGACGAGTGCATTGCGGATAAGGTGCCGCTCGAGAAGCTGCCTGAGGGCTGGGCTTGGGCGAGAATCGGCGCCATTACCGAACTAGTGAACGGCAAAGCTTTCAAACCGAGCGATTGGACGCCGAGCGGGATTCCTATAGTGAGGATTCAGAATCTCAACAACCCCGACTCACCCTACAACAGATACGACGGAGATTGCGATAGCAAGTTTTTACTTTATGGTGGTGAGCTTCTCTTTGCATGGTCGGGCACGCCTGGAACATCTTTTGGCGCTCATGTTTGGAATGGCGGAAAAGCCCTGCTCAACCAGCATATCTTTAATGTTAAGTTCTCGAAGCTAAACCTTGACATCAATTATCTTAAACTGTCTATCAATCAAAGCGTTTTGTCGCTCATCGATCTTGCGCACGGCAGTGCAGGTCTTCAGCATGTTACAAGGGGGACGTTCGAATCAACGTTAATCCCCATCCCGCCCTTGGCCGAGCAGCACAAAATCGTCGAGCGCATCGACGAGCTCATGCCTCTTGTCGAGGAATACGGAAAGCTCGAGGACGCCCGCGAGGAGCTGGACGCTGCCCTGCCCGGACGCCTGCATAAGTCCGTTCTCCAGATGGCCGTTCAGGGTAAGCTCGTGCCGCAGAATCCAGTCGACGAGCCCGCGAGCGCCCTGCTGGAACGAATCCGCGAACAACACCGGAAGCTGATAGCCGAGAAGAAGATGAAGCCCCCCAAGGGTGGCGAGTCCGTCATCTACGCCGGTTCCGATGGCCGCCGCTATGAGAAGCGCATGGACGTCAAGGGCCGCGAGTCCGAGCCCGTCTGCATCGAGGACGAGATCCCGTTCGAGATACCGGAGAGTTGGGAGTGGACAAGGCTAGAGAATCTAGCCGACGTCAGTGGAGGCAACACGCCAAAGAAAGAGCAGCTAAAGCCCCTGGGTAACATTCCCTATTTCAAGGTTGCGGATATGAACTCCATAGGTAATGAAAGGGAGATGGTAAACGCCAAACTGTATGTAGATGATTCCTATACTGGAAAGACTTTTCCTGCGGGTACGATCATCTACCCAAAGAATGGCGGAGCCGTCCTGACCAACAAACGACGCATGCTTGTTAAGGAAAGCGTTGTTGACCTCAATACGGGCAGCTGCACGCCGTATCTGGAGGACTGTCTGAATTACCTCCGGCTGTTTTTTGAGACCATTGACTTTAAGGAATTCTACAAAGGGACTGCTGTTCCAACCGTAAATGGCAGCCTAGTGAAAGAATTGCTGGTCCCGCTTCCGTCCCTCACTGAACAATCGCGTATTGTAAAGCGACTCGAAATACTGCAAAACATCATCGTTTAGCTGTTTTCATGACATCATCGAAAGGATGGTGTCATGAAAACATTCGCTCAGTACCTGCAGGAAAAGGATTACTCGAAGAATACGGTTAGTTCGTATGTATTCGCAATTGACCAGTTAATCAATAGAGCTTTGCCTCTTACAAACCAGTCGCTTCTTGCTCATAAGGAGTGGCTGGTTTCTTCGTTTGCACCGAAGACTGCCAACAACCGCATTGGGGCGATAAACGCTTATTTGGATTTCATTGCGTTTGATGGGATTCGACTCAAAGGGGTTCGTATTCAGCAGAAGCCGTTTCTCAACAACGTTATAAGCAACGAGCAATACGCCCAGATGAGGGATGGCTTGAAGCGCGACGGCGATTGGTTTTGGTATTTCATTGTTCGTTTTCTTGGGTGCACTGGCGCTCGTGTAAGCGAACTAAGGCAATTCAGGGTTTGCCACGTTAACGCTGGCTACATGGATATTGTTTCCAAAGGTCAGAAGCTAAGAAGGATTTGGATTCCGCAGGCCTTACAGCACGAATGCGTTGCATGGAAAGCTGAGGCAGCTTCGAACGACTTATTATTTTCCGGCAAAGGCAACAAGGCTATTACCTCGCGAGGTATATCTCTTGGCCTGAAGCGCATCGCCCTTCGCTACGACATTAACCAAGATGTTGTATATCCACACTCGTTTCGGCACTTGTTTGCGAAGAACTTCATCGCACACAATCCAGATATCGCCTTGCTTGCCGACCTTATGGGACATGAAAGCATAGAGACAACCCGAATCTATCTGCGGCGCACCGCCGATGAGCAGCGCGCCGCAGTTGATGCGGCTATTGATTGGTAATGAGTGTCACAAATTCATTGATGCGCTCGACAATACGGCGCTGTTCATCGAGGGGCGGGATGGGGATTAGAAAGCGACAAGCCTTTGTCGCAGACAGATGAACGATGATATTGCCCGTTGAGGCCCGCGTTCTCTGTGAGCCAACAACGCTCGAATTGATTGCCATCGCAAGATAATCACCACGGACATTTTGGCCTTTAAGCGCAAGGAGATCGCCGCCAAAAGCGAGGGTTTCTCCAGTCGCATTGAAAACGGCGCGGCCGATATCGATGTTGTTTTCACCTGTGAGGGTAATCAATACCTCTCCTGCCCCAAGCTTCTTTGAGACATCAAACACCGCTTCGCTTGTGTGGGAGGCAACGGTATCAATCGATGTCTCGTAAGTCGTGTATAGCTCCCCATATCTAACACAGGGCAGGCCTTCATCAACGATGTCGGAACGTTTAATGCCAGAACCTCTGACCAAATCGCAGATGCTATCCAGCCGCGCCCACTCCCAGCTGTCCGGGATTTCGAACGGGATCTCGTCTTCGATGCAGACGAGCTCGGACTCGCGACCCTTGGCGTCCACCCACTTCTCATAGCGGCGGCTATCGGAACCGCGGAAGATGACGGACTCGCCGCCTTTGGGAGCCTTCATCTTCTTCTGCTTGATGAGTTCGCGACGCTGTTCGCGGATGCTCGCCAGTAGGGCGCTCGCGGGCTCATCGTCAGGATCCTGCGGAACCAGCTTGCCCTGAACGGCCATCTGGAGAACGGACTTGCGCAGGCGTCCGGGCAGCTCGGCATTTATCTTTTCACGAGCGTCTTCGAGCCTTCCGTAATTCTCGGCGAGGGACATGAGCCCGTTCATGCGCTCAACGATGCGGTGCTGCTCGGGGAGGGGTGGGATAGGAATTAGAACGTCGGATATTTTCGAGACGGCTAGTCCTGGCTGCGCTGTAGCAGTTGCGTATCGATTCAGGTTAAGGGCCGTCAGGAAGCAGCAGGCCCAAGCTATGTTTGTGTTGGAAAAGCAGGCTACAACAACGGCATGTTCCGTAGCATAAAACTCGCCAGTTGCCCGCTTGACGTTTCCGCAAAGGGCACCTTGACGTCCAATTATTGGATGATCGCCTTTCGCGTTAGACTTGGCGACAAAGCCGCGAACGCCATTTCCTCCAAAGCATGGGTATGGCGCTTTCTTCGTCTGTTCGTCGGACAAAAGTGATGCCTTGATGTTCTTGCCCGCTCGCATGTTAAAAACCGATTCCAACCTCGCCCAAGCCCACCCCTCAGGCAGCTTCTCAAACGGCACCTGGTCCGCAATGCACTCGTCGCTCAGCACGCGGCCCTTGGCGTCGACGCGCTTCTCATAGGGGGAGCCATCGGAAAACCTCTGCTACGTCCCCAGGTGGTCAATCAAGAACAATTCACCCAGAAAAAGAGGAATTGCGCAGAAGCTATCGATTCCAACCTTAAATAACCCACATACCGCCAACGACAGCTATCGTCACTGCGCCCGGTCGTCACGTATCGATGGTTTCCCTCAAAGACACCCATCAGTCCTCATCAAGCTCTTTCAAGTGCACAAGGCATCGATCCAGAAATCCATTCTTGGCATACGAACCAAGAAAGCCGTCGCAAAAGCGATCGCCCCGCACGCACCACGTAATACAGGCGCGTAGCAAATCGAGGCTCGCGTGCTCGACATCACAGCATTCGACGCCCTCCGAAGCATCGATTCCATATTGCGCGATCGTCTCGCCATATCCGACATCAGCAAAACCCTCAAGTGCGTAGAAGTCATCGACGAAATCTTCCAGACCGACTGTTCCACAACCAAGATAACTGCTCAGTTTTCTATCGGCCAACGTTCCGGCATATTTGGTCAGCATTTCGTACATATTGTCTCCTCGCTACACGATTCGAGCATCCACCTCGCGCACAACGGGCATACCCGAGTCGTCCAGTTCAACAACATTCAGGCTCTCGATGAAATCGACGGCCGGAAACGCGTTTCGCGCGTCAGGCAGCCATGCGCAAGGGAACGCCACCACCTGCGTCGACTCGTCGTAATCAACAAAGCGCACAGCCGCCGAGGGCGCTTCATTCGTCATAGCCCGCTCGCCCGCTGTGTTTCGTTCGTTTTCCACAGCCTGCTCGACCGTTACAACCCGCTCGCTCTTCATATCGGGTTCTGCCGTCTCGCCCTGCTCGCCTGGCGCGCTCTGCTCACCAGCCGCGACCCGCTCGCTCATCGCATCTCGTTCCGCCGCGACAAGGTCCTCCCCCAAAACCCAGCCGAGAACCGTGCTCGCATCGTCGCCAGCAGCCTTCACGCACTTCAGGAAATAATCCCCTTCGTCAAAATGGAGCCAGCCATGCGCCGCCGCGAACGCCTTATCGAGCAGGAAGCCCTTGTTTTGCTGGTAAATCTGCCCTGTATTCTTATTATCGAGCGAGCAATAGTGCACCCCGAGCTTCAGGCCGCGCTCTGCCGCGAATCGCATAAGCTCCAGACATTCCGCCTCGCTGCCCGCAATGGGCAGCCCGCCCGCATACCAATAGTTGTACAGAATGGGATACGGGTTTTGGCGAAGCTCCAAGCCGCGCTCGGCAAACGCCTCGGCATTGCACAGCGGAAAGCCGAATTCCAGCAAGTTCACGCCGCGAACGCCCATCGAGTCAAGACGCACCAGAAGTTCTTTCATCGCCAGCCCATCATGCGGACCAACAGGCATTTCGACCATAACATCGGGAATGAAGGCAACCGCGCGCTCAATCGCGTCGAGCGTACGAGCGTGCTCGGGCGCAAGGGCCTCATCGCCATCGAGCTTCACGCTAAAGCGAATCTCGTCCAGGCCGTGATCGCGCAGCTCTGCCAAACACGCATCGTCAAGAAAATCGCCGCACGTATACAGGCGCACGTGCGCCTGCGGGTACAGCTCACGCGCCGCATCGAGGAATGCGTACACATCGCTTTTGAACAGCAGCGGCTCGCCGCCGGTAATCGCCAAGCAATCGAAACCGGCACCCGCGGCGTGCGCCTCGCGCAGCTCACCCGCTATGTCGCGCTTATGCGAAAGCCAATACTCGTAGTCTTCCTGATTGGGATTGAAGCAGAAGTAGCAATGCCTCGAACACTTGAGCGAGGTGAAGAACGTCGCCGTTCGCTCGCCTGTGCGGCATGCAACGCACGCAGGCGAAATCCAGTTTAGCCACAAGCTCGCATTCCCGTTTTCGCAATGGCAGCCGCATTGCTCCGCCACGCACACGCGCGTCTCACGAAGCTGCGTCTCCTTCGCCTCAAACGGCAAACCGAATTCCGCGACCGATTTCTCGAAATCGGCTTTCACCTCGTCAAATGCGGCAATGTACTCCTTCGCATCCACAGCGTTAGCCCTCCAGCTCGCCCAAAGCAACCAACTCGCCTACGAAATCGACGTCGCACGCGACAAACGCGCGCAGCGATTCGACCATCTGGAAGAACACGCCCGATTCGTCTTTGCGATAGAGTTCCTCGTTGAACGCTTCGAGCCATTCGCCCACATGCGCCAACACAAACGCCTGCTGGGCGCCGAGCAATTCGCGCACGCGAGCGTCATCCCCATCGGCAAACGCCTCGTACGACTCGTCGGCCAAGCATGCGAGGAACTGCATCATCATGGCAATATGATCCTCGGGGAAATGGCCTTTCATTTCGGCCTCAAAGCCGTATTTCGCGTAGCGCTCGCGCACATCGAGCGTGCTTTCCTTGAAAAGCGTCGCGTCTTTGCCCAAATAGGGCGACTCCCACGGGTATACGTACGAACCGCCGGGCACCATAAACAGCTTGTTGAACGCGACTTTCATCGCGTCAGCGTATGCCGGGTCATTCGTCTGGCGCTCGCCTAAAACGGCGCACAATTCCACCATGCGCGCAAGGGCATCCGAACACGTCGAATCGACTTTGAGCCCTTCATCCCAGGTCGCAAGGCGCTTCGCATTCGCCACGTCGGCCTTAGCCAAGCGACCGAACACCGTGCGCGTTTGCTCGCTCGAAAGAACGCCCAGCTCTTCCGCGTTCGGTTCCGCGCCAAGCGCAACGTGGAACAATCGGTAGGCGTACGCCCTGTCGGCAAGCGCCATGCCGATGCGCTCGATCGTGTTCTCGTTCATAGGTTCCCTCCTTGCGAAGCCGATTCATTCTCCCCGCTCGGCGTTCATTTTCCCAATCTCGACCATTTTATAGCCCATGCAGCCCTGGCAGCACAACCACGTGCGGCGCAAATGGCAATTCTCGCATTCGGACATCGCCTTAATGCGGTATGCGGGCCGATCGATTCGCCTCATGAAATGCGCCGCGAGGTCGTCGACGCTGGCGTAGTCGCGAATGCCGACCTTCTCGAACGCCGACATGCCGAAGCATCGAACCGCGCGCAAAGCAATACGGACAATGCAGGTTGCATCGCGAGCTCAGGCTAATGTTGGGCACCGTTTCCCTCCCCTATGCGAAAAAAAGCCCGGGAAGACAAGCCTCCCGGGCTCCAGACACGCCTTGTTTTACCAATCGACCTCGGTGAAGCTGGTTTCGGTCGCCGCTTCCTTCGCGTTGATGTACACATTGGGCTTGGTCTTGTCGGACGAAGGAAGAACCGCGATATCGCTCACCAGAGCATCGCCGTACTTCTTCTTGAGCTCTTCGACCTCGCCAAAATCGAGTGCGCGGTTCGGGCACGCCGCAACACATGCGGGAGTGCCGCCAGCCTCGCGAATAAGGTAGCAGCTGTCGCACTTGCCAGCCTTGCCGTCTTCCCACAGCTTCGGAACGCCATAGGGGCAAGCCTCAACGCAGGCGCCGTCGCCCTTGCATACTTCGCGGTCGAGAATAACCGCGCCGTCTTCGCGCTTGTCAATTGCGCCCGTGGGGCACGCGGCCATGCATGCGGGCGACTCGCAGTGGTTGCAGCTCGCCGAGTAGCTGTAGCACTTCACCTCGGGAAACGACCCAACCGAGAACGTGTGCGCGTTGCGGTAGATAGTGCCAACTTCAAGACGATTCTTGTCTTTGCAAGCGATCTGGCATGCACGGCAACCAGTGCACCTGCTCATATCAAAGTAAAATCCAATGGACATGGTATCCCCCTTGCGCCGTTAGGCGTTCACGATGCGCTGCGGCCACTCGCAGTCAGGCTCAAGCGCGTCACCGGTGTACTTCTCAATGTTGCAAATCTGGTTGTTGTAGCCAGAAACGCCGAAACCGCCGTACTCCGCACCAATCAGGTAGTTGTCGGAACCGGCGCGGTCGATGCCGGTTTTCTCGTCGACGTCGACCCAAGCGCCATGGGGCACGCCCACAACACCAGGCAGCAAAATGTCGAGAACCGCAGCGCGGCGCAAGCCCTTTCCGGCAGGCGTGCTAATGAGCACGGTGTCGCCGTCGGAAATACCCTTGGCCTTCGCATCTTCGCGGCTGACGAACACGGGGTTCGCCCACGTCTCACGCAGCCACGGGCAGTTGTCGAATACCGTATGGGAACGACGCAGGTAGTGGGGGTTGTACATGATGAAGGGGTAATCGCCCTTCTCGCCACCGATTTTGCCGTCCTTGAACGTGGATTCGTAGCCAACGCACGGAGTGACATACGTCGGATACGGCTTGTACTGCTCAACGCCCGGATACCCGTAGGAAGCCATGAGGTCGTAGCGCTGCTGGCAGTAGATTTCGATCTTGCCGGAGTTGCTCTTGAGCGGCTTGCCCGCGGGGTCGTCCACGAAGCTCTTCCAACCAATGAAGCCGTGGCCATCGTCGGGAGTGCGCTCGTACTGGTAACCGCCGTTGGCGATGAACTCGTCCATGGAAATGACGCCCTCTTGGGCCTCGCCTTCCACGCCCATCTTCTGAATGTCGTCGGCGGTAATGGTAACGAGGGGCTTCATTTCGCCATCGTCGCCAAGCACCTGGCAGCCGGCGATTTGCTCGAAGAACTGCTGGGTTTCCGACTTGTCGTAGGCAAGCGCAGGATCCATGCCCATGCCCTGGAGCAGCAACGTGCCAATTTCCTGGTCGGTCTTAGCTTCGCCGATAGGCTCGGTGACCTGGGAGTAGCAGTACACGAATTCGCGGTTCGAAGAAGTCACGCCGCCAACGCGCTCCCACTCAGTGGTGACCGGCAGAATAATGTCGGAATAGCGGGCGTTCGTGGTCATGAACTGCGCGCGAGTAAGCACGAAGTCGACCGCGCGATGAGCCTCGATGCCTTCCTTCTGATTGAGCGACGTCTGAAGCGTTGCGTCGGTGGAGTGGAAGATGCCCTTGATGGGGCCAAGCGTGGTAGGAATGCCCTCGTGGAAGCTGCCGTACGCGTTGGAGACGTCGAGCACGTCGCCGCCGCCGTTCTTGATGAGTTCGTAGAGCTGCGGCTGGCGCACACCCGTCGAGCAGGGGTTCTTCGTCTTGGGCATGGTTGCACTGCCTGCCTTCACGAGCACCGGGCCCGCGTTGCCGCAGTTCGCATGGTAGGCGGAGCCAGTTGCGTGGCCCGACTTGCCCATGTGGCCGCCCATGGCGCCCAAAGCGACAATCATCTGAGGAATCATTTCGGCGCCGTTGCAACGGGCCATGCCGTAGTTGTGCAGCAGCATGGTCTTGTTGTTCTTGCCCATGATGCGCGCGAACGCGGTGATCTTCTCGGGCTCTATGCCGCAAATGGGATATGCCCATTCGGGAGTCTTTGGCGTGCCGTCGTAGGTGCCTAAGATGTAATCTTTCAGGTTCTCGTTCACCTTAGCGTCGGAAGGCATGCTCTCGGCGTCGAAGCCAACCGTGTAGGTATGCAGGAAGTCCCAGTCGACGATATCGCCTTCGGCCTCGTCGAGGCGTAGCATCTCGTAGGCCGTGGCCAACAGGAAGGCCATGTCGGTGCCGTTGCGAACGGGCAGCCAGTCGGCGTCGAGCATTTGAGCGGAAGCGTTGTACAGCGGGTCAACGCAGATGAACTTCGCGCCAGCCTCGTGAGCCTGAATGTAGTAGTACGTCGGAGTGCCGGCGGCAGACCACGTCGGGTTCGAAGCGTACATAATGATGTATTCGGCATTCTTCATGTCGAAACGGTCGTTGGCGTTGCCAAGACCGCAGCTCGGCAGGCCGATCATTTCCGCACCAAGCGTGTAGGTGCCGTGCGAGGTGGTATCCCAGCCGCGCACGCAGCCGCACATCACGTTAATGCTGGGATCGGGAGATTTGCAATAGAAGCCCGTGGGGCCGTATTCGTCGGAGATGCGCTTGATTTCCTGACACGCAAGGTCGATTGCCTCGTCCCAGCTAATGACTTCCCACTCGTCTTTGCCGCGGTTCTCACCATTGGAGTTGCTGCCGCCGCCAGGCTGCCAGCCCTTGCGCTTAAGCGGGTGCATAATGCGGTCGGCGCCGAAGCACTGCTGTTGCTGTGCCTTGCCGCGCACACAGCCACGCTGCTGCGGGTAGTCAGGGCTATCTTCGTGGCTGTCGTCGGTCTTCTGGCGAACGACAACGCCGTCTTTCACCATGACCTTGTTCACGCAACGGCCGCCGCAATTGTGCCAGCAAGCTGCGTTAACCCACGTTCCGCCTTCTTCCGGGTTCACTGCCTCGGTCTTATCGGTTTTCTTGACCTCGGCATTTGGGGCACAGCCAAACGCAGAAAGCGCAGCGGCGCCGGCGGCAACCGCCATGCTCCCCTGCATAAACTTGCGGCGGCTGATGCCGGTATCGGTGATACCTATCTCTCCCCCTTTATTCAATTGGAACTCTTCCCCCTGAAGAGTTCTCCCTCGATAGAAATTTTCTTTCTTAACAAAAACAGGGGCAATCCATTTTTTTGTTAAGAATAATTCTCGAATGAGAATAAGTTGAGGTCAGAGACAGATTTACTGCAGAGAGGGGTGGTTGTTAGCGTCAATACATTTTTCACCATTTCGACCACGAAGCCCAATACGTGTCGCTGCTGCTGTCCAAGACCATGCGCGAGCACGAAATCCGCCCGTACATGGGCTCGATATCCTCGCCGTGGGACAACGCGGCCATGGAGTCGCTCATGGGCATCGTGAAGTCGGAGTGCGTGCACGCGCGGGCCTACGCCACGCGCGACGAGGCCGCGCTCGACATCTTCGAGCGCATCGAGGTGGTGTACAACCGCGCGAGGATCCACTCGGCGCTGGGCTACATGAGCCCGGCCGAGTTCGAAGGGGCCAATTGGCCGGATGACGAAGGCCGCCCAAGGGCGGCGTAGAAGGCGTCAATGAAATCGGGGTAGATTCAGATTCAGATTCACCCGTCTCTTCTGTTGCGGGGCGGCTGGCCTGGGCCTGGACCGGGCTTCTGCCTGGCTAGGCTAGTGTGGCGAAGCGTAAGCTGCTGTTGCGCCGCCTGCCTGCCGGGATGGCGAAGCGTGCCGACCTAGGACGCTTCGCCCAACCTCCCCGTGATTGCGATTCGGGTGGAGTATCGGCCGATGAGGCGGGTGTGAAACAGGGCGAAGGGAGCGGAGCGTTATGCCATACGCGTGAGCGGGCTAGAAAACGTTCGTGCCTTCGGCTTGGTTTGATCTGTGGACCAGATCAAGGAGCCCCTCTCGCGAGTGGACGCCAAGTTTAGAATATATGTGTTTGACGTGCGTCTTCGCCGTTCCTTCAGAAATTACCAGCGTTTCTGAGATGCGCGCCACGCCACGCCCCTCGGCGAGCAACCGTAGCACCTCACGCTCTCTGATTGTCAGCGAGTATCGCTTGGCAAGGCAATCGCAGGCCCTATCAAGGGAGAAACCCTCCGTCTCGCTCTGCTCCATTCCGTCGACGATAGAGGAGCCAAGGGTCGAGATAATCACGAACGCAGGCACAGCCACCGCCAAGATGGCCGAAACCACGTTTAGGACAACCAACGGCTCGGCTGGAGTCGCCGGCAACAAATCGGCCATCACCCCTAGAGCAACGCGAGACGCGGCGAAGCATCCCACTATAACCAGAATGGGGTTCGCCTTGTCCGTGCCTGGGACGGTCAAGAACAAGAACGCCCAAAACGCAAGCCACGAGGCCGTCATCAGTAGAGACAATAAGGAGGAAGACGAAATGCCCAGTGGCATCAGGGACACCGCCCCAATTAAGACGATGGCGGAGGCAACCGTGCGGTACGCTACCATCTCCTGCTTGCTATTCTTTCGGCATAGGACGAGAAAAACGAGGAAAGAAACGGCCGCGCCAAGGACGAACAGGAATGTACCAGAAGAGCCGCCCTGCATATCGTGGGTCACGGCATGGGCGCATCCCAGGCAGCAGCCGTAAACGGCATACAGCATAACAGACTGGCGAAGGGATGGCTCATACGAAACATCCCCATCCGCGCTGCACACGAACGAGCCCCGTGCCAGCGAATGAATGAGGATGAACGCAAGCAGGCCTATCACGAACATGGCCCTTGTCACTTCGGGCGGCAGGCAGGCCAGAAAAGAGAAGAACAGCAGCGCGACCAGCCCTCCCGTCAGCAGCGCGCCCCCTCTTGCAGGTGCGTTCAGCTTCACATGCTCGACCGATAAGGAGCAGAGGTAGAACACGTTTCCCGACGAATGCATTGCGGATCCGATAGCCACCTGAGCAAATGTGATCGCATCCGAGTACACGGGGAACAGGAACTGGATGGACCCGAGCGAAAAGAGCAGGCCGAAAAGGAAAATCACCACCGGCTTCTCGAAGAATCCTCGATCATTGCGCATCTTGGGCGCGAGAAAGAAAAACGTCACGACAAACGCCGGCAGCATTCCGAATTGGGAAGCCTCGCTTAGCTGGAACGGCGCCGTGGGGAAGCTTGACGACAGGCCCACCTTAACCAAGCCGAGTCCCCAAAGCAGCCCGGTTGCGACGGGCAATACGCCGATTTGTCCCAGATACCGCAATTCCCCCCCTATGATCGATGCGCGTT
>OLPV01000580.1_pt1 | contig 30597 bp, 30 predicted proteins | sample 1671961 | NCBI WGS metagenome assembly OLPV01 (sample SAMEA3136630, study PRJEB25190) | human gut metagenome | biome: human gut; feature: human-associated habitat; material: faeces | place: Austria | collected 2013
AGGAAAACAGATTAAAAAATAAAAATAATATTATAAAAAACAATATATAAAACAGATATATAAAACAAACGATATATTTTTTAATAATTAAATTACATTTTTCTCCTCATTGAAGTATAGCGGAATACAGTTATAAAAAATATACCAAAACTACTATGTTTAAAATATACCAAAACTACCATATTTTTGCGTACTGTATTTATATATGTAAATACGGTACTCAATATTGTGTAATTTTTGATAATTTTTAATTTTTGGCTTTTCGTATTTTTGACTTTTCCGTTCGGCAAGTCAAAAAGCTATCCTAGACAAAATTTTTGTAGTATGTGGTTTAAAGTGGTGTAAAAATGATGAAGTTCCAAAACAGGACGAAATCCTAAAACAGGACAACGCCCTAAAACAGGGCGTCATAAAACAATAACTCAATAACAAAATGTTATCGAGTTTATCTTGTTTATCATTTAAATAACATTAAAATAAAATGTAAGTTTTACAGCTGTAATACCTCTAAAATGGCTATAATTAGCTTGTATTCAATTTTTACTGTTGATAGGTATAATTTATACCTAAAAATAAAAATCAAATACAGGGCATTTAAAGAGCTGTTACAGCTGTAGCAATAATTTATAAAGTGAGTGTTTAAGCTGTTTAATACTTCTTACAGCTGTAATACCTCTAAAATGGCTATAATTGGCTTGTATTGAATTTTTACTGTTAATGGGTATAATTTATACCTAACAATAAAAATCAAATACAGGGCATTTAAAGCTATCCGACAGGCACATTCCCATTTTGGGAATCTCATTTAATTTTAAAAATACAGGGCATTTAAAGAGCCATTAAAACTTCCACCATAACCACATTGTCAAACCACCATTTAACATTTAATTTTACAGGTAAAGTAATTTGTACATCAATTATCATATCGTCAAATGCTAACATTAAATTGTCTAAAGTTTCAACAAGTGTGTATATTGGTAATACATCAATATTAGTTATTTTTGATAGTGCTTTTATTTCTTCCAATATACTAAATACATCTATTACAAAAGTTGTATGATTTTCAAACACTATGTTTTGTTTTTCGTTTTCGTCTAAATTTAATTCTGTATCGTTTAAAGCAACATCTGTTTCATCTATTAAATCCATTAATTCCACAAGCAGCATATCACTTTTAGTTAATAGTTCATTAAGAGGTGATATAATAGGTAATTTTTCATTGTTCATATTTTTTAAGTTCCTCATTTCTTTTAATCATTTAAGTTTCTGTTTATGTGTAAACTTTTTAGTATAAACATAAAGTTACTATGTTCACACATTTGTATTATATCTGCTTACATAGTGAATACACCCCCCTATTTATTATTTTATAATAAAGCTGACCGAACAAATTGTTATATCAGGTCAGCATTATTTATTTAATTATTGTTTTGGCTGTTGTACTCTTTTATAAGTTTGTCTAATGTTGGTCTACTGATATTTAAATTCTTTGCTAATTGTACCTTTGTAATTTTGCGTGTAAGGTATTTATTGTATTCAGTAATAAACATATCGTTATCAATGCTTATTGCCTTTCTGCCCTTGTAAGCACCTTTAGCCTTTGCTATTGCTATTCCCTCTCTTTGTCTTTCTAAAAGGTTTTCTCTTTCAAATTGATTAATTGAAGCAATAACACTTAGTAATAATTTGCCTGTAGGTGTTGAAGTGTCTATATTTTCTTTATTGGAATGTAATGTGATTTTTCTTTTTGTTAAATCTTCTACTATGTTTAGTAAATCAGCTGTATTTCTTGCAAGCCTTGAAAAATCGTGTATATAAATTGTGTCACCCTCTCGGGCAAATTCTAACATACTTTTTAATTGTGGTCTGTTGGTGTCTTTGGCTGATACCTTTTCAGTAAACCATTTGTCAATGTTAAATTGCTCTAATGCTTTTATTTGTCTTTCCTCGTTTTGTTCTACTGTTGATACTCTGACATATGCTATATTCATACCTATACCACCTTAATAAAAATTAATAGTTTTCTGTTGTATGAATATATTATATACTATTGTAAAAATAAAGTCAAGACATTATTTACATTGTGTAAATAAATTTAAAAATTAATTCTATTTTTACAATAATATACACATTACAAATGTAATTTTAAGGTGTACTCTATATTTACATATCAATGCATATTTTATTAGTGTGTATTACAATAACAGAGCTTTCTAACCTTTAGACAATGTTATAACAATAAATCGTAAGCATTTTAGTGTATTATACACATCAAATATTTAATTATAACAACTTGTATTGCCTGTTGCATAATTTAGCTAACTAGCTTTAGTTGCGTTTGCATAATAATTTAGCAGTTAGTTTCATTTCCTCGAACCCTCCAAAACCGCGTGCCGAGGGTTCAAGTCCTTCTGCCCCTGCCATTAGAGTAAGTCTTAATTTTCTTTTGTTAAAAGTTGATTTAAGGCTTGCTTTTTTTGTCTTTAAAAAAGCATAACCGTATTCAAACAAAAACAAAGCTAACTCCGTCTGAAAAACGAAATTAGCTTGCTGCTTAAAATTTAATTACTACATCAAATAGACTTTTTAATATTGTCCGCACAATCCGGAGCAGTCCAAAATTCTCACTATCGCTTATATGCTTTCTGTATTATTTGCCGGCGAGATTTTTTAAATACTCCTGTGCTTTTTCCTGCCCGCTTTTATTAAGCACACGGTACGCAATAAGAATATCCTTCTCTTCCTTAGAAAGGTCGTATATTTTTTCGTCTGATTCATAGCTTTTGGTGGTATCCCTTGACTTTTTATTGTCAACACTGTCGGCTACCAAAGAATTTAAGTCAAGCTCTTGATTTATTGACTCTAAAAAAATTGAACATGGTACATTGAAAATCTTAGACAGCTTCAGTAAGGTGCTCGCACTTGGCGTAGTTTTACCTGTTTCGTAGTAGGTGTAGGTTGACCTGTCAACATTCAATGCATTGGCAATCTGCTGCTGCGACAGTTCACAGCTTTCACGGTAGTACTTCAGCTTCAGTCCCAGTTCCTTCATATTTTTCACTCCAATATTATAATCTTTACTTTGATTATAATTGTATAACTCTATTTCTGTGAAAAAAGTGAGAAACTGTCACCGAACACTAACTGCGATATATAAATATAACTCAACCTATAAAAAACTGCAAAAAAATATTACCGCCGTTATACTACAGCGGTAATATTTGGAGCTGGTGGCGTGACTCGAACACGTGACCCTCTCATTACGAATGAGATGCACTACCAACTGTGCTACACCAGCACAAAGGCCGTAATGTGTGCAAAAGCATATGGCAACAGCCTAACTCAAGCACAAGCACCGTCAGCATTCAGTATATAACTAAATCGAAAAAAAATCAATAGCAACGGAACAATTTTCAGAACAATTTTTCTGATAGTTAATGCCCAAAGCAGGCTTCACAGCGGAAACTGCTTTGGGTATTAATGCAGCCCTCCCGATTTCATATTTTACTGCCGCTCACCAATTCCCGGCTTTTTGTGTTACCGTATTCATAAGGAGTACTTCCTCCCCTGCAATGCTTTTGCGGTTAAATTCATTATGCCGTATTTGAAGTTACTTTTCTTTTCTATTTAGTAATATCATTTTATCACATACAGATTAGATAGTCTGTTTTAAAAGCAATTCTTGAAAAAAGCAAACTTTATGCTATAATCTAAATTAAAAAAGTATTCATAACATTTTATATTAGACAAAACAGTGAGCGGAAGTATGAGGTATGAAGTATGGTTGAAGGAAGGAAGAAGGCGTTAATAAGCGGCGGCATTATTTTGCTTGCCGTATTTGCTGCGTATATTTTTCGTCTTATCGGAAGAGGCTGTTTTTATCCTACGCTGTTTTCATATCTTCGCAGCTTCATTTATATAGGTATGTTCGCCGCTTGGGGGCTTTCTGTGCGTCAGCGTATTGTTCAAAAGCAGGTACGGCGGTATCTTACAGGCGTTTCGCTGCTGCTGATTTTGTGGTTTACCCTTCGCTCGGCAAAGTATTTTATTTTTTGGCAGCCGAATGTAATAAGATACTTATGGTATCTTTACTATTTGCCAATGCTGTTTGTTCCTACTCTCGCACTGCTTATTGCAATGTCTTTAGGCAAGCCCGATGAATACAAGCTACCAAAATCTGTTTGGCTGTTGTTTGCCGTTTCGGGAGTCTTGCTTATTCTTGTGCAGACAAACGATTTACATCAATTAGTTTTTTCCTTTTCAAAAAACGCAGATATTTGGTCGGATGAAAGCTACGACTACGGTGTGTGCTATTTTGCCGTAATAGGATGGCAGGTGCTTTGTGCCGCTGCGGCACTTGTTGTTATGCTCTTTAAATGTCGGTTAAAAAATCGCAAGCTCCGTTTTTTGCCTGTAATTCCTTTGATTGTGTCTTTAAATTATCTTGTGCTGAACTATATAGGTATACCGTGGCAAAAAGAGTTGTTCGGTGATGTCACCGCATTTCAGAGTCTTATGTATATGCTTTGCTTTGAGGCTTGTATTGCCTGCGGATATATACACTCCAACAGCCGCTATGCCGATTTGTTTGCCTCATCGGTGGGAACATCGGCACAAATTACCGATATGAGCTTCAATGTCCGATATGCGGCAATGGATACGAAACCGATTTCACGAAAAAAAATGATGCACGCCATACAAAGCCCTGTTACACTTGCAGATGGACTGAATCTGCATACAATGCCCATCGGCGGAGGCTATGCAGTGTGGACGGAGGATGTATCCGCTCTGCTTGAAGCAAGAGAAAATTTTGAAGGTCTTGCTGAAGAACTTGCCGAGCGAAATGAAATATTACGCTATGAGTATAAGCGTGAGGCAAGGCGGCGTAGGGTTGAGGAGCAGAACCGTTTGTATGATTTGCTTCGCTGTACAACTCAAGCTCAAATTAATAGGATTTCGATGCTTACAAAAGAATATCAAAAAATAAATAAAACAGAGCCGACAAGAGCAAAAACCTTACTTGCCGAAATTGCCGTTCTTTGCAGCTATATCAAGCGTCGCAAACATTTAACATTGTTAGCCGACCGTGACTGCAGTGTAGCAATAGCCGAGCTGGTCGGAGCCTTCACCGAGTCGCTTCAAGCATTGACGCTGTTGAATGTACGCACCACATTCTTTGCCGACAGCAGGCTTTCTGTGCTTCCGGGCAAATCGGCTGCGGAAATATTTGATTTTTACGAACAAGTCATTGAATCAGACCTTGAAAACATATCGAGCATACAGGTAAGCCTTGCCTATGTTGAAGGACTGCGTTTATCGGTGAATATATGCTGCAAGGCCGACCTGTCCTTGCTTGCGTTCAAGGGTAATATACGGTATGAAACGGACGATGACGAGGGATATCAGCATCTTGTATTTCTTCTTGAAGGAGATGCCGCCGTATGAGTGCCTTTTCTTCGCTGCCGGTCTTTTTGCAGACCTTAATACCGCTTTTGCTTTTTTTGGAAGCCGTGCTTGAATTGGGACTTTTTATATATCAAATTTCCCGCAGCCGCAAACTGCTTGGCAATTTGCCGAGCTTCGTGATTTTTGCGTTTTTGCTTGTTCTGTTGTTCTCGGTAACGCAAGGGGATTCGTTCAAGGGTAAGGATGCATTCTTATTAGACGCTCCGTGGCAGCTTTTCATTGCGGCAATTTTGCTTGTGATTGTTCATTTCACCTTTGCCCTGTCAAGAGAATACCGCCGCCGAAAAAATATGCTCTCTCCGTTTTCGATTAAAGACGCCACCGACAGGCTGCCCATGGGTTTATGCTATGCCGACCCGAACGGGCGAATTATTCTTTGCAATGACCGTATGCGTCGCCTGTCGTTTGCACTGAGCGGACATGAGCTTCAAATTGCCGAGGACCTTGAAAAGGCGTTGAAGCAGCCCGATAAAAGCATTACTGTTAACGATGATTGTTACATACTGCCCGATAAGACAGTCTGGCAATTTCGCAAGCAGCACATCACCGTTGACAATGATGACAGCTGGCTTCAAATGACAGCACATAATGTTACCGAGCTTTATAACGGCAACATTCGTCAAGCCATTATAAATGACGAGCTGAAAGAGGTAAACCGCAGGCTTCAAAAAATGTATGAGCGGATGTCCGACGATATAAAAGAAAAAGAGAGTCTTGACCTAAAAATACATATTCACGATACAATCGGAAGAAGCTTGCTGACAATTCGTGACATAATTGAAAGTGATGAAAACACAGACAAAAAGCTTAAGGCCTTGCAGGAGGCCACCGCAGTATTGACAAGCGATCGAGTAACAGCCAGCGGAACAATAGACGAGGTTATTCAAACAGCAAAAATCCTTGGCGTAACGGTAAAAGAAAACGGATGTCTTCCCGCCGCTTCGCTTGCCGAAGAGCTTACCGCTGCAGCAGCGAAAGAATGTGTAACAAACTGTATCAAGCATGCCAAAGGCAATGAAGTATATATCTGCATAATTAAGCGAAAGGATTTGTTTGATATTACTATAACAAACAACGGCATTGCCCCATCAGAACCCATTAAGGAGGGCAGCGGGCTGTCGTCGCTTCGCCACAGCATAGAATCCGCCGGCGGTGAAATGCACACGGCATACAAGCCACGCTTTGCCTTACTGCTTACCCTTCCGGAAAAGGAGAGCGACATATGATAAATACAATACTGGTAGAAGATGATTTATATATTCAAAAGCATTTTTCCGAACGACTGAAATCGAACAAGGATTTTCGCCTTGTCGGTGTATATCGTGACGCCTTTGAGGCAGAGAAAAGCTGCAGCGGCTCGATACAGCTTATTCTTATGGATGTACGAACTCAGCACAGACACTCCGGTCTCGCCGCCGCAGAGCGAATTAAAAAGGTATTTCCCCATATAAAAATAGTGGCTGTCACATCATTGGTCGATCCCGAAGTCCTTTCCAAAGCGAAAAATGGTGCCGCAGACAGCCTGTGGTATAAAGACCACGGAACAGAGGAGCTTTTGGATGTTATAAAAAGAACCCTTGACGGAGAGAAGGTTTTCCCCTCCTCCTCCCCATCGGTTGAAATGGAAAAAGCCATGTCCAAGGATTTTTCGCCCCGCCAGCTTGACATATTGCGGTTGTATATTTGCGGACTGACATATCAGGAAATTGCCGATAAAATAGGAATATCCAAAAACGGTGTGCGGTGGAATTTGGACGACATGGTGAAAAAGGGTAGCTTTGAAAGCCGTGAAGCACTGGTTGCCACCGCAATCGAAAACAAGCTAATGGTCACAACATTAAAAGATGAATAATATAAAAAATATATCCTCGGTTTTAAAAGCCGAGGATTTTTTTGTGCTGTTTAACAATTTTTATTTAAAAATTAATTATTTTTTGTGCGTTTACTGGCACAAGTGCTAGTGACAAACTTTAAAAAACAGGTACAATTATAGATGGGAAGGAATAGGCTGCATAATTCCGGTGTGCCTTTAACAGAGGTTAAGGCTAACTCTCCCCCAATGCTCCCTGCAGCGATAAGGCATATGCTGATGACCTTGGACTTGAAGAATTATATGACGATGATATTTCCAAAATTAAAGGCATCAAATAAGCTTTATTAAAGAGCATAAAAACAAAAAAATAATTAAACGCATTTATAAAGGAGGAATATTTTATGGGATTATTTGATAAAAAGTACTGCGACATTTGCGGTGAAAAGGTTAATATGCTTACGCAAAAAAAGCTTTCAGACGGGCAGCTTTGCTCCAACTGTAAGCATAAGCTAGGCTCTTTCACAAGCGGCTGGAAGCAGAGATCTGTTCAGGATGTTAAAAATCACCTTGAGCAAAGAGAACAAAACAAGCAGAAATATCAGCAGTTCAATTGTACGGCATCAGCAGGCGGAAGAAGCAATTCACTTCAAGTCGATTTCAATCACCGCTGGTTTATCTTTGCTGTTAATAACAGAGATTTTAACAGCGGCAATCCTCAGGTTTTTGAATTTTCACAGCTTCAGGATTTTTGGATTGAGCCTGAATACAGAACGCTTGACGATTCAGACAACGACGGTATTCCGGACAACAGGGATGATTTTGACAGCAGACAGCTCAACAATTATAACAGCTACGGCGGAAATATGAACGGAATGAACAACATGATGAACACATCAATGCTTAATATTCCGATTGCCGCTCAGCCTTTTGTTCGCAACTCAAGCTCATACTCTTCGCCGAATAAAATCCGTGAGGTACGCAACCTGAAAGTTTACTTCCGTGTTACAGAGCAATTTATAACGAGTCCGATTTATTTTGATGTAACATCGGGAATTTCCTCCGGAAATCAAATGGAGCTTATGAACGCCTACGAGGCTGCCGTTCAAATTATGCAGCTTTGTCAGCAAATCAAGCAAGGCGGTGCTTCCGCAAGCCAAGGCTTCAATCAAATGAATCAGGGCTATGGTCAGCAGCAGCAAAATATGGGCGGATTTGCAGGCAGCTCGGTTCAAAATGCCGCTTATGCCGCAGCGTCCGCTCAGGCTCAAAACAACGCCTATAACACAGCTGCAGCCGTTCAGCCGCAAACGACCGACGCTTCATGGGTTTGTTCATCATGCGGCACACGCAACAACGGTAAATTCTGCCAAGGCTGTGGTTGTGCAAAGCCTGCCGCAATGAGCTCACGCTGCACAAGCTGCGGATGGACTCCGGCAAACGGTCAGCCTATGCCGAAATTTTGCCCAGAGTGCGGAGCACGCTTGTAATTTGAAGCGTGCAGGCTATATTTAAAAAGCGAGTTTAATTTTGCTTATGTTATTATTACCTATAGGGCTTTTCGGGTGCGGAGCAAAGAAAAAATTCACCGAGGCAGATGTGTGCATAATCAGCTTTTCCTGTTCGGCTATGAGCTATACGGATTCTTATGCTTATTCTCTTGAAAAAGTAAATAACGAATGGCTTTTTGATGCTAACTATTCCTACGACACCGAAAATCCAAGGGTAGAATTTGAGAATAAAAAAGTTAGCTCGCAGGATACCGAAGCTATACTCGATATTGTGAAGGAGCAAGACCTTATTTCACAGGCTCAAAAGTATAAGCCGCCGAAAATCAACGCCTTTTTGCCAGACGGCGGCGGATACTATCTGTATTTCAGGATGAATGACGGCACAGAAATCAATGCAGAAATATATAATGACGATTTGGCAGCCGCCTTACGCACTTTGGCAGAAAAGTGCCGAACATCATAATCTAATGTGTGAATTAAAGCACGGAATCATATGTTAAAAAATTAAAGAGAGGAAGGACGATTAATATGAAAAAAATCTTGGCATTACTCATGATTTTTGCTGCTTCGCTTAGTCTTTTTGCTTGCGGAAAGGTTGATGGCGACGGCATGGTAAACACAACGGAAAATACTAACGCAGTTGATGCGACCGAAGCCACTACAGCCGAAGCAACTTCAGCCGAAGCAACTGCAGCTGAAGCGACTGCAGCGGCAGAAATAAAGGAGGGTGACAAAGGCAACGGGCCTGCTGATATTAACGCAGAATTTATCACTCTCACGCTTCCGTCCGGCTACAAATATGATGTCGATTCCTATAGCAAGGATTCAAAAGATCCGCTCAAGGGCAATGTGACTCTGTATATTTACAAGGACGGCTCATACTCATCTATTGCTACTCTTACCGCTACCGCCAGAAATATGGTTAGCAGTCAGGAAGAGGCTGTTGACAACACGATAAAGCTTTGCAACCTTCAGACCTATAAAAACGGAAAATCTGAAATCGGCAAAGATGTGCAATACGGTGAAAACACCTATTCAACTATACATGTTACAACTGAAAACTACGAAAAAGACTTCTTTGTTACATATGCAAACAGAGGTGCATCGGATAAGACAGGGCTTCTTGTTAAGCTTGAAATCAAAAATGATAAAATTAAAGCTGACGACCCGTTTATTAAAGAGCTTCTTGACAGCCTTAAGATAGTTATGGCTTAAAAATTTTGGGACTGTACCTGAGCTTTTTCGGGTACAGTCCTGCTTTCAAGGGGAGATTCTTTTATGAGTAAAAATAAAGAAAAAAAGAGCCTTAAAATGACCATATTTATTATTGTCGCCGGCATCAGTTTGGTAGTTGCGGGTGTCTTTGGAATTGTTACAAGCAGAATTGACAGCAATGAATATAAGAACTCCGCTGATATACGGAAAATTTCCGCTGTTATTGCTGACTTTTCAACCCAAGATAATAAGGATGACGATGGTGATGTAAAATATACAACATATAAATTCAATGTTTCATATGAAATTGGAGGAAAAACCTACAAGGGAAATTATGAAAAGCGTGTTTGGTCAAGCAGCTCTGCAGAAATGTATACCTATGATAAATTAAGAAAAGGCGATAAAATACTTGTTGAGGTTTATAAAACCTCAAAAGGAGAATACAAGCTTGCCCCTGAGGGAAATCCTGTTGATTTTCTCCTATATTGTGCGGCAATTCCCGTCGGTTTGTTCTTTATTATTATAATGGTAATCGAACTTGTGACAGGTAAACGCAAAAATAAAAATGAAAAAGAAATGATAAACAAGCAATAAATCAGAGGTAATTTTATGGATTTATCAAATTCACTGTTGCTTGCCGCTGTTTTTGCTGTAGTATGCACATACTATATCGGCAAAAAAATCCTTACAATAGATTTTTACGAATACCGTCCGCAGAATTTCAAAAAAGCCAAGCTGAAAAGATTGCTTGCAAAAAAGGACACTCCCCTTCAGAATTCAAAAATCCGAAGGGATATAAGAAACGCCTTTGAAAGAATTTTGATACCGCTCGGTAAAGCAAATCAAGACCTTCTTCCGGCAAGAATGGATATGGCATTCCGAAAAAAAATTGTCAGTCAAATCAACAGACTCAATCAGAATAAGCTTTGCCGCAAAATTTACATTACAGATGTTGTTCCCCTACCTAAAAATGACTTTGAAACATGGAACGATGACGGCAGAGAATGGCGGGAATCGGTTTTAATGTGCAGCACACTGGAGCGTTTTGAGTCAACCAAAGACAACAGGGTTCAGCATGAGATATACCGTAAAAATTCATATCTCAGAATATTACAGTCAAGGCACATTCGCCGCACCGATAAAAAAGAGAATAAGAAAAGCTATTATTACGATATGTTAAAAATAACCTGCCCGTCCTGCGGTGCAAAAGTAAAGCTTAACAGCCAGCAGGTTACCTGCGAATACTGCGGCACCGTTATTAAAAACGAGTTTTACGATTGGCAGACCGAATCGTTTGAGATTTACAAATCTATCAGTACAAACCTGAAAAGATTTTTGCAGCTTTTTCTGTCAGGCTTCGTACTTTTCTTATGCGTCTTTCTTTGCTTATATTTAATAGAGGACATTGAGATTTCTCTTGCCGCCGGCGTTGGTGCAGCAATTCTTGCCTTGGGAGCGATTGTCGCACCTATTATCTGCGGAAAAGCCAGACAAGACAACCTTGCGAAAAAAATAGCCGATTATTCAGAAAATTACCTCAGGGCATGCTTAAACGAATACTTTTTGGAAAATGAAAGCGACAAAGATATGCTTGATTTCAGTGTTGACGCAATAAAGCTTTTAAGGGTTGCAAATACAGACGAAGTAACAAAAGTAACGGCTGACATTTACGGAACCAAAACATTTCTTCCCAAAAATCAAAAGCCGTTTACAAAAAAAATTAAAAAAAGATTAACCCTGCAAAGGGCAAGAAATCCGGAAAAAAGAAAAACTGACGGCGACTTCTTTACCGAAAAGGATTGTCCGAGCTGCGGGGCAAACTTTTTGCCCGATGAAAACGGATGCTGCTCTTATTGCGGTTATACCCTTCATTCAGATAGCAAAAAGTGGAAAATAAAAAGCTAAACACCGTAAAAAACCGCAATTCCGATTATTGCAATAACGGTATATCAAACCGCCAAAGTCCTCCAACTAGTAGGCATAAGACTATAAAAGCATCTGAATCAAGCCATATTAAAATACTTAAAGCAATTCATAATGAATACATGAATACGCTGACAATTCAACAATAGCTCAGCTGTTTAACGATTACAGCAGAGCAGAAAGCCACAATTTGCATATAAAGCATAAACCTAAACCCCGCCGCAGAATTGCTCTGCAGCGGGGGGTGTTTATGTGCTGAAACAGCTGAAAAGCCTGATTCCAAGCGGTTTTCGGGCATAGAAAAAGTCCACCGCAATTCTATCAAAATTACGGTTGACTTATGGTGGAGGTGAGGAGAGTCGAACTCCTGTCCAAAAGTCGTTTGACAAGGCTTTCTACGAGTGTAGTTAATGTATTAGGATTCCCCTCGCACAACGCCCACCAACAAGCTTTGTGCTACGGTAGCCTTTAATTTATGACAAGGTTCAAGGCAATACCCTGTTCACATTTACCACTAATCGACGCCACTAAAGGGACCGTGGTGCTTCCCAGAGTGACGAGCTGCAACTTAGGCAGCTAATGCAACTTTATTGTTGTCGTTTATTATTTAAAAATACGGCTTTTATAGTGGCTCCGCACCACTACTCGCTTACCAAGGCTCACAACCCCTGTCGAAACCTTTACACCCCCATAATAATTGCAGCAAGCCATACTAAGCATATGCCTGCTGTGCCATAGGCTTAGGCATAGGCTTTGGTTTGTTTATCTGAACTGCTCCTTAAGGTGACGCTCTATATTGCGTTTTGCATCTCTTGCGGCCATATCGGCACGCTTATCATAAAGCTTTTTACCCTTGCAAAGACCAACCTGCATTTTTACTCTTGAGCCTTTAAAATAAAGTGAAAGAGGAATTATGGAATAGCCCTCCTGCTTAACAAGGCCGTACAAGCGGAGTATCTCACGCTTGTGCATCAGCAAACGCCGCACACGCATAGGGTCTTTGTTAAATATATTGCCCTGCTCATAGGGGCTAATGTGCATACCGTTTACAAAAAGCTCGCCTTTTGCCACAGAACACCAAGAGTCCTTTAGGTTTACCCTGCCTGCTCTTAGAGATTTAACTTCTGTGCCTACAAGCTCTATGCCGGCCTCCATACTTTCAACTACAAAATAGTCGTGATGAGCCTTTTTGTTCTGTGCAATAGTTTTTGTGCTTTCCCTTGGCATGTTAAACCTCCTTTGCCGACAAAATAAAATACAGTACCAATCACTAACATATAAGCATTACATAACAGATATAAGCTCTGACATTATACATTAATATTGACACTTCAAGTCAGCATATTCATTATAAAGTATATATTAAAAAAAGTCAATTAATAACCGTAAAGTTAAAAACCTATTTTATTCTTTAAAAGTTAGGCTTGACAAAGCCGATTTTTGCATACTATAATTTAGAAACACTTATTATTAAGTGTGACATTTTACAAGCATAATGTTAGATTTAACTAATTCTACTATGATTGGGAGTATCAATATGGAAAACGCAGACAGCAAGCGGCTGGCTATGAAAATATCTGTTGTTACACTGGTAAGCAATATAATATTGTCAGCTTTTAAATTTATAGCCGGTATAATCGGAAAATCAGGGGCAATGATTTCAGACGCCGTTCATTCCGCATCCGATGTCTTCAGCACTATAATTGTAATGATAGGCGTTACACTTTCTAACCGAAAAAGTGACAACGGCCACCAATACGGTCACGAAAGGCTTGAATGTGTAGCCGCAATGCTTTTAGCGGTTATTTTAGCCGTAACAGGCGTTGGCATTGGCTACAGCGGAATACAAAAAATATTTTTCGAGGATTCGGAAAGTCTTGCGGCACCAACAGGAATAGCACTGGCGGCGGCTATTATTTCTATAGTAGTCAAGGAGGTTATGTACTGGTACACAATAATAGGTGCAAAGAAAATAAACAGCAGCTCTCTTAAAGCAGACGCATGGCACCACAGAAGCGACGCTCTTTCCTCCATAGGCTCATTTGCAGGTATACTGGGGGCTATGTGCGGTATAAAAATACTCGACCCTATTGCAAGTATAATTATATGTTTTATGATTTTAAAGGCAGGGTTCGATATATTAAAAGAATCCTTAGACAAAATGGTTGATAAATCCTGTGACGAAGAAACCTCTGCCAGAATGGCCACTCTGGTAAGAGAGCAGGAGGGTGTAATGGCACTGGATATGATTAAAACAAGGCTTTTCGGTGATAAAATATATGTGGATATAGAAATATCCGCCGATGAAAATTTAACCTTGAAAGACAGCCATAAAATCGCAGAAAATGTTCATAAAAATATTGAAAATGAATTTCCAATGGTTAAGCACTGTATGGTGCATGTAAATCCATATTCAAAGCAAGCCCCTGTAAAAATTCAGAATAATACAAAAGTTTAAAAGCGTAAAAGCACCAAAGTCCTCTTTATGAGGCCCTTGGTGCTTTTCTTTATAAAATATTTATTTTGTGGGCAGTTTTTATCGCCTGTTAAATCGGAAACTTTTTATAATGCCACAAAGCATTGCAGCAGCATTGCAAATACAGATGAAAATGTCATTTTATCAACAATGTGCGACGCTACCACAGGGTATTCACGCAGCTTATCCTTACCTATATAAAAGGTCAATGTTCCTACCTTGTCGCCCTTGTTTACAGGTGCCTCTACCTCATTTTTTACATTCAGCCTATAAGTAACCTCCTTAGACCTTCCCTTTTCAATAACAAAGCTTCCGGATATATTGGCCGCTGCCTTTAGGTTAGGCTGCATACCGTTTTTAACCGATATTTCTGGTATATCCTCTTTAAAAACAGGTGTATATATGCAGTAATTGGCAAAGCCGTAGTCAAGCAATGCGGCGGCGTCTGTAAAACGCTCTTTTCCGCTGCTACTGCCAAGCACAACAGCCACCAGTGTAAGGCCGTCCCTTTGGGCCGTTGCAGAAATACAACTGCCGGCTTGTGAAGTTGTACCTGTTTTTAGTCCTGTTATACCCTTGTATGTTTTTAAAAGCTTATTTGTATTTACAATTTGCGTTTTTCCCCCACGCAGATTATCCATCCAAATAGATGTAAATTCAAAAATCTCCTTATGCTTAATAAGCTCCCTGGACATTACCGCAACATCATACGCAGAGGTTAAATGTCCTTCTTCGTCAAGGCCGTTGCAGTTTTTAAATGTAGTTTCTTTCATTCCAAGGCTTTTAGCCTTTTCGTTCATTTTTTCTACAAAGGCGTCCTCACTTCCGGCAACCTCCTCTGCCAAGGCTACCGCCGCATCGTTTGCACTTGCAACAGCTGTAGCTTTTATGAGGTCATGCACGCTCATAACCTCCCCCTCCTCAAGCCATATATCAGAGCCGCCCATAGAGGCTGCGTGAGCACTTGCCGTAATGTTGTCCTTCATATTTATTTTGCCGTCCTCTATGGCCTCCATAACCAAAAGCATTGTCATTACCTTTGTTATAGAGGCGCAGGCTCTAACCTGGTGACAGTCCTTTTCAAAAAGCACCTTGCCCGTTTCTGCCTCCACCAAAATTGCCGAGGGTGCTGTAATTTCCTTAACAGAAACCGCACCGACCTGCACAGCACAGGCGGACAGCATTAGCACCGCAAGAAATGCCGAAACTATTTTTTTGCCTATATTTCTCATATTTATCTGCCTTTCTGTTATAATTGCTATATTATTTTATGAATTATTTTTACAGGCTATACCTCTAACCGATATTATAGATGTCAATTATTTACTGCTGTTTGCAAAAACCTATTATGTGTCTCTCTGTGGATATTAATTAAAATTGAAAAAGCTAAGAATAACTGCTATAATTATAATATGTCTTAACTATAATGTGTATTTACCCCGCTGCAACAAAACAGCAGTACAAAGGGTAATGAAAGGTGTGTATATATGAACATTCTTGCTATAGGAGATGTTGTAGGCAAAATAGGCTGTACATTTTTACGCAGCAAGCTGCCAAGCCTTAAAAAGCTAAAGGGTGTGGATTTGGTTATTGCAAACGGAGAAAACTCATCTGACGGCAACGGAATTACCCCAACATCGGCTGACTTTCTTTTCTCAAGCGGTGTAGATGTAATAACCACCGGCAACCACTCCTTTAGGCGGAAAGAGTCGTACTCCTTTTACGATGACTGTGAATACCTTGTTCGTCCTGCTAACTTTCCACACGGCACTACACCCGGCAGAGGAATGACAATAGTTGATATGGGCAGAATGCAGGTAGCGGTTATAAATATTATGGGTACTGCTTTTATGGAGCCGCTGGACTGTCCCTTTAAGACAGCCGACAGGCTTATTGAACAGGCAAAAAAAGAAAACGCCAAAATTATAATTGTAGATTTTCACGCCGAAGCAACAGGAGAAAAAAGAGCTCTGGGCTATTACCTGGACGGCCGAGTGTCTGCCGTATTTGGCACGCACACCCATGTACAAACAGCCGATGCAGCCATATTGCCGCAGGGAACAGGCTACATTACAGACGCCGGAATGACAGGCCCCATTCACTCCGTACTGGGCGTTAAGCCTGAAATAATAATAAAAAAATTCACAGAAAAACTGCCGCAAAGGTTTGACCTTGCTGACGGCGACTGTAAGATGGACTGCGTACTTTTTAATATAGACGATAAAACAGGCAAAACTTTAAATATTGAGGCAATAGAAATCCTCTAGCTATTGAAAATATGTACATATTTGTGTTATAATTAGCAATATCTTTAATACATAGTGTATCAACCTAATTTTTTTGAAAGGAAGTAATATTATGAATGGTATTATTTTCAAAAATGCTGTAATTTCCGCAGCTAACAGTATTACAAAAGAAAAACAATCTGTAGATGATTTGAATATATTTCCTGTTCCGGACGGCGACACAGGTACAAATATGTCTATGACTATTAACGCCGCCGCTTCTGCACTGGCTGACACAGAGGATAACCCGAATATCAGTGAAGTAAGCAAGGCTGTTGCCTCTGCTATGCTGCGTGGCGCAAGAGGAAACTCCGGCGTTATACTTTCGCTGCTGTTCAGAGGACTTTCAAAGGGCTTTGACGGCAAAGAAACTATAGACACAGCAGACCTTGCAAAAGCATTTGATATGGCGGTAGAGGCGGCGTATGAAGCTGTTGCAAAGCCAACAGAGGGTACAATTTTAACAGTAGCCCGTTTAAGCGCCGTAAGAGCCAACCAGTGTGTAGAAGAGGATTTGACTGTTACTGAAGCGTGGGACGAAATTTGTAAGGCAGCTGAGGCGGCTTTGCAAACTACCCCGGATTTACTGCCTGTACTAAAGCGTGCCGGCGTTGTTGATTCCGGCGGTAAGGGCTTGTGCATTATACTAAACGGTATGCTGTCGGTAATAAGAGACGGTGTAATTGTTGAGTTTGAAAAGAAACAGCCTGTACTTAGCCTTACAAGCGACAACGGCTACGCAAATGCCGTTGCGGAGTTTGACGATGACATAAGGTTTACCTACTGCACAGAATTTATAGTGGGCAAGGATAAGTCGGGCAAAAAAATAAAAGGACTGCGTAATGCACTTGAGAAAATAGGCGACTGCGTAGTAGTTGTTGAGGACGATGAAATAATAAAGGTTCATGTTCACACCGACAAGCCGGGCGTTGCTTTACAGCACGGACTTGAATACGGTCAGCTGCTGACCGTAAAGGTAGAAAATATGAAGGAGCAGCACCGCCGTGCCGAGGAGGCTGCAGACGCTGCCAAGAGCAAAGAGGCTGAGGAAGAGCAAAACAAGCTTAATTCTGAATTTCAATTTGCCGAGCCTGCAGAAGAGGTTGGCTTTGTTGCCGTTGCCGCAGGCGAGGGCTTAAACAATCTGTTTATGGATCTTGGCTGCAGTAACATAGTAAACGGCGGACAAAGCATGAACCCAAGCACAGAGGATATTCAAAGGGCCGTAATGGCTACAGGAGCAAAAAATGTTTTTGTTCTGCCTAACAATAAGAATATTATTATGTCTGCACAACAGGTTATCCCTATAGTAGGCGACAGAAATGTTATTATACTGCCTACAAAAACCATACCTCAGGGTATAAGTGCTATGCTTTCATATGACCCTGACCTGTCAGTTGAGGGCAATAAGGAGATTATGACATCGGCTGCAGCTGATGTGGCAACCGGTCAGGTTACCTTTGCGGCTCGTGACGCTGAATTTGGCCCTACTAAAATTAAAGAAAACGATATTATTGCTTTGGAGAACGGCAAGCTGACCATTACCGAAAGAACTCCTGAAAAGGCAGTACAAAAGCTGATAAAAAATATGGTATCAAGAGAAACAACCTTTATTACCATAATCTACGGCAAGGACACACCTGCACAGCAGGCCGAAGCTATACATGCTCAGCTAAAGGCTAAATTTCCAAATATTGATATTACCCTAATTAACGGCGGTCAGCCGATTTACTATTACATTGTATCTGTTGAATAAAACTTACACACCTTAATTTATTAGAAAAAGCACAAGCCACTGCAAAATGTTGTTGCGGTGGCGTGTGCTTTTTGTCTATCCCCTTTGTTTTTGCCGCAAAGGGTACTGCTCATAATTCAGCATTATTATTCCAAGAATGCAACATTGGTATCTGTTGCAAGGTTGTCAAGACCGTAAAGAATTAAAGCTTCGTTAAAGCCTTCATTTTTAATAAAGTCAGAAACATTATACTTGTAATATCTTAAATCAACCATTAATATTTCGCCGTAGTTGTCGGCCAAAAACGGAACCATACAGTGCGCATAAGAATCCTTAATAACCAACAGCTTTTTATCCTGAGGAGCATTGCTGTTTTTTATTCTGGTTAAGGCATGGTTGCCGTCCAAAAATACAGGATACTTGTCGTCCTCTGTTAGATGCTTTTTATAGAACATACTGCTACTTTTGGTAGTTGATGTATCCTCTGTAATTTCTACCGATACATCGCCTAAACGCACGCTTTGCCACAGCTCGATGTTTTCGCTCGGGTTAAGCCACAAGGCGCTTGTGGAATAGGTTGTACCGTAAAACTTGTCATATATTTCTATATAATACTCGCCCTGTGTGGTAGCCTGCAGGCCCTTTGCCATACAGTATTCGTTATATGCCAAGAAAGCTCCCTTAGAAGTCCAGTGGTGGTCTGTTTTGTAATACAGCTGTGTGCCCTGTGCAGCCGCCTTTTTAAAGCTTTCTCTAAGGTCTACAAGCTTCATACCGCCACGGGTATTATTAATAACCGCAAACAAGCTGTCGTCAAGATAATTTTTGTGAAGCAGCGGCAGTTTACTGTCCATTACATAGCCGGTGCTCGGCACAATCATAAGGGTAGCGTCAATATTATTTTCATTTACAAAGTCGGCAAAAACCTTAATATTCCTTTCAATATTGTTTTCCCTTTCAACAGGATCGTTTATAAGATAGCCGTCGCTGCCGCTGTAAACGCCGTTTGAGCCGTTCCTTCCGGTGTAAAGGTTATAGTAAGCGTTAGCTCCCACATAAAACTCTCTAAAAGGAATGTGGTCGGTAAGGTAGCCTTCTATGTCCTTTGTAAGCTGGCCGCTTGCAAGATTTTGCATTGACACCTGAGGAGCGTCTGCCAAATATCTTTTTTCATTTGAAGAATACTTTGCCTTTGGCAGCAGCAAAAACAGAACAGCCATACCGAATATAAAAACAATAAAAACTATGCTTATAATATATTGCGTAAAACGATTATTTTCTTTTATGGTTTTCGGCATTATAAATCCCCCTTTCTCAGAGAATTAAAACCTGAAATACAGGAACGGATTGTACGAATTGCTTACAAGGGCTGCGGTACAAACAAGCAAGCCCACTGCAGTAACTGCCGTTTCAGGTATCCAGCACCAGTTGTAATTTTTGATTTTATCATAAAGCTTTGAGGCAAGAGGCGTAGAGGCAACCGCTGCGGCAATAAGCAGCGGCAGGAACTGCAGTACAGTAACCATAGCATCGTGGCTGAGCACACCGTTAGAAAAGTCAAACATACTTGCCAAAAATGCTCCAAGCTGGCCCATATCGTCAAAGTAGAACAGCACCCAACCGAATATTATAAGCACTATTGAATACAAGTGCTTTACCGCATTAGGCAGCTTTTCCAAAAAGCTTTTTAGGACAAACTTCTCAAGTAAAAGAATTACGCCAAAATAAAGTCCCCACAATATAAAGTTGTAGCTTGCACCGTGCCATAAGCCGGTTAAGCCCCATACTATAAGAATATTTATAATGTTTCTGACAACACCCTTACGGTTGCCGCCTAAAGGAATGTACACATAATCTCTAAACCATGTACTTAAAGAAATGTGCCATCTTCTCCAAAATTCTGTAATTGATTTTGAAATATACGGGTAATTAAAGTTCTTTAAAAATTCAAAGCCAAACATATTTCCTAAGCCGCACGCCATATCGGAATAGCCGCTGAAGTCAAAATAAATTTGAAATGAATAGGCGATGATGCCAACCCAGTTGCCCAAGGCACCGTTAGCAGACATATCCGGTCTAAGGGTGTCCCACAAAAGTCCCATAGAGTTTGCCAAAAGCACCTTTTTGCCCAAACCTATCATAAATCTTTTTACACCCAGTGTGAACTGCTCTATATTCTCGTGGCGGCTGTCCAGCTGGTCGGCTACATCTCTGTATCTTACAATAGGGCCGGCTATAAGCTGTGGAAACAGCGACACATATGTACCAAACGACACAATATTTTTCTGTGCCGGCGTGTCCCCTCTGTAAACATCTATAGTGTATGACATTGTTTGGAATGTATAGAATGAAATACCTATAGGCAGCGGTATAGTAAAGTCCGGAATATTTAAAAACGGCAAAACATTTAGTGTGTCGGTAAGCATACCGGCATATTTAAAGAATGCCAGCACACCCAAATTTATTATAATTGCCGTAACCAAAAGTATTTTGGCTGTTCGCCTGTTTTCTCTGAATTTTTCAATGAAATATCCGTACACATAGTTTAAAACCGTGGAGAAAATCATTAAAAGTATAAAAACAGGCTCGCCCCAGCCATAAAACACCAGATTTACCACAAGCAGCATTGCGTTTCTGAATTTGTGCGGCGTTATATAGTAAATAAGAAGCACCGCCGGTAAATACAAAAACATAAATATCAGGCTTGAAAAAACCATTAAACACTCCTCCAAAGGCAAAACAACAAGCGGGCTGAACACATAGTGCAAATACAGCCTATGTGACACAGCCCTGTTATTGTTTGCTAAAAGTATGATTTATAAATTTCGTTCATTTTATCTGCGTCGGCAGAGATAAAAAGTCTGACAAAAATGCCGTCTTTAACAACACTGCATTTTTTTACAACCTCATATTCATCAGGCAGGTATTCCTCACATTCCCTTAAAACAGCGTCGTAATGCTCTTGAAGTCTGTCACGAATTGTGTTTGCTTCACCCTCGTCCATCGCTTCAAAAATAACAACCTCGTCCTTAGAAATCGAGTCAGCCGCTACTATAGCACTGTAGTAGGCAACATATTTCTTTTCAATGCCGTATTCTGTAAACACCTGCTCCTCATTAAGCTGCTGCATTTGAGGCAGACTGCACTTTTTTTCTATTTCGCTGACAATTTTTTCAGGCTTTGAAACATATTGACTGCTTGAGTCTACATTCTTACCGCTGCTTTTACAGCCGCAAAGGCCTACGGCAAAAAATACAGCCAATACAATTACAACAGCCCTGTACATTAATTTCCCGTTCATATGTTTAATTTATCCGTTTAACGCCGCAGTATAGATCGACTCCATATCGGAAGCATTTGCAGAAACTATCATACTTACAAAGCTACCGTTTGTCTTAACTGAACATTTGTCAACTATCTGCAGGTCTTCTGCACTATAGCTTGCACCCTGCTGCTTTTTGGAATTGTAACGGTTTTGCAGACAATCGGCAACTCTTTTGGCTGCGTCTGCGTTTACAGCCTCTACCAGCACAACCTCGTCAATAGCACTTTTGCTGTACTCAGCTGCAAAGCTCTTAACATCCTCTGCCTTAATGCCGTAATACTTGTTAAGGTCGTCTACGGTGTCAATGCTTTTCATTTCGTTAGGGTATTTATTATCAATTTCTGTTACTACAGCTGTAAGGTCAACATTTTCCGCTGTACCGCCTGAGCCGCCACAGCCTGCCATTGCTGTTGCCATAATCATAGCCGCCATAATAACTGCTGCAATTTTTTTCATTTAATTTACCTCCAATAATATATATAAATATTTACTCCACTTCATTTTAATAAAAGTAGTCTAATATGTCAATGAATAAAGCAAAATTTAGACATAGCCCTACACTAATTTTTAACTTGATTTTCTATGAATTTTTGTTCTATTTAACCATTAAATATTAACCAGAAACGGTGCTGAATTTATATTTATTGTAAAACTCTTTTGTTTCATTAACACGGTAAACCGTACTTTTATGCTTTTCCAAAAGTGTGGCAACGGCGTACAAGTCCACCCATATTTCATTGTCACACTCCTTTTGGCTTTCGTCAAAAATAAGCTCCATACCTAAATGCAAATGGCTTGCGTCAATATTATTGGTATTTTCTGTAGTGCTGTAGCCTGTGCGCCCCACATAGCCTATTACCTCCCCTGCATTTACCACTGCCCCCTCTTTTATGCTTGGATTAAACGGTCTGTTCTGTCTTAGGTGTGCATAGTAATAATATCGTTTTTTGTCAAGACTTCTTATCCCTATACGCCAGCCTCCGTACTGATTCCAGCCCATTATTTCAACTGTACCTGTTTCTATGGCAATTACGGGCGTGCCTGTTGCTGCCATAAGGTCGTGACCTAAATGTTTACGCTTGTAGCCGTAGCTTCTGCCTGTACCAAAATCGTCATAGTGCGAGAACGGAAAGCCCTTTGCTATTGGCGAAAACACACACAGCCCATAATCCTTTACCTTTGTAATTTTGCCGTTTTCGTCCTCGGCCTCGGTATTATACCAGCCTGTAAAGCCTCCCAAAACCGCATTGTACACCCTATAGTAATAGTCGTAATACTTCATATCCTTGGTTATATCCTTAATTTTATCACCGTCCTTTAGCCTGTTTACAATCTGCTCCAAATCTGCCTCTTTGTACTGCTTAAAATCGCCGCCGTATTTTGCCCCTAAATACGCAAGCACCTGAACCCAGTCTATTTTCACCTTTTCATCGTTTTTATGAGTGCTTATGTCGTATTCCAGAGCCTTTTCCAACGCACTGCAGCATACATTAAATTCGGCATATTTTATAAAATCCCTTTTATCGCCCTTAGAAACGCCGGTAAGCACCGGAAGCATTCCCAGTATAAGCATCGATATTAATATAACGCTTGTATATTTCTTTATTTTACCCATATTAATAATTCACCCGCCAAATTAATTATCCTGAAATATAATATGAATTACCCTGCGTCTTTATGTTGCTATTGCCTGACAGATAAAAAAGTCATATAATTAAATATATAAAATGAAGTACGGTGATAAATATGAATAATATAAAAATGATATGCCCCATATGCGGCGAACCATTGCTGTGCACAGGCAAGTCTTTTGTTTGTACAACGCACCACAGCTTTGACATTGCAAAGCAAGGCTATGTAAACCTTTTGCCTGTGCAAAACAAAAAGTCCTTACATCCGGGTGATACTCGTGAAATGCTGAATGCAAGGCGTAATTTTCTTAACAGCGGCATTTATCTGCCTATTTGCAATGAGGTTGCCGAAAAGGCCCGTGAGCTTACAAAAAATCTTGAAAATATCTCTATGGCAGACATAGGCTGCGGAGAGGGCTACTATACCACCGCTGTACGCAGTACCATAAATGCTCAAGACTGTATTGGCATTGATATATCAAAGGACGCTGTTAAAATGGCGTGCAGCCGCAGTAAGGACATTGTGTGGGCTGTAGCCACCGCAGGCTGTCTACCTATTGAGGACGAAAGTATAGATATTATCACAGCTGTATTTTCCCTGATTTCAAAGGCTGAATTCAGCAGAATTTTAAAGCACGGCGGATATATTATAGAAGTTACAGCCGGCAACAACCATTTAATAGAGCTAAAGGAAATTATTTACGACAGCGTATACAGTCAGCACAAACAGCCTGCTTATATTGACGAAGATTTTACGGAAATCAGCCGCACAGAAAACAGCTTTACCTTTACCCTGAACAACAGTCAGCTAAAAGAGCTTCTTCTTATGACGCCTCACCTTTGGCGTATAAAAAAGGAAAACCGAGAAAAGCTTGACGGCATACCACAGCTTACGCTTACAGCCAACTATTGGCTGCGTGTTCTAAAACGGAAATAATAAAATCTACATAACAGGAGCTTTTAATTTATGATAGATACAGCATTGGTTATAAACAAAATGATTGAGTATTACCAAAATGACGCTAAAAGAATTAATCATTTTTTAAAGGTATTCAGCTTTTGCAAGGCAATAGGCTGCGGAGAGAAGCTGGACGAAGAAACGCAGTACACTGTTGAGCTTAGTGGCATAGTGCACGACATAGGTATAAAAATAAGCGAGGAAAAATACGGCAGCAGTGCCGGTAAATACCAAGAGCTGGAAGGCCCTGCATTGGCAGAAAAGCTTTTGCGGCAGCTAAATGTTGAAAATAACATAATTGAAAGGGTTTGCTTTTTGGTAGGTCACCACCATACCTACAACGAAGTGGACGGTATTGACTATCAAATATTAATTGAAGCAGACTTTCTTGTGAATGCATATGAGGATAATTTAAGTAATTCTGCAATTTTAAATACTAAAAATAAAATATTTAAAACAAAAACGGGCACTAATATTTTAAAACAGCTGTATGGAATTTAATTCTACAATTTTTATAGGAATTACTCCGCTTTGTGCATACAATATAATAATTAGTTTTTTGTTAAAAATGTTAATAGCAATTTAAACAAAATAGTTGTATAATTATGTATATGATATATCAATAACGATGGAGTGAATATGTATGAGTTGTAATTCTATAGTTACTATAAGCAGAGAGTTTGGCAGCGGAGGCAGAGAAATAGGCATTGAACTGGCTAAAAGGCTTGGCGTAGATTTTTATGACAAGCAGCTTATTTCATTAGCAGCCAAGGAAAGCGGCATCGACCCCGCCCTGTTTGAGCGTATTGACGAGCATGCTGCCAACAGCTTATTATACAGTCTTTCAATGGGTATGTTTAACTTTGGTCAAACAGGCTTTTCACCGAGGGACCAAATTTCAGTAAATGACCAGCTGTACCTTTTACAACATAAAATTATTAAGCAGCTTGCCGAAAAGCCATGCGTAATTGTAGGCAGATGTGCCGACTATATTCTTCGTGACAAGCCGAACTGCATAAATGTTTTTATACACGCAGATATTGACTACAGAATGGAAAGAGCAAAAAAAGTTCATAATATTCCTGAAAGCAAAGTAGAAGCAGTGGTAAGAAAAACCGACAAAACCAGGTCTAACTACTACCAGTTTTACACCGAGCATAAATGGGGACTTGCAAGCAACTACCACCTGTGCATAAACAGCGGCAAAATGTCAGAGGACAGAATTGTAGATGTACTGTGCAATTACACCCTAGCCTATGAGCAAGAGGAGCACAAAGCTAAGGAGGAAGAATAAGTGCCGCCTTATTGTTTTGCAGCAGCTGCGTATTTTAAATATTCAGTATTTTAAAATAAGAATAAAAGCATATTAATCGGTTTCACACTATGCATAATTGCAGCCATTTGCCAGTCCCCCGAATTTACTCAAATTCAGGGGATTAGCTTTTTTACAGTTACATATATTTTACAACAACAATTTAATATGGTATAATTTTCGGTATTATAAGCTTTGGCATATATTTTTAAAAATTCAGCAAGCCCTATGAGAACGGAGGTTTTTTTATGAACGATAAGGCGATAACAGCAAACGGCAAAAGCTACGGTATTATTAAGCTCTTGGGCAAAGGGAAGGGCGGCTACTCGTATCTTGCAAGCCGTGATAACACCTTGGTAGTTGCAAAAAAAATTCACCACGAGCCGTGCAGCTACTATAGCTTTGGCAACAAAATTGAAGCAGAAATAAACGACTACAAAAAGCTAAAGGAAATCGGTATAAGAATGCCGGTTATGTTCGATGTTGATATTGAAAATGAAATAATAATTAAGGAATACATTGACGGCAAAACCATATATGATTTGGTGCTTGAAAACGGTGTTACAGCTGAGCATTTTCAGCAAATAGAGGCTATGTGCAGTCTGCTGTATAAGGCAGACACCAACATTGACTACTTCCCTACAAATTTTGTAGTACAAAATAATATACTTTATTACATAGACTACGAATGCAACAAGTATATGGATGAGTGGAGCTTTGAAAACTGGGGCATTAAATACTGGTCACAAACTCCGGAATTTTTGAAATATGTACGGGAGCATAAATAAATTTTTAGATAGGTAGGAAAACAAATGCCATTATTTTTTGAAGAAAATGACATAACAAAGGTAAGCTGTGACTGCATTATTATATCTGCCGATGTAAGCCTAAAGCCTACAGGCGGTATGAGCACCGCCGTATACAACGCAGTAAAGGAGCCGAAAAAGCTGGCAAAGGAATGTGAACGCATTGGCTTTTGCGGCGGCTGTGAGTGTGTTACAACCAATTCTCACGGTTTAAACAGCCCGTACATTATACACTCTGTTGCACCTATATTTGCAGATTCTAAAAATCGTGCAGAAGAGTACCTTGCGCTGTGCTACAAAAACGCCATAGGTACAGCCGGCTACAAGGGTTTTGAGAGCGTTGCCGTACCGTTAATAGGAACAGGCAAAAAAGGCTTTTCAAAAGAAATGTCACTGCGTTTAGCTGTAGACGCCGCTCAAAATTACCTAAACAAATTTGATATGAACATTACAATAGTTGTTCACCATAAGGCTTCGTTTCAGCCTGACAGCAAATTAATAGAAGATGTAACTGATTACATTAATAAAAACTATACTCAACAGAAGGCCTTTTGCTGTACCGACAGCTTCACATACACTGACACTCTTGCACAGGCAGTAACATTTGCAGGCGTTCCTGCAGAAGGTGAAGTAAAAAAAGCAGACTCCGAAGCAGCTGAAACAGAAACAGTGGATTTTCCTGTAATCTTAAAATCGGCAATTAAAAACAGCACCGTAAAACAAAACAAGCTGTACCGAAAGGCAAATATTGAGAAAAATGCCTTTGCAAGGTTAAAAAACAACAGCGGTAAACAACCAACAAAGGAGGCTGTACTGGCATTGGCCGCAGCCTTGGAAATGACCGCACAGCAGGCCGACAAATTTTTAACAGACTGCCGTTATCCGACAGACAACAGCAATAAACAGTATGTTATCCTGAAATATTTCTTAGAAAAAGGCATATACAATGTAAATATTATAAACCAAATGCTTTTTTACTTTAATGAAGAACAGCTTGGTGCATTAATTTAAAGAAATTAAATTCTGATTATATAGCTTATTTTTAGCAGTACGCTTATATAAAAATTTTAGGCAGTCCATACCATAAAAGGTGTGGACTGTTTTGTATATTTGTTCTTTTGCTGACAATACTAACCGTGAAGGATTTTTATTATGCTTTAGTTAGTAAAAATTAAAAACCGCCACAACTACTGGCTTAAAGCTTTAAAAAATATTAAAACGGAGGCAGCACAATGAACGATAAAGACAAGGATATGGAATACAACTACGGCAGTGATGCTGACGAAGCAGAAGTAACGGCAAAAAAGAAAAAGTATACAAAGAGCTTTTATATAATTTTTGCCCTATGCTTATGCGCAATAGGTGTGGCAGGCTTTTACACCTATTCAGATGTTGCTGATTATATGAACAAAGCAAAAAATCCAAGCATTACACAAACTGCCAGTGAACCGCAAAACAAGCAGGCAGAGGCAAAGGTAGACGGTGTAACTAAAAGCACTCAGCCGACAGACTCCCCTACCCAACCTACAGAAAACGAAACAGAGCAGCCAACAGAGCCGGCTACACAGCAGGCAGCCACAGTAAGCCCTGTAGGGGATAATCCTGAGGTTATACAGGGGTATTCAGCCGACAAGCTGGTTTATTTTGAAACACTTAAGGACTGGCGTGTTCACACAGGCACAGACTACAGTGCAGACAAAAACAGCGAAGTTTACTCCATGGCAGACGGTACGGTTACTTCGGTATTTTCAGGTGATTTGTACGGCGACGGGATTCAACTGGAATTTAGCGACGGCATTACCGCCAACTACCTTGGCGTAAAGCCTGCCGACAATATTAAGGCAGGCACGCAGGTTTCAGCCGGAGAAGCCATAGGCAGTGCAAACGGCGTTCCGTGCGAACAAAATCTTAAAAATCACATTCATGTTGAGCTAAAGAAAGACGGCCGTTATATAAACCCGGAAACCTTTCTAAATACCAAGGATAATTCCTAACAATGTGTATATATAAAATTATTTTGCATACACTGTAACAGAAAGCCCTCGCATCGTTTCAGGGGCAGAAAAAGGCAATGCTTTTACACCTAGCTGTAGAAGCATTGCCTTTAAACTTTACATAAATACTCTCGTATTTTGCTAATTTAAGAAAGGAATTAAATGGGATATGCAATTTAATCGCCTTTATAATTATGATATTTTTTCCTAAATGTCATTACTGCACCCAGCGTAAAAACAAATATGCACACGCAGGCACCTGTAATGGTATTTAACATATTAACAGCGTCCTTTGTAAATCCATAAAACATAGCCAATGCAGAGCGCTGTAAGGACAAAAGAGAAACAGCGGCGTCTGCACAGGAGATATTTCTTATTGCCGATAAAAGCGGTGAATTCTTCTTAATCGCTTTAAGAGCATTAACAACAGACAATACAACCTTGTAAACAGTATAAACAGCAATAGCTATCATAGCTATTTTGTAGCTCCGTCTAACGGCGTCGTAATTCAGATAGTAATAAACTATAAACACCAACAAAAAGCTAAGAAAAATAAGCATTATTCCCACTACACGCATTATACGCATTTCCGGAATTTTCTCATTCTTCACATTGTTTTTATACTCACTCGACACAGAAACAAACCGCATTACAAACAAAATTGTATAGTAAATAAACATTGCCGCAAACCATTGTGAGCCATATATAAGTCCCAATGCTCCGTTATACAGTGCATAACAGAAATCAAAAATCAAGCTGCCTGTAGTTATGTAAAACGCTCGTTTCCTGTCATTGTGTATAATAGTATTTGTTATTTTGTTTTCCTCAAGCTTTTCAACTACCTTGTTTTTTATCTTCATAAGCAATACATAATTTCACAACAAATTTTACTTTATTTATTAACAAATATATTTTGTAAAATTATAACATTTAGCCACAAAATAGTCTACTGCTTATTAAAGCATTATCCTTCTTATTTTAATTATCGAGGCAGTTTAATAAATGCTGCAGCCGCAGAAAAATTTCTGCCCGCCGTTAAAGCAGCCCATACTCTTACTTTTTTAAGAATTTGCAAAAAACAGCACATAATTCACATATAACATAGCATAGACAAATTAAAAATATTATTGTCAGCCATAATGATACCGTAAATGTTCTTGAAAACAGATTTATAAGCAATGTATCTCCTGTTAAACTCAAAGAATTTACAGTTTTTGCATTATCAATAATCATATTTATATAATGCGAAATATCAAAAATATTATCATTCGGTATATACTTTGAAGGAATGAAAATGCTGAAATCGCAGATACTGAACACAACTAAAAGCAGAACAGGTATTCCGACAAAAACAAGCACAAGCATAGCATATTTTACAGGTATACTTTTAAGTGATTTGTTAAAATAGTTTGTTTTAAGATTCTCTTTTATTTTGCAAAAAAGCTTTTTGCTAAGCCTATACCACAACTTCAATGCAATAATGCTAAATCCGATAAATATTGCAAGGTATAAAATATGTTCAAATGACGAGAGCGTTTGATTTTTCTCATTCAGATTAACCGAATAATACTGCGGCAAATCCATTTGCTCAACAATTGCTCCCGTATATACCGAGTTATCGTAAACAATCATATCAACCGTTCTGTCACCATATTTTTCAGCTGTTGTGTACGGAATATATACTCTTTGCTTGCTGTCTGATGATAGTTTATTTATAAAGCCTTCGTTTTCACATATTACACCGCAGATTGTGTATTGGCTGCCGTTAATATTAATCTTTTTGCCGGCAGCGTCTGTTGTAAAGTATAGCTTGAGGGCAAGCTGACTGCCGATTACTGCAACCTTGTCCTTGTTTTTTATGTTTTGTGCTGAAATATTTTTTCCGTTAATTTTCGCTTTATAAACGGTAAACCAATTTTCATTTACAAATACAGGTGTAACGGCTTCCTCCTTTTCAATTGTTTCTTCCCCCTCGGAACAAAATGCTATACCATCATTGGAAATTCGGTTAAACAGCCATTCCATTTTAGAAATTGTCTTCGGACTTGCCCCTGAATTTTTATTGTAATTTAATTGAGTAACATCAGGCAATTGTCCTTTTGCATTTTCAATAATTATAATATTCGCAATAAAAACGCTCACAGTCAGCA
>OLPV01000581.1_pt1 | contig 30575 bp, 34 predicted proteins | sample 1671961 | NCBI WGS metagenome assembly OLPV01 (sample SAMEA3136630, study PRJEB25190) | human gut metagenome | biome: human gut; feature: human-associated habitat; material: faeces | place: Austria | collected 2013
ACACAGGAGACCTGCAACACAGGAGACCTGCAACACAGGAGACCTGCAACACAGGTATTGCAGAGGAGAATTGGGAGTCCCGATTACATTCCTCAACAGTTTCAGTCCAGAACAATTCCGAATTATTGGCAACGAATACTTACTTGCTCTCGACAAAGGCCGAGGATACGTTCATGGAAAGAGAATGTACAGCCGAATCTTCATACAGAAGGTATTGTAACGGAATCTTTGGAGTCCCAATTACATTCCTTGATAAATACAACTCCGAACAGTTTGAAATCATTGGAGCAACAGAATCAGAAGGAAAAGGATTCAGCAACGGATTATGGATTGCAGAGTCAGGAATCGCGCAGCCTCTTATCAACAAACAGCGAAAATATAAGCGGTTATTTGCAAGAAAGATACTGTAACGGTATTACCGGCGTACCTATTACATTTTTTACAAATTATAATCCAGATGAATTTTTTATTGTCGGAATGGCTCATGGAGACTTAGGAGTAGAACTCGGACTAAAACCTTATCCAAGAGAATTGAAAAAACTTAATAAAGGACTTCGAGATGGAGACTTGTATTTTATAGATGAAAATGGTAAACCAGTTTTGCCTTATCGCAGAATCTTAGTCCAAAGAAAACTTTAGATTCTGCTCGCAACCAATAAACAAAAAACAACAGCAAAGAGAGGCATAAAAAAAATGAACAACAAAAGCGAAATCTTCAGTACCGAAAAGATACTAGCGAAAGAAAAAGAACTTAAAGAACATCCAGAAAGAAACTGTGTGAAAACAGTAAGCTTAACTGCTGAAGAATTATATGATATGAAAAGATAATGAAAAATGGCGGGAGTTACGACATTGAAGGCGGAATTTTGGCGCTGAAGAGGGCGGTAGATGAAGAGAAAAAAGAGAAAAAATAAAAACCGATAAAAAAGAATGAAAAAAGGAGATAAAAAATATGTATATTGCAATAAAGAAAAGAAGTAACAGGGCGAGTGAAAGCCTTGTAGTGTTTGAATTTACGTCACAAGAAGAAGCTGACGATTTTTTTGCTGGTATGAATAAATTCATAGAGAATGACGGCATTCCTCAGAAATTCAAAGAAATGATGGCAGAGCCTCTGAAAAGATTAGAGTCAAGATGTGATGACAAATATTCTAATGATACGTGTGCCGTATCTGCATGTATGTTTCAGGATGAATTTGAAAGATTTATTCTGCCGCTTTTAATACATGAATCAGTCAAGTATTAATCTAATAAATCGCTAAAAACAATTTAAAAAATAAATAAAAACGGAGGAAAAGAAAAATGAAAATAGAGCCGAAAGAAATTAGTATCAGAGAGGTTGCTGAAAGTTATGCTGACGACGGAGACGGTGGAGTTTATGGATTAAACGGCGAGCTGGTCTTAAGGCCGCCTTATCAGCGAGAGTATATTTATCAGCAGGCTCAGAGAAATGCGGTAATCGATACGGTAATGAGAGGATTTCCGTTAAATCTGATGTACTGGTCGCCAAATCCGAAAGGCTTTGAGCTCCTTGACGGACAGCAGCGTACAATCTCACTCTGCCAGTATGTAAATGGGGATTTTCCTGTAAAAATCAATGGGAATGACAAATTTTTCCACAACCTAACGGAAGATGAAAAACAGAAATTCTTGGATTATAAACTTGATGTGAAAGTTTGTGACGGAACGGAAGAAGAAAAATTAGAGTGGTTTAAACGTATCAATATTGCCGGGCTAGTGCTGACAAATCAGGAATTATTAAATGCCACATATGTCGGAACATGGCTGGCCGATGCGAAAAACTATTTTTCAAAACGAAACTGTGTGGCCGGACAGATGGCTGAAGGGTATATCAAAGGAAACCCGATTCGGCAGGACTACCTGGAAAAAGCGCTGGCGTGGATTGCAGACCGTAACGGGCTGGAATCTGGTCAGATGTATATGGCAAAACATCAGCATGACCTGGACGCAAACGAATTATGGTTATATTTTCAGACAGTAATTAACTGGGCGAAAATGCTTTTCCCGAATGCAAGAAAAGGCGTTACGGACGTACAGGATTGGGGGATTCTGTATAATGAATTTCACAACAGACAGTATAACAGTAATACACTTGAGGCTGATATGAAGCAGCTTTTGATGGACGATGATGTGACTAAAAATGCGGGGATTGTAAGGTATTTGCTTTCTGACAGGACAAAGCATGATGAGAAGTTCTTGTCAATCAGGACATTTTCAGAATCGCAGAAGAGAAGGGCTTATGAAAAACAAGAACATAAATGCGCGATTTGTGGAGAAGTGTTTGATTTGAAAGACATGGACGGAGACCATATCGTACCGTGGAGCCAGGGTGGCAGGACGGTGGATGAAAATCTGCAGATGCTGTGTAAGAAATGTAATAATGAGAAGAGTGATAAGTAGTGAGATATGGTTCTTGATTAGAATAAGCGGCAGGAGGAATCCTGCCGCTTATATATTGTTCAACGTAGTATGGTAACGAGTCCAGCTTTGCTGGCGAGTTATCAACCGCTATATTTTGCTTTATATTTCTCATTCATCGCAATAATCTTGCGATATTCTGCCATTAAATTATAAAACGAAGCTTTTTTTAAGCCGCTTTGTTTTATAAATTCGCCCGATGTAATTTCTTTTTTCTCCCATTTTGTGTATAGCTCTTCCCAATTTTCTGGAAAATCAAGCTTCGTACGTCCTGCACCGGCACGCCTGGATGTGCGGATTGGAGTGATTTTTTGATTTGTGGAATTTATCAAGTCAAATATCGTTCTTATTGCTGCTAAATTTGTAGATGCGTCAATCCCGTATTCATAAGTTGACGGCATGTCCTTAATTACAAGTTTTACTGCGTTTTGCATAAAAAAATCAAGGTTTTTTTTAATATCGGTATCGTTCATGCCAAGTGACTCAAGACTGCTGATAATAACAATGTCGCCTGAGTTACATATGTTTTTAATATGCTCTAATTCGCGAAAACAGCGTTTATTTTCTACTGAAAACAGCACATTTATTGTGACAATTTCATTAGCCTGAATTGCAGATATAATATTTTCAAAAGAATCCAATTTTTCGCTCGTTTTGGTATATAAGTATATCATACAATATCACCTGCCAAGATTTATTTTCTCCTGAAAAAATGACAATAATCCTGTTGATAGCGAATGCCCTAAAAATTTTTCTAATTTGTCCTTTTTAAAATCAATTCTGCATAAGTCTCTCGTTGGCATGGCAGTTGCACCAATCTCATTTGGCAAAGAACGGGCCCAGGATTCAAACATCTTTTCAATATCTTTATTTCTGCCCAGCTCTATGCTTACGAGATTAGCCACCGTATTGATTTTAAAAGCTTTTCTGTTTGTTCTATAAAGAGAATCTATTTGCTCAAGAAAATCCACAGACACGGATGCAGCATTAACCGAATAATCGTCATTCCAGGTAAGTCGCTTAATGTAACTAGGAATATCATATCCATAATCTGTGAGAATGTCAATGATTGTCTGAGAAGAAATAGACATAATATCCGGATAATAGTCATCTTCACGGTTTTCTATATCATGCATCTGATTAATAACATTATTAATCTTTGGAATCATGCGACGCAAGTATTCTCTATAAAATGCCGTGCTGAGACGATTAACAATAGCAATACCACGACTTCTATATGCACTTTGGTCAACCGTACTTGGCATAGACCCATCAAAATTAATAAACATCATTCTCTTTCTGAACTTTTCCTCTAAAGAAAGAACGTTATTGCTTGCAAAAACAATTAACGGCATAGTGCTAACCAGCCCCCTTTCGCATCTTTCAGGGTCTTTCAAAAAGTCTTCTTTATCGGAAATAAATCTGCCACTAATTTCATCCACAAAAATTGGAGTTCCTTCAATACAAATCTGTTCTTTTACCAACATGTCTTTAGTCGTATTAACACCTTTTTGCTCATCAAGAACCTCCCCTGTCATCAGCTTTAATAATACAGACATCATGAATGTTTTACCACAGTTTGCACCTGCAGAGGAAAGCAAAAGGAATAACGGGAGGCTGGAAGTTCCAACTTGCAGGATTGAAGCATCGCATCTTAATTTTGCAGTAAAAGGCGAGCTAAATACTGCATTCATCAATTTAAAATGATTCGGCTGGAGATTTTTTTCTCCATTAATAAATTCCTGAAAATGATTGAATATTTTTAATATTTCATTGATATCACTTTTTACTTCTTCTGATGATGGGTTTAAATCAAGCTCATTGCCATTTAAAAACGCTTTTTCTTCATCATAATTAAAAGTAAGTTTCGGATATGCTTTTGTCTGTTGTTCAATATTAAGTTTCTTTGCTCTAATACTGCGCTTCATATTTGTTTCCATTTTTTTTATGTGCTGAGGTGAAATCATTGTAACTCCTTTGTCTGTTTTTAACCCAATGTTTTTAATCACCTCCTTATATTTATTGACATTATTGTTAAGTTCTATGCAATATTTTGTTAGCGTGATGGATTCTTCATCAATTTGCTGTCGTAATACGATTGCCGTATTTGTTTTTTTGATTTCTGTTATAATTGGATTGTTGGAAATAATATCTTCATCACTATTATCAGAAGCTTTAGCAGAAAAGCAATCGTAAGGTATTTCTTTTGCTAATAACCAGGCAGTTTCAAAATCATTAATGGCATCTTCGTATCCGGCTTCACCGTCATCATAATCAAAATCTTCGAGATGGTTACCATTCCATGCACCCCAGGACATATTGGCAGACGGAGACATTACCCTTGTTCTTCCGTCATCAGCACTTAAAATATATAATTTTCTATGGTCAACCATATAAGTTGAAACCTTGATTGTCAAATTCCCATCTTTTAACATAGAAGAAAGACGCTTATACTTTCTAATATTATTATTTACTGCTTCTGCCTCAGCAAGAAAATATGCTAATGCCTCATCTTTCTCAACGATAAATTTCGAACCAAAAATAATTTCAGCGGTATCAAAATACTCCATAAGCTTATTAATAAAACCCAAATCGTATGAAAATGTGATAACTTGTATTTTATTATATCCAGAGAACATGTCCTCATACGGTGCATATTTTATTCCAATAAGCTGTTTTTGTTTAAATTTGATTTCGTTTTTATCACAATCATCTTGTTTTCCTCCATCTATGACGTCAAATAACGATAACTGATTATCGTCTGTTAGCTCTTTTTTCATACACTTTTCCTCCTTATCTCTAATTTTCTAATATTGTATTTGTTTAGTGTCTATAATTAAGCCGTTAATTTATAGACCAATTATAACATGATTTTGCTGTATTATCAATATCTATTTGGACGCCGGATTTTTGCAGATTTTTCTTCCCCTCCAAAATTCTGCATATTAAATACGCCAAAAACTTTTCTTGATTTTATACAAATCATCAAAAGAAATTTCAAAAAAATTTAACACAAAAAACAAAGACAGGAGGCAAAAAAAAATGAATAACGAAGTTTTAGATATTTACTCAGACGACCTCACCGACGCCGAGGCCGAATCTCTTTTCAGCACCACAAAAGAAAGCAAAAGAGGAGACCGAAGAAAAATCGACTACAAAAAGGCGAGACGAAAAGCACGGATTGACCTTGCGCGGTCATATGATGGCCTGCCGTTGTATGACAATCTGCACCAGTACAGTAAAAATAAAATCCATTGTTCTTGCCAGTTATGCCGTGGGAAAGATTGCTTTGGTAGACATGTTACTACCGAGCAGGAAGTGAAAAGCCGCGATGAGATGCTGGCTGAGCTGAAAGAATTGGACGAGAATTTGCTGGCAGAAATGAGAGGGGAGACTGCGTGATGGGTGTGACAATTGAAAGCAAGAATCATGCTATTGACATGGGATATGGCGGATTTAGGATGCTGAGGATTAAGGTTGCAGAGCTGACAGTTCCAGATATTTTTGAGCACTACAAAAAATCCATGGATGGAATGCGGCTGTATGACGCAGACGAAAGAAAAGCGTTTTACAAATCATATAACACAAAAATCGCAGAATTGGACAAAAAATACAAAGGCAAAATGTCTAACATCCTTGATTTTTTGTATGAAAGCGATTGCGACGGCATTATGGATGTTCCACACTGCCGGTCTATCTACAAAGTCATCAAAGACTACGACGACGATATTTTATACGGCTATACCGGCAGAAAAGACTGCGCGAAATTTGCTGATTTTAAAGCTATCGTTAAAGACGGTATTGATTCCGGTGATGGTTTCACCTGGTTCTTAAACAAAAAGGAAAGAGATGACCTAACTGTACTTAAGGGATACCTGTTGGGTGCGATTAAACCTCAAGAATCGCCGTGAGAAAGATTGCTTTGGCAGACATGTTACTACCAAGCAGGAAGTAAAAAGCCATGATGCAGTGAGTTTATTCTCGCTTGCACCAAGTAGCTTTTGCCACTGACAAACAAGTCCGTTATGGCGAGTTATCATGTACGCGTCCAATGTTTTATGTAACAGCAAGGACAGAGTCCGAGCTGGAATTGAAGCGAAGCGGGTCCATTGTACTCAGCTTTACGGCTTCGCTTGTCAGCCTCTGCGAGGCTTGGTAACGAGCCGGCAACGACGAGTTATCAATTACCTTCAGACCGACATACAAACAAGTTTGGCCGCGGTTTCCCGTCCGTCTATGATGAGATGATGGCTGAACTGAAAGAATTGGACAAGAATTTGCTTGCAGAAATGAGAAAGGAGATTGCGTGATGGGTGTAACAATTAAGAGCAAAAGCCGCTCCATTGACCTTGGAGGTGGAGGCTTCAGACGTCTCCGTACTAAAGTCGCAGAGTTGGCAGCGCCAGACATTTTTGAACATTACAAAAAATTGGGCGAAGGGATGTGGTATCCAAATCGTAAAGCATTCTTTAAGGACTACGATGAAAAAATCGCTGAGCTGGATAAAAAATACAAAGGCAAAATGTCTGACATCCTTGATTTTTTGTATGAAAGCGATTGTGATGCTGAGATGGATGCAGACCATTGCCGGTCAATTTATGAAGTCATTAAAGACTACGATGACAATATCTTATATGGCTATGCCGGCAGAAAAGACTGTGCAAAATTCGCTGATTTCAAAAAAATCGTCAAAGATGGTATTGATTCCGGCGATGGATTCAGCTGGTGCTAAAAATTGCAAAAAGAAAACAAAAAAATAATTTTAACGCCTGATGGCGGGAAAGGACAAAATTATGAAGATTTTAGCAATTGATAAATACGAAGAGCCTGTTGTTAAGGAAATTGAAAACAATCTGAAGGATATGCAGAGATATGTGATGGGACATATTGAGACCATCACATTATCAGAAACTGCAATGCTGGTTTGTAATGATGTCGGAAAACTGGCTAACCTGACGCCGAATCGAATTCTGAAAATTGGTAACAGCCATGATGTAATCCGCGGTGATTTCTTTATCTGTGGATGGTCAGGCGATGAGTTCTGTGATATTTCTGATGATGATGTTGAGAAATACACGAAAATGTTTTCAAAACCTGATGTTTTGTTTATGCCTGTGTTGGCGGGAGTCAGCAGGGTTTGGAAGACTGTTAAGCCGGAAGATGAGAAAGAATATTTCTGCTTTTATGATTTACTGCAGACTGAGGCTGATTATGTGTTTTGCCCGTTTAAATCAGCGATGAAGAAGAGCCCTTCTCCACAGCTTTCTGATTACGGAAAAGTTTACCGCGGAATTTTTGAATTCAGCGATACGTTTGAGGCAAAGAGAGTGTGCGAAAGGCTTTATATGGAGCATAATGGTGTAATTTTGGACAGAAAAGGCCGTCCAATGAGCATTTCTGATATCATTGTGATGCATCTTCCGAATGGGGACAGGTATTTTTATGTTGACATGTTCGGATTTAAGGAAATCAAATTTGATAAAAATGGAGAAATGATAGCAGCAGAAAAGGAAGTCGTTAAATATAAGAGATAAGAACTAAAACTTACACATTCACGAACCGGAGAGAATTCCTCTCCGGATTTTTTTTCGCAAAAAATTTCCTCCCCGATAAAAATTCAGCATATTAAGTATAACAAAACAAAAACCGGGAGGTAAAAATTATGACACGAGGAAATTTTTTATTAATCACAGATACAGCAAATTGGATGTCAATACAGTTTAACGGCGATATGTACCCGTCATGTAACGGAAAATTCGTTTATCACATGCTGGAATCAGTTGAAACTTATGATGATTTAGCGGCTGCTATCCTTAAATTTGATGAGGAGCGCTTCGGATATGCAGACATGCATTACGCAGACCTGGCACCGAATAGCATTTCAGATGATATTGATTTCAGTAAAGATTATTTCACAACCTATAATTCAGATTATCTTTACATAAAAAACGCATCCAATAAAGACTGCATCATTATTGCCAAAAACGAAGTGAAGCAGACTATCAAGCCGGGAGAAATTCAGATATGGAATTACGGCAATTTGGTTGCATTAGACGATAAGGTACTGGAAGAGCTCGAGCTTGACGACAATGAGAAAAAATTCGTCTACGGTGAGCAGCAGAAAGAAACGGAAGAATCTTCATTCGACGACAGACTGCGGGCAATTTTTGAGGAATGCGACTCGCTTTTGGAGAATCTGCCAAAAGGATTATCCGATGAAGAAAAAGAAATCCTGCCGCCGGTTGCGGTGCTGTGGTCGGCTCTAAAAAAATATTTGGAAAAATAGGTGCAAAAAACATCTAAAAACAACTAACAAGCCTAAAAAATTTCTGCATATTGGAAATATACAAAAAAAACAAAAACAGGAGGTCAGAATTATGACACTTAAAGAATTTGCTGAAAAACTTAACGGAACAGAGTACAATGGATATCCGATTTTCTCAAAAGAGGATATTGGAATCGCAAAAGAGAATGGATTTGTAATTGTAACGGGGGCTTCCGATGACCTGATGGAATTTGAGGGCGCTATTGAGGACGAAGCAGGATGCTTTGATGGCGGCCGAGTATACATTTCAAAAAATGGAGTAGAAGAAGATAAGACCAAAAACGTTATTAATGCCTTATGGTGTGAGGCAGAAGATGAGAATGGTGTTGTGATTCCATGGGCTTATGAGACAAAAATTCCACATGAGACATTTTATGTAATTGATGCCGGTGAAGTATATTGCAGGGGGATTGTGTTTAAGCTGGAAGATATTGTTTAATTTTGGTGATTTGAAAACTTGAAAGTCAGAGGCCGCATTTTTTGCGGCCTCGTTTTTTTCTTTGCCGGCAAAATCCGGCATATTGCATATGAAACAAAAAAGAAATTTTAAAAAGAAAGGAAAAAATAATATGCAATATAATGTAATTAGAAATGGTGATGTTTTGACGGCTGAAACATTTCCAGACTTAAAAAAATACCTGGAAAACAATGTTGTGTCATTAGACTCTCTGATTGAACGACAGGAAGAAGGAAGAATCCATAAGCTGATTATTAAAGATGCAAAATGCAATATGCCAATCAAGGAGATAAAGCATTTTCTGAAAAAATATTTGATGCTTAATGAATTGAAAGAGATTGAAATTGTTTCGGAAGACGAAAGATTCTGCACTATTGACGGGATGCTGTATTCTAAAGACAAACGCCGGCTTTATCTCTGTCCGTGTGGAAGAGAAGGTTTGCTGGTAATTCCAGATGGAACGGATACGATTACGGAAGGAGCTTTTAAATGCTGTAATCTTTCAAAAGTAGTCATCCCGAATTCTGTTAAACAAATCAGCGGATATACTTTTGAGAGAAGCTACAAGCTTGAGGAAGCGGAAGGCTGTAAAAACGTAGAGAACATCGGAGGATATGCTTTCTCAAACTGCCCGCGGCTGAAAAAGTTTCCATTTGGAAAATCTATCAAGGGCATCGGAGACTTCGCTTTCTGCGGTACAATAATTGCTGATATATATTTGCCTGAAGGATTGTCTTATGTCGGAATGCGGGCATTTGACACGTTGTGTGCTGCTGGTGACGGAGTTGAAAAGTTAAGGATGTATGATATCCATATACCGTCAACACTGAAACATATTCATGTATTAGCATTTGCAAATGCGGCAAACGTATATACTTCTTTTGTTAACACAGCGTTAATCAGGGCATGTATGGGAGGTGGAAATCTTCTGAACCTTAATTACTACGAGTGCAACACCTGGACGTTAAAGGTTAATGGAAAACCGGATGTAATAATGCCAAAATCAATAGATTTCACTTCGAACGCCACAGAAATGACAAGTAAAATCAATGTTGCTCTGAGTCTGAAATCACAGCGTACAAAAAACAATGAGGATAGAGACGAGACTATAACTCCTCCGGAGCTATACGAATACAGTTCTGGCTTTATCGGTCTTTCAACAGCGCTCGAACAGTGCAGAAAGTACCCAAACGGAAATCTCAGACGTTACATAACAAAAAATATTAACGCAATATTTCTGAATCTGATTAAACTGACAGACAGCGATGGAGAAAAAATCATAATAAATCTTATCAATGATGGAGTGTTCACGGATACAGCGCTGAAAAAACTCCTGAAGGAAATAGAGCAATCTGCTGACGCTGAACGTCTTACAACACTTAAAGCGTATGCGTTGGAAGCAATCAACAGAAAGAGAAATGCGTTCACAATCTAAACATATTTTGGAGCAGCTTAGCGCTGCTCTTTTTTTTATGCCGGCAAAATCCTGCATATTGTTTTTGTGAATGCAAAAAGTATCCACAAAGAAAGGAATTAAAAATAATGGACAATAAAAAAAGGACACTCATAGTTGATACGTTCGACGATTTGATTAACATGAATGGGGATGTATACGATACACAAAAACTGACCGTTAAATATGCAAGCTGCAAGTTCTCGGTTGAGTACGTCCGCGACATATTGGCAACGCTGCATAATCTTGAATGGTTTGAGATTCAGAATCCTGATGGCAAACTTTGCTCAATTGACGGCATGCTGTATTCAAGAAATGGTAAACTGCTTTATTTCTGCCCCCGCCAGAGAAAGGGGACTGTAATAATACCTGACGGAACAGAAACCATATGCCAAAATGCATTCAGCGTTACACAGATTTCAGAGCTTATCATCCCGGCTTCTGTGAAACGCCTTCAGAAATTTGCCTGCGGTGACAACAATTTGTTGAAAAGAGTAATCGGAGGAGAAGGGATTGTAAGTTTTGGCCAGTATGCGTTTTACAATTGCGTGAGACTAACGGAATTTAATCTTGGAAAAAACGTTAAGTTTATTGGAAATTCGGCATTTGCAAATACCGAATTGAAGACCATTGATTTGCCTGAAGGATTAAAATCAGTTGGGGACGGAGCATTTCATACAACTCATATCACTGAAGATAATTATATGGTCGAAGTAGAGCCTGACGGTATGTATGAAATACACATTCCAAATTCTTTGAGAAAGATTGGACTCTGCGCTTTTTCAAATGCGTCAGTAGTGTATACTGAAACCGTAACCCGTAAGCTGCTGATAGCATGCACGCAAAGCGGAAATATGCAAAAATGTCACGCGGCGAGATTTTGGAGATTAAAAGTCAAAGATAAACCGGAACTTATACTTCCAAAGACTATTGATTCATTGGCTATACAGGAAATCAACGATTTCGTAAATACGGATGGTGGCGAAATGCCTCATCTGTATAAATATGGTGGCCATGTATATGGTGGCTATGGAAATGCCGCTCTGGCTGCTGCGTTAGAACACTGCAGACTGTATCCTGACAAACAGGTCAAGACGTTTTTGACGCAACACGCAGCGAAGATTGCTGACGTATATGCTGATGAAGCGGAAGAGCTTGTAAAATACATACAGGCTGGAGTCTTTTCCGATACGGCATTAAAGAAAATGATGACAGAGTTGGAAGCAAACAAAAAAGGAAGAGATGATTTAGCAGTAATCAAAGGATATCTGTTAAATGCGATTAAACCTCAAAAATCAAATTTTTGTCTGTAAGAAACAGAAGGCAGCCATAGGCTGCTTTTTTTCTGCCGGCAAAATCCGGCATATTGTCTTTGTAAAGCAGAAAGAAAGGAGTAAAAAATATGCATACTGAAACATATATAGCTGACGACAATGCGACATTAATATCAAAGAGCTTCAGAGACTTGAAAAAATATCTTGACATGGTATCTTATGGGAAGATTTCAATACCGTATTTGACTCGCTTCAAAAAAGTGATTATCAATAACGCCAGAAGTGATTTTTGCGTTGATGAAGTCAAATTATTGTTGTCACGAGGAATACTGCAAGATGCTGAGGCAGTCGAAATCAAAAACCCTGACGATAGATTTTGCACTATTGACGGAATGCTGTATTCTGGCAATAAACAGAAGTTGTATCTTTGTCCAAGAGGAAAGACTGGAAATCTGGTAATTCATGATGGAGCGGAGCTTATCTGCGACTATGCATGCGCATGGGTGCGATGTGACCAGGTTACAATTCCTGATTCAGTTAAATCTATCGGAGAAAATGCGTTTGCCTTTAATTTAAATTTAAAAAAGGTGGAGGGTGGAAGAAATATACAGAATATTAAGCCATTTGCATTTTATCGTTGCTATAGATTAAAACGTTTTGAGTTTGGCGAGAAACTGAAAATTATTGGTTCTTCGGCTTTTGATTATGCTTCCTTGAATGAAATGAAAGAAATTAAATTTCCTAACGGGCTTAAAACGATTGGAGGCGGAGCATTTAATACAATCGATATAATAGAAGATAAGGAAACTCGTCCTGTAGATTATGACCAGATGTATACTGTTTACCTACCCGAAACCGTAACACATATTGGAACAACAGCTTTTCCAAATGCGTCTGCGATTCATATGTCTAAACAAACGGCTAAATGTCTTATGGATGATTATGTTGACTGTTTAAAATTTGTCCAAATCGGCTTACGTGACACCAATCTTTGCCATAATTACAATTGTAATATATGGCGTTTAAAAATTGATGGGAAGCCGGAGGTCATCATGCCAAAAAGTTTTTCTTGCCCTAAAGAAGCGGCTACAGCATTGCGTGATTTCATAAATACAGAAAATGCGCCTGCTCCGACTATGTACACATATAATTCAGACTGTGCTGGACTGGCTGCTGCGATAGAACATTGCAAACTGTACTCTGATACAAAATCAAAAATGTTCATCACCAGAAACATCAGTACAATCATGTATAATGTGTTTCATACAGAACCAGATGGGGAACAGTTTATGATTGGTCTTATCAAAGATGGCGTACTTACCGATACTGCATTAAAAAAAATGCTTTCTGAAATGGATAAAGATACTTATTTGAAAAACGCAGTAATATTAAAAGCGTATGTCATTAATGCGTTAAGCGACATAAAGTGCAACTTTGCACTCTAAGGAAGGAGATTTACATGCAGAAAAACAAAATAAACATTATTTTTCTTGATGTTGACGGAGTACTAAACAGCAGGGCATATCTAAACAGCCACAAAGACCCTGAAGATGAGATAGACATGCGGGCAGTTGAACGCCTGGCAAAAATATACAAGCAATGTAACTGCAAGATTGTATTGTCTTCTTCTTGGAGAGAGCTTTGTGGAAATGAAACGAAAGTCCCTCATTCAATGTACAAATATCTTGAATCATGTCTCGCAAAATACGGAATGACGATTATGGACGTAACGCCAATGATATTATCAAACCGGCCAGAAGAAATTGCTGCATGGCTGGCTGATAATAAAGATTTGGTCAAAAATTACGTCTCACTGGATGATGATTTTGATGAAGAACATTATGAAAGCTTTGGCCTTGGCGGCCATCTTGTCCAGACGGATTTTTTCGTAAATAATGAGTCTGAGGGTGGACTTCAGGAACAACATGTTAAAAAAGCAAAAAAAATACTTAAAGAAGAGGCGTAAGCTTCTTCTTTTTTTTAGTTGTCTGACAAATCCGGCATATTGGAAATATAAAAAAATATAAATAAAGAAAGGAGTCAAAAACTATGACTACAAACAAAATTCTGAATAAGGTAGACCACACACTGCTTTCGCAGACCGCAACATGGGAGGATATTAAAACCGTGCTAGATGATGCGGTTAAATACGAAACCGCGTCTGCCTGCATACCTCCGGCATATGTAAAACAGGCGGTAAAGTACTTAAAAGGACAGAACAGCAGTTTGCCTGTATGTACTGTAATCGGGTTCCCGAATGGATATAACACAACAGCTGTTAAGGTATTTGAGGCGCGTGATGCGGTACAAAACGGGGCTTCTGAGATTGATATGGTAATCAATATCGGGATGCTAAAAGATAAGAAGTATGCTAAGGTTGAAGATGAAATTAAGGCGGTACATGAAGCGTGCAATGGAAGAGTGCTGAAGGTGATTGTTGAAACCTGCCTGCTGACTGAGGAAGAAAAGATTAAGATGTGTGAACTTGTAACTACTGCTGGTGCAGAATACATCAAAACATCAACCGGCTTTTCTACCGGGGGAGCAACACCTGACGATATCGTGCTTATGAAAAAGCATGTCGGGCCAGCTGTTAAAATTAAGGCAGCAGGAGGTATCAAAGGCTTTTCAGATGCTGAACTGATGCTTAATCTTGGAGCTGACAGGCTCGGAACAAGCAGGTTGGTTAAGGCTATGAAAGAAAAAGAACAGAAGATGCCGCTAAGTTCATTTGTGGAATGATATGAGACGCATGAAACAGATGAATAGAGTTCCTGTGGCAGTGTAACACAAAGAAACCATCATCATCCAAAATGATGACGGCTCCTTGCATCGGGTATATAGAGCTTTTGTTAGAAAAAGCTTATATTGACTGCCGTCGACATCGAATCATATGTTGGCCAGTCTTTGTCAGATGTATTATAGCTGGCACATGTAGTGAGGCATACAGCTAGTATTAACAGAAGCATGATTAAGAATATATATTTTACTTTCATTAAAATTACTCCTTTCTTTCTTAATATGCTTAAATTACAAAAAAAATCCACAAAGGACGCAGAAAAGATATTTTTCCGGCATAATCGGAAATGACTGCAAATACTGGGTTTTCCATTATTATCAAAAATCAACCATATGTCTGGACATAGCCCAAAAAGTGTTCTGTATTTATTTTTTTTGCCGACAAGAATCTGGTATATTGGAGATATATTCCAGACAAAAAAAGAAAGGAGAAAGATAATGACACATTTGAAAAAATATTCCGAAGACATCGCAAAAATCGCATGTTCCGGAGAACTGTTTGGAGTAATGCGAGGAAATGATAGACCTATCAGCTGCCGCAGCGCTATCTGCCAGAACTGCTTATTCTATACTGCACGGCCTGACCCTGATGATTGGTGCTCCCAGGAAGAGCGCAGCAAGTGGTCTTATTCCGAATGCTGATGGACAAAAAACAATACGAGACCGCATTTTTGCGGCCTCTTTTTTTGTGTAAATCCTCCCGCTTACTCGCGGTGACTTCCGTTCTTCCTTTAAGCATCAGTTTCTTTTCCCGTCTTTGTCTGCCAGAGCCGCCGCACATTTCAGATGCATGGTTGGCCGGTACTCTTTGTCTGATACCGAAAAACCCGGTGGAATATCTCTCTTAACGGAGAACGGGAAATCCCCGGCCGACAAAAAGTCGTCCGGGGGTAAAATGTTCTGGCTTTAACTTCGCATGCGGGTCTAAATTCCCCGTTCGGAGTCTGGTTACGAGCGCGAAGCGCGAGTTATCAACAATTGGCAGGACCGGGCGGTGTCCAGTTGTCGGATTTGTATATGATAAGTATATCATTTTTGCCGGCAGATGGCAACAAAGTTGTCTTTTGTTTTTTGCGGTATGAAAATTCCAGCATATTAAAGACGTATCAAAAAAACAAGACAACAAGAAAGGAGATAAAAATATGTCTAAAGTAACTTACAACGTAATTTACCAGGTTTGCGGCCAGGTAACAGCTGATATTCCGGACGATATTACAACACGTGAGGAAGCTGTCGCTTACCTGGAAAAGAACTGGAAAAATATGCCTTTCCCGAAAAACGCAGAGTATATCTGTGACTCGGAAGAACTTGATACTGAAGGCGATATCGTGATAACATCAGACAAAGATAAAGAGTAAGGAAGGAGATAATATTATGTCAGAATATTGGAGTGCAACAAGCGGAACAGCGTTAGTGTTTCAAAAAGAAGAAGTAAGGGATTTTTTCACCAGATACCTCCTGGAAACCTACAGAAAGGATGGGGTAACCGATAGAGACATTGACTTTATCGATTGCACGATTTCAGAATATGGAAGTGACTCTTTCTATTTCCTGCGTTCTGCATATAGACAGAGCCTACTGGAAGACTTTCATTCTCTGGAATCTTGTGTAAACGAAAACACTGCTGCCGAGCATAAAAAAGAACTGTTCAACTGCGTGGAATACTGCGAAGAAGAACACTCTGGCGGAGTACTCTATCCGTTCAAACAGCCAGCCCGCGGTAAATTTGTGGATGTGGAAGATGGTTCTTATATCATCTACACTGACAAGTCTACACGCCCGCAGGATTTGCTTGGAACCGACGGATATAAGTCTACTGAGGAAATCGTCAAGGAGTTCAAGGAGAAACTTGCGGCATACGTGCCGGATGATTTCGATTGGGAGTCTCATATCGGATTTTTCCAGTGTGCGGCTTTCGCGTAAGACTATTTTTAAGCCTCTTTTTTGGGAGGCTTTTTCTTTTGTCTAAAAATGGCATATTATATATAAAAAACAATAAAGAAAGGAAGAGATGATATGATTTTAAACATAACTGACGAAAAATGGGTTGAAATAATTGAAGATACTTTGACGGTAGAAACATTCACTGCGCTGAAAAAATATATTCACGCATTGAAATCTTCGCAAAGAAACTTTCCTGATTCTGTGACAAAATTGGTTGTTAATGAAGCAAAATGCAACATGAAATCTCATGAAATAAAGCAATTGCTAAACAAAAAGCCGCTAAGGAGACTGGAAACTATCAGTATTACCAATCCTGATAAGTATTTCTGTACCGTTGACGGCCTGCTATATTCAGGAGACAAAAAACGCCTGCTGTTCTGCCCACGAGGAAGAAAAGGTGTGCTCGTAATTCCAGATGAAACAAAAAACATTTCTGATGTATCATGCTCAGCCTGCAGCTTTTCAATGCTGGTATTGCCGGATTCAGTTGAATCAATCGGTGTGTTTGCATGCTATCTCAATACAAATCTGGAAAGAGTGGAAGGCGGAAAAGGAATAATAAAAATCTACAATGGTGCATTCCTGAACTGCCAAAAGCTAGAACGTTTTGAACTTGGAAATGCGGTAGAAGAAATTGGAGAAAGCGCTTTCATGAACACCATGCTGATAGAAATAAACCTTCCGGACAGCATAGTGCGTGTGGGAAGAAATGCTTTCAATACCACAGCCTTGGATAATGGCAAGAAAGCTGATGTTGGCCCTGATAGTATGTATGACATTAATGTCCCGGCATCAATAGGGTATGTTCAACCAGGAGCGTTTGCAAATGCTGCTAATGTCAACACCTCATTTGTAAACCCAAAACTGATAAATGCATGCCTCAGCAGTGGAAACCTTCAGCATTGCTATCCGTGTAATGTGTGGAGGCTTAAAATTAATGGCAAGCCTGATATCATCATGCCGAAAGATATAGACAGCTCAAAGCTTGATGCAGTATCAGATGAAATCAATAAATTCATGCTTTCAGAAGATACTACACCTCCAGAAATATACAGATACAGCCGGAATACAACTGGCTTGACTGCCGCCTTAGAGCAATGCAGGAAATACCCAAATACAAACCTAAAAAGGTTTATTACAAGATACATTTCAATAATATTCCAAAACATCATATGCAATCCGTTAGTTAAAAACGGAGAAGAACTTATGGTCGGCCTTATCAATGATAAGGTGTTTACGGATACTGCATTGAAACGCCTGCTTAAAGAAGTTGAGAAAGTTGAAGACACTCAAAATCTAACTGTACTGAAAACATATATCCTCAACTCCATAAGTGACTATCCACAAAACACATTTCGTATCTAAGAAGCAGGGCGTCAGCCCTGTTTCTTTTTTTTTCTGCTTTCGGCATATTAAATCTGTAACATAATCAAAAAGAAGGGAGCAAAAAAAATGAACAAAAGTGCTGAAATATCTAAAGACGGCGGAACACTGACCGTGAACACATTCAAAGACCTGAAACACTTTTTGGACAGGGTGCTATATAAACACTTTCAGATTACTGTTGACAAACCAATCAAGGAGCTTATAATCAAAGACTCAAAAACTGATTGGACTGTTAACTATGTAAAGGAACTACTTCGCAACACTGCATTACAGACAGTTGAGAATTTTGAGATTATTTCTCCCGACAGCAGGTTCTGCACTATAGACGGCCTGTTATATTCAGGCAGTGGAGAGAATCTTTATCTCTGCCCGATAGGCAGAGAAGGGACGCTTATCATTCCAGACGGTACAAAAATGATATTTGTTGAAGCATGCCGTAACTGCAAATTTGATAAAGTTGTTCTCCCTGACTCTGTAGAAATCATTGATAAATATTCATTTTCTCGGTCTTGGAACCTGAAAGAAGTAGAAGGTGGAAAAAATGTGGAAAGAATTAGAGATTATGCCTTTTTTGGCTGTATGAATTTAAAGCACTTCACTTTTCATGCTAAGCTCAGAGGTATCGGAGGCGCCGCATTCAGCAATACCTCCATGAGTGAAATCAACCTGCCAAGAGGATTAAGGACAATCGGCCCCGGCGCGTTCAACACAGTTGGCACCTCAAAAGGCTTTGCATCCTGTGCTGGCCAGTCAGATATGTATGAAATACGCATACCGTCAACGGTGCAAAATATAGGCGCTGCTGCTTTTCCAAATGCTTCATACATTTATATTCCAAAAAAGGTTATGGAAAGCATGTCCTGGTCAGGAATTGCCAAGATTGGATTAAGAAGCTGTAATCTTTGTATCTGCCATTCCTGTAATACCTGGAAGCTGGAAGTTGAAGGGCTGCCAGTAATCATTATGCCAAAGATATTAACCGAAATACCGTCAGCGGCAAGAGCTATATGCCGTTTAATTGAATCGGAAGGCAAAAGAACGCCCCCGGCAATGTATTCTTATAGCAAAGATGCATTTGCCAGGTCTGCAGCAATAGAGCAGCGTAAGATATATCCGGACACAAAGACAAAAGCATATATTACCAGAAACGCAGCTCTGTTTTTATCTGACGCATTAAGCAATGAATCAGACTGGAATCAGGTAATAATCGGCTTTATCAAAGACGGAGTCTTTACTGATACAGCACTGAGAAAAATACTGAAAAAGCTTGACGAAGAGGAATATAAGGATGTAACAGTATTAAGGTCATATATACTTGACAAAATAGACAAAAAATCCAGCACGTTCAAATTATAAGAACAGCCATCGGCTGTTCTTTTTTTTGTCTTTCCAAAAATCCGGCATATTGTCTTTGTAAAAATATAATAAGAAAGGGGTCAAAAAATGTATACAAAAGTTGATTCAACGATGACAATCGGAGACCTGATTGCCGGGAAAGATTACCGTGTCGTAGTGTATTGCGGGTATGATGTCGAAAAGGATATTCCAAAAGCAACAGAAAACAAAATCGGAAGCGTCATAGGATGGTTTAAAGTTGAGGACGGCAAAATCGTTTCAGACGATAAAATATATGACGAAGCCGAGCCGGTATTATTCTTCGCAGAGCCGTTTGAAAAAGAGCTTGTAGTTGTTGTTGATAAAAAGTTCTTTGATGGCAGTGAACTGAGAGAATGCCTGCTTGATTTGGCTGAAGAAAGGAGAAAAAAGGAATGTTAAAAAAATACACAAAGCCTTATCCTACAATTGGTGATATCATCGCCGGTAAAAATTTTGATTACGTTTCTTATCGCGGATATGATGAGAAACGTAACTCCCCGCCGGCGCTGCCTGACGGGACAGTTGAAGGCGAGTTTTGTGGCTGCTTTAAGGTAGTAAACAGCGAAATCGTCCCGCTTGACGGTGATTCTTACTACGATAGCGAAGACGTCATTGCATCCGAAGAGTGGACTATGCCAGATGAAGGAATTGAAAAAGGACTGACAGTTGTCGTTGAGATGGAATTTGTGCCAGCAGGAGAACTGGATGAATATTTAAAAACTTATCGCAAAGAAAGAGAGGAAAATAATCATGAGAGCAATTGATATCAAATGGGATACTGACGGTGATGAGGAGATTTTAAAAACACTCCCGAAAGAAATGGACATTCCAGATGACGTTGATGAAGAGAATGTTGCCGACTGGCTGTCTGATGAGACCGGTTTTTGTGTCTTTGGTTTTGTTCTGGAAGCAGAAAAGAATTGGCTTTGTTCTGGAAACAGAAAAAAAAGACAAAACGAAAACGTTAAAAAAATCCAGGACAGGCTTGACCTGTTGACAGGCAAAAAGCCACTGCAGAACGTAAAGGACTTAAAGAAATGTTTTGTCCCCGTATGTACAAATGGGTACTCTGCCGTTGATGACGGCGAACCGAGACTTTACCGCAGGGAAGACCTGACACAATGGGCGAAAGAAGCCTTTGCACGTGGCGAAAAGTTCTTTTATGCCGAGCCTGTGAATCCAAATCATCCGTATGGCAAGCTGCGGCTGACAGAACCGAATTATGTGTATCGTTTGAACAAGAATCTGACGAAAGAGGAGTTTGATGCAGTGTTTGGGGATATTGCAGATTGAAAAAACTGAATAATATAACATTTTGCATTGCACCGTCGGCTGATGCCGGCGGTGTTTTTGTGTGTTGGAGTATCCGCCGGCGGGCTCTTTTCGTTCGCTTTTTCGTTTGCGTAAGCCGACAAAATGTGATAAAATCAAATCATAAAAAATACAGAAAAGAGATTAAAAATATGCGAGAAAAGACTGATTTGAAAGCGGTTAAAGAAACGCTGAAGCTGTTTTTGTATATGCCAATAGAAGAAACCGATTTATATCCAATCATAATTCAACATCCAATCTTTGATACTGGATATTCAAGTGTTGATGGTGAAATTGTTGATATTACAAAACCGGAAGGACTTCAAAAAGCAATCAAAAAGATGGAAGAAAAAATAGACAGCATCGATACACTGATAAGATGTTCGTATATTATGAGAAATTCGTACTATCTGACATTTCTTAAATACATTAAAGAATATTTATCGCTGCAAGACTTCAGCCTGCTGCTTGGAAAATTCTGGACGGAAGAAGAAAACCCGAATGGAGACGTAAATGTATCAGTGGCTCTTGCGGCAATGTGGTTTCGACTTGCAGATAAAAAATCGCTGATGTATGATGATGAATATGAAACATATACAAACTTGCCTGAAAGCTTTATCGTTTATCGCGGTGTTACGCCTGGAAGAAATCCTAATGGAATGTCATGGACGAGAGAGCATGATAAGGCAGAATGGTTTTCAAATCGTTTTGGGGAAGGATATGTTTTGGAAGGAACAGTAAATAAAAAAGATGTTCTTGCTTTCTTCAGCAGACGAGGAGAAGAGGAGATTGTAATTGAGGCCAAAAACGTTAAAATAAGCAAAAAATATAAAGAAAGCAGGACAAAATGAGCAGAGCAATATATGGTATATGTGTTGATGATATCGATATCAATCAGCGGAAGCTTCTGAAACTGATGAAAGAAACTCCTCCTGATTTTCCATCTGACGGCAAATCTGTATACGATGATTACATCGCGGTATGTAATACAGAAAGTATGCTTATCAGCCCGGAGGAGTGGATAAAGAACTATATATTCACAATCAATGAATGCGAAATGCACGGAATCGGCGCGCTATTGTATAAAAACATGCGGCTGAACAATCCGGAAAAGATGATTTTCTGTACAACCGGTGCTGACGGCCGGGTATACCTTGGCCTGCCGATAAGCGAATCCTGGAAAATATGTAAAGATATGGAATACACGACCAATAAGGAAATTCAGGATACGTTAAGGCGATACATTGGAAAAATCAGCGACAGCAGCAAAATAAAAATATCTACAATCAAATATGATTAACCCGGCGGGCTTTTGTCCGCCGTATTTTTTTGCCTGCAAAAGTGCAGGCTTATTTTTTTTCGCAAAAAATAATATACTTTTTCAAAATTCCAGCATATTAGATACAGCAAAAGAAACAAAGAACCAAATTTGGAGGAAATATAATGCATAAAAAAACTACAGATGATGGTCAGTTAAGCCTTTTTGAGCCTGCTGAGGAGAAAATCATCAAGCAGGAATATTCAGATATTATGAAACAATCATATATTGACTATGCAATGAGTGTAATTATCGCAAGAGCGGTACCTGATATCCGTGACGGTCTGAAACCGGTGCAGCGCCGTATCCTATATGATATGGGTGAAGAGCTGGGACTGGATTATAATAAACCTTACAGAAAATCGGCGCGTATCGTCGGTGACACAATGGGTAAATTTCACCCGCACGGCGATTCATCCATCTATGACGCGATGGTTGTGATGGCGCAGGATTTTAAACGTGAAATTCCACTTGTGGATGGTCACGGTAACTTTGGTTCAATTGAGGGTGACGGAGCTGCTGCACAGCGATATACAGAATCAAGGCTGCAGAAGATAACACAGGAGAATTACCTGGCTGACCTGGATAAAAAAGTTGTGGACTATGTCCCAAACTATGACGAGACAGAAAAAGAGCCGGAGGTACTGCCTGTAAAGATTCCGAACTTCTTAATCAACGGCTCTGAGGGTATCGCTGTCGGTATGACTACCTCAACGCCGTCTCATAACCTGGTGGAAGTGCTGAAAGCTGAAGAGTATTTGATGGACACACCTGGCGCCAGCATTGAGGAGCTGATGGATTTTGTGAAAGGCCCGGATTTTCCGACCGGTGGCATTGTGGCAAACAGTAACGACCTTTTGGAGATTTACAAGACCGGAACCGGCAAAATCAGAGTGCAGGGCAGGATGACACATGAAAAGAACAGACAGATGAACCGCCTTGTCATTACTGAAATCCCGTACACAATGATTGGAGCAGGCATCGCAAACTTCTTAAATGACGTGGCAATGCTCGTTGATTCCAAACAGATTCCGGACATTGTTGACATTTCAAACCAGTCTTCAAAAGAGGGCATTAAAATCGTTCTGGATTTAAAGAAGAACGTGTCTGAGGAGGATGCAGAAAAAATCAAGACAATCCTGCTCAGCAAAACGAAGCTTGAAGATACCTTTGGTGTTAACATGCTTGCTATCGCAAACGGACGCCCGGAAACACTTACCCTGAAATCTGCTTTAGAGTATCACATCAGCTTCTTATTTGAAATCAATACACGCAAATACACAACAATGCTTGCAAAAGAAAAAGAAAAAGCAGAAGTGCAGGAAGGCTTAATCAAGGCGATTGATGTCCTTGATGCCGTGATTGAAACAATCAGGGGCAGCAAAACAAAAGCAGAAGCAAAAGAATGCTTGATGACAGGAAAAGTTGATAATATCAAATACCGCATCGCAGAAGACAAGAAGATTGCAAAAACCTTTGATTTCACAGAAATGCAAGCGGACGCAATTCTTGATATGCGTCTTTCACGTCTGATTGGCCTGGAGCTGGAAGCTTTAAAGAAAGAAAACGAAAAGACAAAACAGAATATTGAAAAATATACAAAAATCCTGAGTGATAAAAAGTATATGAAAAAAGTAATCAAAGATGATTTGGAGCATATCATTAAGGAATACGGACAGCCGAGAAAAACAAGCATCAAAAATATTGAGAAGGCAGTGATTAAAAAGGAAGCACCGAAGGCTTTTAAAGAAGTTGTATTGATGGATAAATTCGGATATGTCAGAGCTGTGAGTGATACGGTTTATGAAAAGAATAAGGACGCGGCAGACTCTGAGAGTAAATGGGTCATCCCGGTGATGAGTGACGATAAGGTCGTGTTCATTACAGAAAACGGAATCATGCATACTGTGCCAGCAAATAAGATTCCATTTGGCAAGTTCAGGGACAAGAGTATTCCGGTTGATAATGTTTCAACGCTTGACACAACAACTGACCTTATCCTGTATGCTGAAGCGATGAGGGATATGGCAGGTGAGGCAGCAGGAGATACAGTAAGCAGTAATGCAGATAAAACAGTAGGAAATAAAAATGTTTATGTTATCGTAACAAACCTTGGAGGAGTTAAGAAGCTCCCTGGTGCTGAGTTCAGCGTGAAATCAAAAAATACTAAATACATTAAACTGAAAGACGGCGAGGTCTGCACGGATTTTGTTAAGGTAGAGAAAGGCGAGCCGGAAATCGTGCTTGTAAGTGAAGCCGGAAGGTTCTTACGGTTTTCTGCGGCAGACATCCCGGAGAAGAAGAGAGGTGCCGGAACAGTTGCCGGTATTGCGATGAAAGACGGAGAAAAGCTGAGTGATGTGTTCTTTGTATGGCCGGAAGATGTGAAGAAAGCGGCTGAAACTGGAAGCGATGAGGCGCCGGCGGGAGAAAACGGCGACGAAAGTCTGAAGAATGCCGGTAATGATGATGCCGGTAAAGATACTCCCGGAAGTTTAAACCTGATTCCGGAAGTAATGCCGGCAGGCGGGGAAGAGATGCCTGTAGATGAAGCTGAAGCGGCAAAAGATGACGGAATGCCAGCAGAAGAGCAGCAGCCGGCTGAGTTGATTTTAACCTTAAAGAACAAAAAGCAGATTCCGTTTTCTAAACTGGCGAAAGCAAAAAGGGGAGGAAAAGGAACGCTTAAAAAAATATAACAGGAGGTGTATAGTATGTGGCTTTGGATTGTAGTGGCTGTAGCGGCTGCAGTACATGCGGCGGTCATCAGCGATGAAGAATACGAACGGATAAGAAAGACGAAAGAAGAAATTTTCGTCAAGTATTCGGGAATCTGATAAGAACTGGAAAAAGAAGAAGAGGGAGAATGACAGGCAGTTGTCGTTTTCCTCTTCTTTTTTCTTTTTTGCCGATTTCGCCGGCAAGAGATGGAATGCCAGGATGGAATATCTGAAATATAATGCTAGCAAAAAAAAGAGAAAGATATAGCAGATGCCCGCTGTTTCTCTCTCTTGCTGTCAGGAATTCTGGCCTTTGTGTCTGTCAAATTCTCCGTTTTTGTAGGCTTTTATCATCTGACTTTTTCTCGTCCTGTGTCATACCGGAAAAGAAAGAAAATGCCTGCATCAGGGTTTCAATCCCGATTTTCCCGGAGTCAAGAAAATTATGAGTCTCTTTGACGATATCTTGTGCTTCAAGCTGATGCTGCATTGATTCAATAATTGCCTGATATGCTTTGCAAAGATTGTCTGGCTCGCCGTTCAAATAGTCCAGGCGGTCTTTCAATTCTCCGCGAAGATATTTAATAACGACTTCCTTTCCCTGTCTTTCTTCTGGTGTTAAACATTTTTCCATATTAATTGCTCCTTTCGTGTTTGTGAAATGTTTTCATATCTGATATGCCGGAAAACGGCTGCACGCAAAAAAAGAGCCGTAAAAAACGGCTCGTGTTGTGGCTGAAAGTCAAGCTTCCTCTGTATCGCAGTATGGAATAAAGTATTCTTCTACTTCAAAGCAGCTGATATCATACTCCGGATACATCTTGAACAATTTGTTCATGGCTTTCTTTCTGGATTTTGCATGAATTCTGTCGTAAATAATTTCACCTTTTACGTCAACCCAGTTGTCCTCGTCATCCATAGCTTCCTCTTTCCATTCGGAAATGTCTTCCTTTGGCTCGTCTGATGCCGGAGGCAGGCATGCCTGCGCGTCTCTGGTGTCAGCGGTGACAAGATAGCATTTTTTAGGCTTCAACATCTTAATTGCAATATCGCAAGCCTGGTACAGCAAATCAGGGCAGCCTTCAAGAATATTTAAGCGATGCTTCATTTCTTCTTTAAGGAACTTGGCAGCAGCTTTATTTTTGCTGCGTGTGTTGTCGTCATCCGGCGCGATATATGTTTCAATATTAAAGCTGTCAATGTCGTGCTGCGGGCATTTTTTAATAAATGCTTGCACGGCTTCTTCTTTGGAATCAGCGTAAATTTTATCATAGATAAGATTTCCGCTTACATCAGACCAAATGTCTTCTTCATCTAATTCTTCAATATCATCATCTTCCCATTCATCTTCATCTGATGGTGGAATGCAAGCCGGTTCCAGGTAAGCCTGTGCGTCTCTGGTTTCAACGGTGAAAACATAGCATTTCTTCTTTGGTGCCATAGCATCAAGTGCTGTCTGGTATGCCTGGCAAAGTGCGTCAGGCTGGCCTCCAAGGTGTTTCAGCCGGGAATCAAGCTCCTCTTTAAGATATTTTTCTGCGAATTCTTTTGCCATTTTACTCATAGTATAGGCTCCTTTCTTGTTTGAAAAATTTTGTTATTAAATATAAAATGCTGAAAAATATATAAAAGAAAATCCGCAAAAATTGCTGCTTATGGATGAAAATCCGGCATATTAAATATAAGAAAAAATAAATAATTGAAAGGATTTGAGAATATGGCAAAACCGAGACCGGCAACAAGTGAAGAAGTTGAATTCGTACGCAAATATATTGAAAATGCAGGCATAAAAATAGATAATTGCGAAATAAGAGTCAGTTCAGCAGGAAATATTGTATGCAAAAACCGAGCAACGCAACAGGATATGTTGGTTATTCCAAAAGAAAAAACAGCCGTACCGAATGCTCAGCTTTCCAAAAAACAGTCAAAAAAGTTAAGAGAAAAAGAATGGAAAAGAGTGGAAAGTGAAAAGAGGGCAAAAGCTGATAAAATACAAAAATATATTAAAGAAGTGCTGATTCCAAATCTTAACGCAGCGACAAAAATCATCAACGAAAATCAAAAATCTACAAAATATAATCCATTTATCGGTAAAATACGAGCTGATTTAACTACTTATCGCTCGTATGATTATGATGTTAATGCATCAATCGTTATTTCTCTTGATGTAATAAAAGGCAAGAAAGTAATTGGTTCTCTTACTGGAGTAGAAAGAAAAATTGATTGTGAAAATCTTGAAAAAGAAAGCTCTATTGATGAACTTGAAAAAAAACTGATGAGTGCAGTAAAGAGACCAACTCAGCGTATTACTGTAGAAGAACCTGTCTTGAGACATATGTTTGGTATAGCCTGTCAATATCTTAAAAAACAAAAAGATTTAAAGATTGACCAGGAAATTTTATCTGTTATTGAATTTGAAGAACGAGCAATCTTCAATATGATTAACACGATTTCGTCAAGAAAAATTAACAATCAAATATATGTTGAAGGTATTTTATCTGATTTAAAATTTAAAAGTGGAAGAATTCTGTTTACATACTGTAATCGCAGATTTTCCTATGACATTGCAGCCGACACTGTAGAATTTGAAATTGGAGAGAGAGAACAGCTGCTTATACTTGCTGAACAGCTGAACGCTCAAAAGAAAAATATAAAGCAGTGTAAAAAATCAATTAATACTGTAAAGATGGCTTTAGTTAAAGAAAATATCTGGTCTTTTATGAAGCTTGAAATGAAAAATGGTATTCTTTACATTACAGAAAGTGACTGTATTGGCGGATATGAAATTAAGCCAGATGAATCCATTACATCTGCAAAATTGAAAAAATGGTTTAAACAAGCGAGAATGGAATACCAGGAAGAACAACGCAAAATAAAAGAAGAAAAATATGATAAAATCCGTGTACTGAAATCATACAGCGACCTGCTTTGTATTGATGTTCTCAGGGTTATTGCTAAGAATGAGCGTTATATTACAGAAACGGCAGTAGTTAAGAACTTGAGAGGTATGGCTCAGACATTAAGTTCAAATGTTGAAGACATAGAAAACAGTGGCAAATATGAAATATTGACAAATGAAGAAGTTGAAGCCGCAGTGCGTCAGCTTTTAAGAGACAAACTAATTTACGAAAAAGACCTCAAGGGAACATATGGTCACTTTGATATTTTAAAGTTAGAAGATAAAGCAAGCGAAATCTTTGCCACGCCTTTTAAAGAAGAAAGCAAATCTTTTACTTCCTTCACTGACCTTGATTGGGCCAATTACCTCAAAAAAATAAAAGAAAGCGGAAGAGAACCACGCCTTTCTAAGGCTAAAAAAGAGCAGCAGCTTACACTGTTGGAACACAAATCAGTCATTGCTGTGTATCCGGAACTAGTAAAAGAATTCTTAAAAACAAGACCAAAAGAATGGCAGATGTATATTGAAACTATGTATTCTATGGCAGCAGGAGTAGAAAAGAAGTACTGGAAATTCCTGAGGGATATGGTTATGGAGAAGAAAGAGAGGAAGAAGAAAAAAGAAAAAGAAATTGAGACAACAGGAGAAAAAATAGAAACAAAAACAGAAACAAAGACAGAGCCCGCCGCGTAAGCGGCGGGCATAGCGTTCTAATTTGGGCGTCATTTGTCATATTAAGTATGTATCGGATAAGAGCAAACCGACAACAAAATCTAAAAAAAGAAGAGAAAAAATATGAAACCACAAATGACGCTTGAAAAATTTGATAAAATCATCATAGGTATGCTGAAAAAATCGATGCGCGAAAAAATATTTTGCATATTAAAGAAAAAGGAGGTTCTATATGACACGATTAGAAGCATTACGAAAAAACCAAATTATTAAAGCCTGCAGCCAGTCTTCGCTCGTTTCACATCGACAAAGCAGTAAATTGTCTCTTTCCAAATGCAGCGATAGAACAAAATTTCGCAGTTCTGCGTTTAACTGGATGCTACGGTAGAAAAATGCTAGCCTATTAGCGCTAGTATTTTTCTATTCCGTCAAGTGTTTCAGAGTTCCTGATTGTCCCCGGAAACGAAGGCCAGAATCCAAAAATGCTGAAAGAAACTATACGAAATGCAAATATGCGTCCTGAGGTTGTCAGCTCACAAAATGTACTCAGCAACAACCTGTATGTATACAAAGATTGTAAATTCTCCATATATGATTGCTGATTTTCTCTGCCTGCTGCAAGACAGATATGCCCGCCCGCGAAAGCGGGCTCTGTTTTTGTCTCCGGTTAAATTCGGCATATTGACTTTGTAAATATAAAAAATTGTTTGATTAAGAAAGGAGACAAAAACTATGAAGAGTAACATCACACTTGAAGTATTTGAAAGTATTGTTATCGAACAGCTGAAAGAAAGAGGATACAACACAAAAATTGTTGAAACTCCTGGAAAGCTTGGTTCAGAGCACCGTCTCATTAAAGAGCCATGCAAGAATGGGCTAACAGCCGCCATAAGAATCGAAGAAATATACGACGATTATATGAAGAGACTGACCAGCGGGCATCCTGTCTTGATGGAAAAAGTTGTTGACGGTATTATTGAATCTTTCAACATGAAACCACCTGTGAACTATGCATCCGTATTGACGATGCTGGAGTCCTGGGATGAAGCAAAAGGCAGACTATTCATCGCCGTTTACAACAAAGACCGTCATGCGTCATATTTGAAGGACAAGGTGTATACCTGTATTGAAGACTTGGCTATCGTCCCGCGCCTTTTGGTTGGACGAAGAAGCGACGGTGTTATGAGCCTTATTGTTTCGCAAAAACTGCTGAAAACATGGGGTAAAACTGAAAAAGAGGTTATGACTGAAGCGTTTAAAAGTGCCCCGGTTGTAATGCCTATTGAGGTTCGTAACCTGAGCAATCTTGTTAAGGAAATGCTTTTCAATATGAAAGAAGCTGGTGAAGAAGTCCCAGAAGTCCCAGAAGACATTGAAACTCCTGATTCGGACATGATGGTTGTAACAACAAGAGACAATTTCACCGGAGCATCTTTGTTTTATGATGGCGTGCTTGAAATGATTGCAAAGCAGTTTGATGACTTTTTCTATATTTTTCCGTCAAGCATTTGCGAATTTATCGTAGTTTCTGGCAAAAGCTGTCCATATCCTGAGGAATTGTCTCGTATGGTTAGCGACGTCAATAGCAGTTCAGTTCCTCCTGATTGTATGCTGAGCGAGAACAGGCTTTTCCCGGCGGGCTTTTCAAAATACGGCGAATGCTACAAGGCCAATCTTATAAACGGAGTGATTTTCAGTGTTTAACAGCATTATTACAGTTCCGATAAATCTGGTGCAATTTCTGGTGTGCGTGGCGTCGGCGCTCGTGCTGGGCGTGCTGGCGTCGTGCGTGTTCACGCTGAAAAACAGGCACTCCGGCTCATTCGCCGTGGCGCTGGCGCTTCTGCCGAGCGTGGTGGCCGTGGTGATAATGATGGTCAACGGCAATGTTGGCGCGGGGCTTGCCGTGGCGGGCACCTTCGCGCTGGTGCGCTTTCGCAGCGCGCAGGGCACCGCGCGCGAGATAACGGGGCTTTTCTTCGCCGTGGCGCTGGGCCTTGCCTGCGGGATGGGCTATGTGGCGCTGGCGGCGGTGTTCTTCGTGATATTCTCGCTGGCGCTTATCGTGCTGACCTATACGCACTTCGGCGAGAACGGCGGCACGAGGCAGCTTAAGATAACTATCCCGGAAAACCTCGACTATGAGGAGCTTTTCGACGACCTTTTTGAAAAGTACACGACGAGCCATGAACTGGTGCGCG
>OLPV01000592.1_pt1 | contig 30343 bp, 17 predicted proteins | sample 1671961 | NCBI WGS metagenome assembly OLPV01 (sample SAMEA3136630, study PRJEB25190) | human gut metagenome | biome: human gut; feature: human-associated habitat; material: faeces | place: Austria | collected 2013
CGCCCGCTGCGCGCAGAGCCACAGCCGCATCGGCCATGAAGTCGGGCAGCGCATAGGGGTTCTCGGGAATGGGTGCGCCGAGCGATGCGCGGCGCTTCTCGGCGGCGGTTGCCTGGCGCACGCTCACCTGCACCAAAATAGGCTTCGGCGTAGCGGCGGCAATCTCGCGCACCACTTCCGCAATCGCCTCGGGCGCAGCAGCGCTGCGAATGCCAATCACGTCGGCCTTCGCGAGCACCTCGATCGCTTCAGCGAGCGGCTTTCCGTCGAACTCGCCTTGCTCATTCACGTCAACCGACACAAACACCGGGCCCGTATACGCGCGGCGCACGCCCTCGATGCCGCACTGAACATCGGCCGCGCTGCGCAATCCGTTCAAGAAAATCGCGTCGAAGCCCGCGCCTTCACTTTCCGCAAGAGACCCCATGGCTTCCTTGCCGCCTTCGACGAGCGCTCGCGCCGCGCCTTCATATTGCGCCGCGCACTGCTTCATCGACATCGCCGACGTGGCATCGAGCGGAAGCCCGCACGGGCCAACTTCGTACAGCACATGCTGCGGCGCATTCGCGCGCGCGTGGGAAATAGCCGCCTGTGCAAGTTCTCGAGCGCGATCTTCCATGCGCTTGTGCGCCAGGCGCGCCTCACAAATATCGGTCTCGGCAACCAAGCACTGCGCACCCGCCATCGATTCAAGGCGCAGCGCATCTCGCATAGTTTCCGGCTCAACCAAACTCATATATTCAGCTTCGGTTTCCATGTCGACGCCTTGGTTCGCGAGCGCGAACGCGAGCGGGGCGGAAAGCACGAGCATGTCTTTGTGAAAACGCAATTCGATATCGGCCATAAGAGCCCCTTTCGGATGTGGCGAACGCGGCGAGAAACACGGCAAAAGCGCGCGCGGCGCGGCTAATGCAATGCCCTGAGTATAGTTGCAACGCGGCGAACGGAGCGCCCGCAAGGGCCGCTTTCCCGAAAAGTGGCGCAAGCGCGCTTCACAAGTCAAAAAGCGGCTCAAAATGATGCTGCGGCAAACGGTCGTTTTGCAGCGGCGAACGGCGAAGCTTTTTAATGACGCTTCAAAAGCCCTTCACAAACGTATACACATTTTTAGATTATGTCTAATTCACCCTCATTATGTGAGGTGTTGCTTTATGGCTCTCATCAGGCCTTTTACATCTTGTTGAGCACAGGTGCCCTGCGTACACAAGTCGTTCAAAACCGTCTCACAACTTCTTGAAAACCCGTACCTATACTTTTGCCTTGCAAACGCGGGGTCCCCTTCCCAGTTTGCCTGCTACCCCAAAGCAGTACGTACCGGTGCACCTCCCAAGATCAAGCACCGTACCCCCCCTCCTTGTGTGAGGCCCGGTTCCCCTCCGGGCCTCAAGTTCTCTCTTAGGCCCGCTCGTCCGAACGGGCCTTTTCCTTTTCCTGGGGACGAAACGAAAACGATTCTTCGCAACGCGCGTTCACCATAACGGCGCGCAAACGCCAATCGCAATCGCGCAACGGTGCCGTTGCAGAAAATCGTGCGCATCGCAGTGCACGCGTCGCAGTGCACGCAGCCACACCGAATCGGCTTTGTAGCGCAAAGACACGCCCGCAGATCGCCATAAAGACGCTCAGCCGGCTTCATTATCCCAACTACGCGTTGCTGACCTGCGGTTTTTAGAAGCAATGGGCGTTTTTACTAATCAAATTCTTAATGCTGTGGCGCGCATTGGTGCATGGAGACAGTCGCGATTCGTGCATATATGCAATTTCATCGCTTTCTTACCACGCATTATTTATTCTGTCCCTTTTTTCGACGGCATTCGTTTTCTTGAATATTTCCTATAGGCACTGCTTATATATTTCACTCGTAAAAAAGAATATATAGGCGTGGCTTATGGAATTTCTCGGAACGTAAGCTCAAAACTGTCCCGTTCCACAAACCATCCACTTCATGGTCACAACTTCTCAAATAGCGACCTGTATACTTTTGCCCTGCAAGCGAAAGGCTCCCCTCCTTTGCTTGCCTGCTTCCCCAAAGCAGATTTTGAACCGACGCGATCTGAAGCGTCGTTCATCCCCTCCTTGTGTGAGGCTCGGCTCCCCTCCGGGCCTCAATTTGTTTTTATAGCCCGCTCAACCGAGCGGGCTTTTTTATTGCCCTCGTTCCGCGCGAGAAACCGCGCTCAGGTTTCGCACACGACCATAGCGCGTCTTCGCACGCACAGAGCCCGCCGTCGCGCCGCTCGCGCACTTTCACCGTTTCCCTTTGGTTTTCGCGCCGCACGCAACCTCGCACCCCAAGAGCCTATAATGGACGGCACCTGACCGTCGCAGCGTGCGGCGGCGCATTCGAGAAAGGTATCGCCATGCTCGACGAGCTCCACGTGCAAAATGTCGCCCTTATTCGCGAAGCGACGTTCGCGCCCGCGCAGGGCCTCACGGTGGTCACGGGCGAAACGGGCGCCGGCAAAACCGCGCTGCTTTCGGCAATCAAGCTGCTTGTGGGCGAGCGCGCCGACGCCTCTACCGTGCGTGAGGGCGCGCAGGGCGCCGTGGTCGAAGGCCGCTTCTTCTTGCCAGCCGATGCCGACAACGCCGACGACGGTCACATCGCATGCCGCAAGGTTTCCGCCGACGGGCGCAGCCGCGTGAGCATCGACGGCTCCATGTCCACCGTGCGCCAGCTTGCCGAGCAGCTGGGCGCCACCGTCGATTTATGCGGCCAGCACGAGCACCAACACCTCTTAAAGCCCGCAAACCACGCCGCCATGCTCGACGCATGGGCGGGCGATGCAGTTGCAAGCGCAAAAGCGGCCTACATCGAAGCTTTCAACGCCGAACAGGCTGCAGCAGCAGAACTTGCCCGCGTTCGCGAAGCCTCGCAGGCCTCCGCCGCGCAGCTCGAAGAGGCGCGCTTCACGCTCGCCCGCATCGATGAGGCAAACCCCACGCTCGACGAATACGACGAGCTTATGGCGGAACTCCCCAGAATTGAAAACGCCGAAGCGCTCGCCCAGGCAAGCGACGGCGCATATTGGGGCCTTTCAGGCGACGGAGGCGCAATTGAGGCTGTGAATTCGGCCATCGCCTCGTTGGAATCGTTCACGACAGCCGACGCCGCACTCGAACCCCTGGTTTCGTCGCTCACCAACGCATCCTATATTCTTGAAGACGCCTCGCGCGATTTGCGCGAGTACCGCGACGGCATCGATCACGACCCGCATGCCCTTGAACGCCTGCAAGAACGCGCAAGCACCCTACAAGGCCTTATGCGCGCCTTCGGGCCGCGTATGGAAGACGTTATCGAGCGTCGCGATGCTGCCGCCAAGCTCATCGAGTCGGTCGACGATTCCTCGCGTGTGATCGCACAGGCCGAAACCGCCCACGCCGCCGCCGAAGCGAAGCTCGTCGAGGCCGCCAAAGCGTTCGACGACGCGCGTAACGCAGCCGCCCCGAAATTCGGCGAGCAAGTGAACGCACAAATGGCCCGTTTGGAGATGGGCGGCGCCGAGCTCATCGTGCACGTCGACCCCCTTGAGCGAGCGCAATGGACGCGCGCAGGGGCCTCGAAGGTCGAATTCATGTATCGGGCCGGCACGGGCATGACGCCGCGTCCGCTTGCGCGCATTGCCTCGGGCGGCGAGGTGAGCCGCGTGATGCTCGCGTGCAAGGTTGTGCTGGGCGAGGCCGACGCGCGCGACACGCTCGTGTTCGACGAGGTCGATGCAGGCGTAGGCGGCTCGGTCGCGGTTGCGCTGGCCGCCGTGCTGGCCGATTTGGCGAAAACGCACCAGGTAATCGTGGTGACGCACCTCGCCCAGGTGGCCGTACGCGGCGAGCGCCATTTCATGCTGAAGAAAACCGCGGGGGCGGCCCCCAACGAAAGCGAAGACGCAAACGCCGCCGAGGCTGCGATTCCCGAAACCACGCTCTGCGAGCTTGGCAAAGACGAACGCGTTCGCGAAATCGCCCGCATGCTTTCAGGCGACGCAAGCGAGGCCTCGCTTGCCCACGCAAAGGAAATGCTCAAAAACGCGCAATAGCGGTTGAACGCCCGAGCCAGCGCGCGTCATTGGGCGAATATAACCCTCGCCACGCGAATTCAGCTTTCATTGGGTAAATGCAGCCCTGTCAAGGGAGCGCGAACCGTCGAGAGAGCGAAATCCTAGCCAGACAACAGCAAAGCCCGCCTGGAGCAAAACCATTGTTCCAGGCGGGCCTCATATTGCGAGCGATATATGGGAATGCAGCTTGAATCAAGCTCCCGCATTTCGCATGCACTAGGACTCGTATTCCGCTTTCCCAAAAATACGTCATTCAACGGTCGCATTCTTTGGATTCTTTTGTTAGCATTGGTTAAGTTTGTTTCCGATAGCAAACTTAACCGTTATGAAAGGGCCGCAACGAGCGCCCTTGCAACCGACCGAAAGGCCAGCTGTGAAAAGAATCTTCTTCCTCGTTATCGCCTGGATAAGCCTCGCCCTTGGATGCATCGGCGTATTCGTTCCCCTGCTGCCCACAACGCCCCTCGTGCTTTTGGCGACGTTCCTGTTCGCGAAAAGCTCGCCGCGCCTGCATGCCTGGATTTGCAAAACCCGCGTGTATGGCGCGTATGTCAAACCGTTCAAAGAGCGCGGCGGCATCACACTTGCACGCAAACTTCAGATGCTCGGCCTTTCGTATGCCGTTATGGGTGTAAGCGCGTTTTTCATGCGCAACGTCATTGCATGGACAGTTTTGGGCGTGATGGCCTTGTTCCTTGCGTGGCTTGTGGCCGTTCGCATTCCTACAATTTCCAACGAGGAAGCAGCCACCGCCAGCTACCCCACCGCGACAATGCGTCCGTCAGACGAAATAACGTCGATCTGAACGGGGATGCTCGACGCCACCGCACCAACGGCATCAACAGCGCCGCCAGTAATGTCGGCGCCGCCAGCACCAACAACGGCGCCAGCAGCACCAGCGCCATTCTGAGAACCAGCGATTGCCACTGCGCGGCGCACAGCCTGCTCAAGGCCGCCGCAGCACGGCACCTGCATGCGTGCGACGCGAACGCTTCGCACGTTGTTCTCAGCGATAATCTGCGCAAGCTTTTCGGTATAGTCTATGCCATCGAGCTTCGGGCAGCCAATAAGGCACACGCAACCCTTCAAGAAGTCTTCGTGGAAGGCGCCATAGGCGAACGCCGTGCAATCGGCCGCCACAAGCAAATCGCAGCCTTGGAAATACGGGGCATTCACAGGCGCGAGCTTTATTTGCACAGGCCAGTTCGCCAGGCGCGCAGGCACGTTCACCACCGTTGAAACGCCGCCCGCGGGCGCCGGAAACGGATTTTCGGGCGAAGACGCGTTCGAAGCGCTGTTCACGCCATGGGTAGAAGCAGCTTGGCCGCTTTCCGACACCACACCCGGCTCGACTTCGCGCACAATCGTTTTCGCCATGGAACCAGGACAACCGCCCGCGGGCATGCCTGCATGAATCTCGGCCTGTGCACGACGCATTTTCTCGGCAATCACGGCTGCCTCATCGTAGGCCGCAGCCTCGCGCTCGATGAATTCGATGGCATTTTCGGGGCACGCAGGCAAGCAATCGCCCAGCCCATCGCAATAATCGTCGCGCAAAAGGCGCGCCTTGCCGCCCACCAAGCCAATCGCGCCCTCGTGGCACGCATGCACGCACAAACCGCAGCCCGTGCACTTCTCTTCGTCAATATGGATCACGCGTCGCTTCATACGACCCCCTTCGTTATTTTTTTTGCGAGCGCATACTAGCACCGCATCCGACAGGTGGCAAGGATATGATACCTATACGATATCAATTTGAGGAATAATACGCTTACGGCATCAAGCGCAGCGGCGAAGCCCCGTTGATTTCCTGTACTCGTTTTTAATGCGCCCAAAGAGAACCCTATGCGCACGAGGCCAACGCACGCACATCGTGAATTATGATGAAGCTGTCGCGCATGAAGAAAAATCACCCAGTTCCTTTAGCGTAGTTTGATGAAAAAGGTATATACTTTTTTCATCAATGAATGGAGGGCCATAATGACGGAGGCAGAGAGCATCGCTAAACGCATAGAAGGCATCGGAGTTGGCAGAGCCTTCACGGCCTCCGACTTCTCCGACATTGCCGGCCGACGCAACACGGCGAACGCGCTCGGACGCATGCACGCCAAGGGAGAACTCGCACGCGCCATCCGCGGCGTCTACTACGTGCCTGAGAGAAGCGCGCTCATGGGCACCGAAGTGCCGGCCAGCGCCGACGAGGTCGTTTGCGCCATCGCCCGCGCCAACAAGTGGATCGTTGCCCCATCTGGAGACACCGCCCTCAACGCACTGGGCCTCGACACACAGGTGCCCGCCAAACTCGTCTACGTTAGCAGCGGCCCCTACAAGCGCTATGGGTATGGAGATTACGAAATCGAGCTCCGGCACCGAGCCAACCGCGACCTACTCGACTGCTCGCAAACCACCCGCACCATCGTGCAGGCCCTCAAAGCGCTCGGACGCGAAAATGTGGGCGACAAGGAAATCGGAATGCTTGCGCGCAACCTCACGGAGGAGCAAGTCGACGCGTTCTTGGAAGAATCAGCAGGGCTTACCTCATGGGTGGCAGACGCCGCAAAGAAGGTATGGAGGGCGAAGTATGAAAAAAATCGCTAGGGCCTCGGCCGACGAGCGCAGGCTAGTATTCGAGGCCACTGCGCACAAGATGGCACTCGCGCCGGCCGTCATCGAAAAAGATTTTTGGGTGTGCTACACCCTAGATCATCTTTTCCATAAAAGCGGCTTCGCTGAATCCATGGTATTCAAAGGCGGCACAAGCCTGTCGAAGGCATTCGGCCTCATTGAACGTTTCTCCGAGGACATCGATCTCATTCTTGACTGGCGACTTCTGGGCTACGACCCCGACGAACCGTGGGAGCCGCGCAGCAACTCGGCGCAGGAGCGATTCAAGCTTGACAGCATAGACCGCACGAACGCCTTCCTGGTCAATACGTTCGCCCCAATGCTCAAAAAAACGCTTTCCGAATCGCTCGGCATTAATGCGTCCGTACGGTGCGGCGCCGAGGAAGAGACGGTGTACTTCGACTACCCACGCTCGTACGAGTCGGCAGGCACACTGGACACCATCAAGCTTGAGGTCGGTCCCATGGCGGCGTGGTCACCCTCCGAGGAAGCCACAATCGCGCCGTATGCAGCCGACGTGGTTCCTTTTGGGGCCGAATTGTCAACCACCGTACGCACCGCGAGTCCCGAGCGCACGTTCTGGGAGAAGGCGACCATCCTGCACCAGGAGGCCAACAGGCCAGATGGCAAAGACATGCCCAGGCGCTACTCCCGCCATTACTACGACATGTACCGTCTCGGCCATTCATTCGTACTCGAACGCGCCATCGCGCAGCCCGATCTGCTCGCGCAAGTCGTCAGGTTCAAAGAAAAATTCTACCGCACGCCATGGGCCAAACTAGCCGACGCGAAGCCCGGGACGCTCAGGCTCGTACCGCCTAAAAGCAGACTCGCCGAGCTCGAGGCCGACTATGCCTCGATGCGGCCAATGTTCTTTGGTGACTACCCCAGCATCGAAGAAATAATCGCTTTCATGGCCGAGCTCGAAAAGGCCATCAACGAGCGAATCTAAGCAAGATGCCTCTGCATCGAAATGCGAGCTCAAATTGGCGAAGCACCGCGAGACGTATGATAGCTTCGAACGAAATTACCCACGCGAAGGGGCCATAATGGACGCAACGACCGTCACCCATGAAATCCAACCCGTGCTCGATAGCCGCAGCCGCGTGCTGCTGTTGGGCACCATGCCCTCGCCCGCATCGCGTGAGCAGGGCTTTTACTACGGTCACCCCCAGAATCGCTTCTGGCGCATACTCGCCGCGATTTTCGACGAGCCGGCACCTCGAACCATCGAGGAGAAGCGCGATATGCTGCTGCGCCACCACATTGCACTTTGGGACGTGCTCGCATCATGCGAAATCGAGGGCGCGAGCGATGCGAGCATTCGCGACGCGCAACCGAACAACCTTGCGCGCATTTTCGACGCAGCCGATATTCGCGCCGTATTCGCCACGGGAACGAAAGCCGGCGAGCTCTATCGCAAGCTCATCGAGCCCACGTTGGGCGTGCCATGCACCACGCTGCCCTCGACGAGCCCCGCGAACGCAAAAATGAAACTCGCCGACCTGGTCGACGCCTACGGCAAAGCGCTGCTGCCGCTTCTTGGCGAAACCGAGAAGCACGTGCTGCCCGTAGCCAATGTCGTGAAGCTCGAAAAGGAAATCGCCAAAAGCGGCACGTCGCTTTCGACGCTCATGGAACGCGCCGGACGCGCACTGGCCAAGGCGGCGTTCGACGAAGCCCAAGCGACCGCTTCCCAGCACGACCCGAACAATGCGATGCAGCGCCAAGCCGATGCAATCAGCCACACTCCCCACGACAATCAAAATGGCAGCACAGGCCGCACTTCCAGCAATAGTCATACCGCCGAAGCGAGCGACCCCTCTGACGAAAACCAAGCAGCGCCACACATCGCGATTTTGTGCGGCTCGGGCAACAACGGCGGCGACGGGTGGGTTGCCGCACGCGAGCTTGCGCGCGCGGGCTGCGCAGTCGACCTTGTAACGAAACGCCCGGCACGCGAAATTTCGGCCGAGCCCGCCCACGAACAGGCGCTCTTAACGGAAGCGATTGCATCTAAACCAGCAAACACGCCACGCGCGGGCTTGCACCAAACCGCAAGCTCGTCCCAAACCGCAGCCTCGGCCCCAACCGCGCCTCAAACCACCGCCACGCAGCATGCCAAACCCAGAGCAATCGCGATTCACGTATCACCGAGCGGCGACGAGCTCGCCTGTCTGTTCGCCGCAGCCGACGTGATTGTCGATGCCATTTTGGGCACCGGCTTTTCGGGCGACTCCGTGCTTGCGCCCTATGACGCATGGATTCGCCTCGCAAACGAGCAGCGCGCACGCGGCGCGCGCATCGTTGCAGCCGACGTGCCGAGCGGCCTTTCGGCACAAACCGGCAAAGCGGCCGAGCCCTGCCTGAAAGCGCACGAAACCGTAACCATGATCGCCTCCAAACCTGGCCTCGAAACGCCGTATGCTTTTGCCTTCTGTGGCACGGTGCACGTGGCGCCGCTCGCCTACATCGAGCCTATTCTCGAAAGCTGGAAGCAAAGAGAAACCGTCGACAACGCTTCGGCCGAGAACAGCGGCTTGATCGGTAGCAGTGTCGCAACAGACGCAAACGCCGCGCTCGATGCCCTAATCGCCAGCAGCCAGCACTCGCCCAAACACGACGCCTTCCGTCGTGCCGAAACCGAAGACGACGACGGCTACGACCCCTATTCCGACCGCCCGCCAACACCCGAACCGCTCTTCCAGGCCGACCCCTGGAATTAAGGGAAAGCACGGGGCGCAAAAACTCAGCGAAAGGGCGAGCGCCAGCAACGCACGAAAAGCGAATGCCGCCGGGTGCTCGTCCCCCGCTTTCCGGGCACCGCCGATGCGATCACTCGGTGCCCCGCCTTGCCCAATCCCGCCTTCCCCACCCGAAGCACTTTCCCAGCCTTTGGCACCACACCCAACCTTTGTTCATATTCCGCATCACACAAAAAAAAGAAAGCTCCCATATGGGAGCTTTCTTCATGAGCGCGTCAAATAAAGCGCATTGTGCCTAACGATAGGCCTATTCGGCGTCGTACATGGCCTTCAGTTTTAACAGGTGCTGATAGCGATCCATTGCGGCCTGCTCGTTGCGCTCGAACAGCTCGCCCGCGCGCTCGGGGAACTCGCGCGTGAGTCGACTGTAGCGAGCCTCGTTCATAAGGAACTCGCGATAGCCTCCCGCGGGCTCCTTGCAGTCGAGCACGAACTTCTTGCCCGGCGCGCCCTCGGGGTTGAAGCGGAACAGGTTCCAGTAACCGCAGTCGACAGCCTTCTTCATCTCGGACTGACAGTTCACCATGCCGCCCTTGATGGAGTGCATCTCGCAGGGCGAGTAAGCGATGATCAGCGACGGGCCATGGTATGCCTCGGCCTCGGTGATGGCCTTGATAGTCTGGGCCGGCTTGGCGCCCATGGCGATTTGCGCCACGTACACATAGCCGTATGCCATCGCGATTTCGGCGAGCGACTTCTTCTTGACTTCCTTGCCGGCGGCAGCGAACTGCGCAACCTGGCCGATATTGGAAGCCTTGGAAGCCTGGCCGCCGGTGTTGGAGTACACCTCGGTGTCGAACACGAAGATGTTCACATCTTCGCCCGACGCGAGCACGTGGTCCAAACCACCGTAACCGATGTCGTACGCCCAACCGTCGCCGCCGAAGATCCAGATGGACTTCTTCGACAGGTAGGCCTTGTTCTCGAGGATTTCCTTGGCGAGCTTGGCCGCTTCGCCCTCGCCGGCGGCGATGGCGGAAAGCTTCTCTACGAGCACATCGGCGGTTTCGCGAGCGGCATGCTTGTCGCTGCGAGCCTCAAGCCACGCCTGGGCGGCGTCGGCAACGTCGGTCTCAACGCCAGTCGCGATGAGCTTCTCGGCGTCAGCTGCGAGCATGTTGTTCACGGCCTCGTAGCCAAGCAGCATACCCATGCCGTGCTCGGCGTTGTCCTCGAACAGCGAGTTCGACCACGCAGGGCCATGGCCCTGCTTGTTCACCGTGTAAGGCGACGTTCCCGCAGGTCCACCCCAAATCGAAGAACAACCCGTGGCATTGGAGATGTACATATGGTCGCCGTAGAGCTGCGTGATAAGACGTGCGTACGACGTTTGCGCGCAACCGGCGCAGGCGCCCGAGAACTCAAGCAGCGGCTGCTTAAACTGGCTGCCGCGCAGGGTTTGGTCCTCGATCTGCGGCTTGTCGGCAACCTTGGACACGCAGTAGTCGAAAATGCTCTGCTGAGCCATTTCGCCTTCGGCGCCCACCATGGAAAGCGCGCCGGAGGGACAAGCGCCTACGCACACGCCGCAGCCCATGCAGTCGAGCGGGGAAATCGCGAGCGTGTACTTCAGGTCTTTCGCCTTGCCCTTCATGGGCAGAACTTCCAGACCAGCAGGCGCTGCAGCGACTTCTTCGTCGGTCAGGCCGAACGGGCGAATAGTGGCATGCGGACATACGAACGAGCAGCTGTTGCACTGGGTGCACTTCTCGGCATCCCACTTGGCAACGGTGACGGAAACGCCGCGCTTTTCGTAAGCGGAAGCGCCCTGCTCGAACTGGCCATCGGCGTGATTGGCGAACACCGAAACGGGCAGCGAGTCGCCAACCATGCGGCCAACAGGCTCCATGATTTCGCGAACCTGCTTCACGAGTTCGGGGCGGCCCTCGAGCTCGGTGGTGTCTTCCTTATCGGGGCAGGTGGCCCAATCGGCAGGAATGTCAATCTTCACGAATGCGGTGGCACCGGCATCGATGGCGCGGTGATTCATGTCAACGACGTCTTGGCCCTTCTTCAAATACGACTTGGTAGCCGCATCCTTCATGTAGCCAATGGCCTCTTCCTGGGGGATGATATTCGCAAGAGCGAAGAACGCCGACTGCAGAATGGTGTTCGTGCGTTTGCCCATGCCAATCTCTACGGCCAGATCAATAGCGTTGATGGTGTAGAGGTTGATGTCGTTTTGCGCAATGTAGCGCTTCGCAGCGGGGCTCAGGTGCTCGGCGAGCTCCTCGGGCGTCCATTGGCAGTTCACCATGAAGGTACCATGGGGCTTCACGTCGTACACGATCGGGAAGTCTTTCTGAATGTAGCTCGGGTTGTGACACGCCACGAAGTCGGCCTTGTTGATGTAGTACGAGCTGCGAATGGGCTCGTCGCCGAAACGCAGGTGCGAAATGGTCACGCCGCCGGTTTTCTTGGAGTCGTACTGGAAGTACGCCTGCACGTATTTCTCGGTATGGTCGCCGATGATTTTGACGGAATTCTTGTTCGCGCCAACCGTGCCGTCGCCGCCCAAGCCCCAGAACTTGCACTCGATGGTGCCAGGCGCCGCGGTGTTCGGCGAATTCGGGTCTTCAGGAAGCGAGAGGTTGGTCACGTCGTCGACAATGCCCACGGTGAACTCGCGGCGCGGAGCTTCCTTGGCGAGCTCGGTGAAAATGGCGAACACCGACGAGGGCGGCGTATCTTTGCTGCCCAGGCCATAACGGCCGCCAGTAACCAGAATGCCCGTGCGACCTTCGCGGTTCAGGGCGTCGACCACGTCGAGGTACAAAGGCTCGCCCGTGGAGCCGGGCTCCTTCGTGCGGTCGAGCACGGCGATCTTCTTCACGGTTTCGGGCAGGCATTCGACGAATTTCTTCGTGACGAACGGTCGATACAGGCGAACCTTTACCAGACCGACCTTCTCGCCCTTGGCGTTCAGGTAGTCGATAACTTCCTCGGCCACGTCGCAAATGCTGCCCATGGCAACAATCACGCGCTCGGCGTCGGGAGCGCCGTAGTAGTTGAACAGGTCATAGTTGGTGCCCAGCTTTTCGTTGACCTTCCTCATGTACTCTTCAACGACTGCAGGCAGCTCGTCGTAAGCCTTGTTGCAGGCCTCGCGGTTCTGGAAGAAGATGTCGCCATTCTCGTGGCTGCCGCGCATTGCGGGATGCTCGGGGTTCAAAGCATGGGCGCGGAAATCGCGAACGGCGTCGAAGTCGCACATCTCGGCCAAGTCGTCGAAGTCCCACACGGCGACCTTCTGCACCTCATGCGAAGTGCGGAAGCCGTCGAAGAAGTTGAGGAACGGAATGCGGCCCTTGATGGCGGAAAGGTGGGCGACGGCGGAAAGGTCCATGACCTCTTGCACGTTGCCCTCGGCGAGCATGGCAAAGCCGGTCTGACGGCAAGCCATAACGTCGGAGTGGTCGCCGAAAATGTTCAGCGCGTGGGTCGAAACGGTACGGGCACTCACATGGAAAACGCTCGGCAGCATTTCAGCCGCGATTTTGTACATGTTCGGAATCATGAGGAGCAGGCCCTGCGAAGCAGTGTAGGTCGTGGTGAGCGCGCCCGCTGCCAGCGAACCATGCACGGCACCAGCGGCGCCGCCTTCAGACTGCATCTCGCATACCTTCACGCGAGTGCCGAAGATGTTCTTCATGCCCTGCGCCGACCACTGGTCAACAAGGTCGGCCATGGGGCTCGACGGGGTGATGGGGTAAATGCCCGCCACCTCGGTGAACGCGTAAGACACCCATGCGGCGGCGTTGTTGCCGTCCATGGATTTGAGCTGTCTCGCCATAGGTTATCTCCTCTTCCGTGCACGACCTGCGAGCCGTACAACCCCCTACTTCCAGCCGCCCTTTTGGAAAAGGGCGCTGTGTCGTAATTTAGAACAGAGGTAATAGTATCAGCGCGGGCGAGACGCTATCGACGACTAAAGCGCAACGATACGTCGACGCGCGAACGCGTTCGGTGAACGGGATACCTAGGCGAAATAGGGGTCGCGAGCGGTTGAATAGCGGCGGTGAGTGGAAATGTTACCGAATAAGTTGCCGTTCACCGACGGTCTGCTTGGACGGACATGCGTCTCCGGCAAGCGGTCTGTGCGGGTATGCAATTCCGCTTCGGTCAGTCCTGACTCGCACGGAAGCCACATTAAGTGGCTTCCGGCTCGTGCGGAATCTATCGTAACCGCATGCCCGCACAGACCGCACGCAATTTCTTACTTATCCAATTCCTCGCGAAGAACGGGAATGAGCGATTCGAACGTCGCATCGATGGCCTTCTTTTTCAGCTCGCACTCCCAAATCACGTGCACGCGCCACCCCTGCTCTCGCAGCAAAGCGAGGTTTCGCTGGTCGCGCTCCACGTTGCGTTGGAATTTCGGCACCCAGTATTCGAGATTCTTTTTCGGCGCAGGAGGGTTGCACTTTGGGCACCGGTGCCAGAAGCAGCCATTGATGAGCAGGCACACCTTCTTGCCTGGCCACGCCACATCGGGGCGACCGGGGGCTTTCCATTGCAGACGATAGCCACCAAGCCCCGCCTCACGCAAACGCTCGCGCACAAGCAGCTCGGGCTTGGTGTCTTTGCTTTTGTTACCTTGCATGCTCGCGTGGGTGGCGGCGCTCACGTACGGGCGTTTTTCCGGAAGCGCCGCAAGCACGCAGCGCGCCTCGCGGCAACTCTCGCGCGTAAGCGAGCGGTTGTCGCGCGCTACCGACACGTACCACAAGCCCTCGCGGCTCGCCTTCTTTACGCGATGCGCACCCACGGAAAGGCCCGCGGCGATGCGTTTCGCCTGTGCGCTCGCACAGGCGCCGAACCGGCGTGCGCGCTGGCCTACGACCTGCGACGACGCGTTCAACGAAGCGCTCTTTCCGGCGCGCGAGACAAACTGTTTGCCGCGTGCAGCCGCTGTCTTTTTGTTGTCGTCGGCCATTAGTTGCCTTCTCGCAATGCAGCCCACGCGCTTTGAATACCCTGGAGCAGCTGCGGCATGTCGCTTCGCTCGTACAGGTAATGCACTGTTTGAGGCGAGCCGTCTTCTGCGGGCGCTTCCACACGCACGAACGTCGCCTGAACGCGGCTAAAACCGTGCTCGAGCGCGGCGTAGGCGTAGCATTCCGCCTGAAGACGATGCTTTTCGATCAAATCGTCTGCATGCTCCTTGGGCGATCCACCCGTTTTGTAGTCCACGATATACGCGTCGCCCGCGCCCATCTCGTCGCACGCGAACAGGTCTATGGAGCCTTCCAGATAAGCGCATTCCCCGCCTGGCTCGGCAACGGGGAACGCCACGAAGAACGGCAACTCGGCGCGCAACACGCGATGGCTCGCCATGTTCGCGGCAACGTCGCTCTCGCACCAGCGCTCGAGCGCGCGCTGCACGCGGTCGACGGTGGCAGGGGCACACCCCATGCGGCGCACGGCAGCATCAATCGCCTCGCGCGAAGGCATCTCGATCGCAGCGGGACGGTCTTCTTCGCTTCTCGCGACTGCACGTCGAGCCGCACGCTGGGCGAGCACGTGGAATGCCGACCCCACGTCGGTCGCCTTGTCGGCGTCGGCGAGCAAACGCGCGCCAAGCTCTTCCCAAAACGCATCGTCGTCGCTTATCTCGGCCACAGTCTCGCCCGCCCTCGCATCACCGGCGCTCGCAGCATGGGTCGAATTTGCCTGCGCAAGGGCGGAATAGCTCGTCACATTATCGCGGGCGGGCCTATACGCAACCTCATCGAGTTCGGGAGCAGTCATGGGCTCGAACACGTCGACGAGCGCGCGCGAAACACATGCGTCGTGAGCCGTACTGGCCATGTGGTCGTTCGAAGCATCGCCCGCCTCGCGAATCTCCATGCTATTCGAATCGGAAGCGCACGTGATACCCGGCTGGGCCGAGCAATCGCCCACGCAGCCAGGCCCATCCGCACCTGCGCCCGAAGCCCCGCACGCCACGTCGCCGCGGGGAGTTTCCGCACCGCCTTCGGGCTGCGGCGCGTCGAATTCGCCTTCATGCACGTCGTAGCGCGAAACGCGGGCAGGCGCGCTTCCGCCGAACGGCACTGCGCATTCCTTTTCAGGGATATCGCCTTCCTCGCCAAACAGCGCGTGCACGATATCGCCATACACGCCCGACGAAGCGCCCGAGCCGCCTTCCTTATCGCGCTTGGTCGTCATGGCAACCACTAGGGCTTCCTTCGCACGAGTAAGGGCAACGTACAACAAGCGGCGGCGTTCCTGCAGCTCCTGCGTGCTTTCGTATTCAGCCATAGCCTCACGGCGCAAAGCGGCGCTCGACGCATTGGCCACAAACGAGGCATCAACTTCGCCTTCGTAATCGAGCAACGCCGCATAATCTTTCGATATGCACTTCTTCAGAAGCGACGTCGAAGCCGCCGAAGCGACCGAGCGCTGCGGTGCAAGCGACACATAGGCGACGCCATCGATAGTCTGCAGCGCGAACGCGCTCGAGCGTCCCGCGCCCGTCGCCATTTCGGCCACGGCCACAATGGGAAATTCCAGGCCCTTGCTCGCATGCACCGTCATAATGCGCACGAAATCGCCGCCCTCAGCCGAAAGCGCGCCCGGAGCTACCTTGGCTCGCTCGATATGCGCCGCCAAACGCGCCGCGCAATCGGCGGGGCCGCGTGCCCCCTGCGCCTCAAAGCCCTCAACCAGGCGAATGGCTTTGAACACGTTGCCGGCGACCGAGAGGCCTTCGGCTTCTTTGCGCTCAAGGCGCGTGAGCCAACCCGAGTCGCACACGGCATTCATCATAATGCGCGACGTGGGCTGCGCGCCCGCTTGTTCGGAGAGCGAATTAATCACGCGCACCGCGCAGGCAAGCTGCGGCGAGACGTTCGGCATATCGCCCTCGGCAAGCTGCCTGAAGCCAATATCGAGGCTGCGGCGACGATTGATGCCCGCAGCCTCATCGAAGCACGTGGATAGAGCAATGAAGTCGTCGGCCGAAAGCTCGAACATGTCGCTCGCAAGCAATTCGAAAAGCGATGCCGTCGCCTTGGGATTGGCGATGACCTCGGCCAGTCGCTGCACCACGCGCACCTCGGGCGCGCGCGAAAAAATAGAACCGCCCGCAATAACGCATGCGAAACCAGCTTCGCGCAGCGCGGCGGCGTAGGCGTCGGCGTTCGTCATGCGGCCCAGCAGCACTACCATGTCGCCCGCAGCATGGCCCGCTTCGCGCAGCTCGGCGAAGCGTTCTGCAATGCGGCGCGCCTCAAGGGCAACCACGTCAGATTTATCGATTCCACTTGCGCCGGGGTATGTGGTGCACAGCACGTCAACGCGACCAGGGCCAGCCAAAAACGGGTGCTTCACCTTCGCCTCAATGCGCGACGGGGCAAGCGACATGAACGATTCGCCGAATACCTCGCGCTGCTCAAAAACGCGATCGACGAAGCTCAGAATGTCGGCATGGCTGCGGAAGTTGTCGGGCAGCACGATGGGCATGCTCGGATCGTTTTCGCGCACATGCTGCACATGGCGGTCGTACACCGCGACGTCGGCGCCGCGGAAGCGATAGATGCTTTGCTGGGCATCGCCCACCGTGCACAAACGCTCGCCGTGCGCGCCCGCCATGGTGCGCACCATATCGATTTGCAGCTGGTCGGTGTCTTGGAATTCGTCGACCATAATGAGCTTGAATTTGTCGGAAAACGCCTCGCGAACGTGCTCGTTTTCCTTCAATGCCCGCGCAGCCAAAATGAGCAGGTCATCGTTGTCGAGCGCCGCCATCTCGCGTTTCTTCGAGTTATACGCTGTATAGACTTTACCGGCCAAACCAACAAGGTCGCTCAACAGCGGCTGCGCGAACGCGAAGCGGGCCTCCTGGCCAAGCTGCGCCGCCTCGCGCTGCATCTCTTTCGCGAGGGCCTTGTATTCTTTCGAGCCAAAATTCGCGGCGGGAAACGGGCACACGTCGGCGAGTTCCAGAAGCGCTTCGCCCGAAACCTCGCCCGAAGCAAGCAGCGCATTGGCCTTCTCGAGGAATTTGTCGACTTTCTCGAGGAACGCGTCGGCCGATTTCTTCCCGGCGGAAGGTGTCGCGGCGTCGCGCGCGGCCGTCGCAAGCTCGAGCAACTCGCGAGCGATTACGCCAGCAGGGCGCGGCTGCGGCGGAAGACACACGCATTCCATGCCGCGCGGGCTCGCAATTGCCGCGCGGGCGATTTCGCGAATCATGTCTTCAATGGACGTTTGGGCGAAGCCGCCATGCGAGCGCGCGGGGTATTCCGAAAACAGCGCATCGAGACCGCCCGGCGACCAGAATTCGTTTTGCCCCGCAAGCACTTCTTCCACCGCGGCGTTGAACAAGTCGGCGGCCGTCGCCTCATCGAGCACCGAAAACGCGGGGTCAATGCCCAGCTCCGTGGCATGCATGCGCAAGATGCGCGAGCACATGCCATGGATGGTTGAGATCCACGCGTCGTCGACCTTGAGCGCCTGGGCCGCCATACCTTCGGCAGCAAGCGTCGCCTTCACGCGCGATTTAATTTCTCCAGCGGCCTTATCGGTAAACGTGATGGCTAAAACCTGGTCGATGTCTTCCAAAAACGGAGCGTCATCAGCGCCCGACCCAGGCAGCAAGGCCCATGCGATGCGCTGGGTGAGCGTGAAGGTTTTTCCGCTGCCCGCGCCCGCCGACACCGCCACGGGAGCATCGAGCGTTTTCACGCAACGCAGCTGGCCTTCTTTGAACGTCGAAAAATCCATCGCGCTACCCCCTCCTTTGCGGGCAGGTGATTTCCGGACAGAATGAGCACGCCGAATCGCTCGAAGGCGAGGCCGGCACAACGCCCGCCAAAAGCTGATCGAGCGCCTTGGCGACACGTTCCTCGGTCGCGTCGAGCAAATCGCCGAACGCGGGGCCAAACTCCCCCTTGTACACACAGCGATCGGCCTTCAAACCAGGAACATGCAGCGGTTCTATGCTCTTGTCGAGCGCGCCCGACGCGGCAGGTGTGCGGCCGTAGCGAACATAAATCGCGCCCACCACGTCAAGCCCGAGCAGGCGACGAATCGCCTGTGCATAAATGAGTGCCTGTACCTTGCCGTGACGCATCGCACCGCCTTGCTTTTCGCCTTCATACAAATCGTATTCGGGCGAAAGCGAGCTTTTGTAATCCACGATAATCGCGCGACCCCGGTCGTCCACGTCGATGCGGTCGATTGTGCCCATGAGCAAATGGCCCGCATACGCAACAGGACTCGCCGCGGGAATGTCGTACTCGAAATGCGCGGGGCGAAAGCCCGGCAGAAGCTGCGCCTCAGTTTCAAGGAAATCGACGAGCTTGCGCTTGAGGTCGGCGACTTCGCGGCGCTCGAACTCGGTTGTGGCAACAAGGCGGTTGCTCATCGGCTTCATGCCATACTGCGCGGCTTCATGGTCTTCGAGCACGCTTCGCATAAGCTCACGCGCGGCAGGCAGCGCGCCCTCTTCAACCTTCGGCCCAACGCTTTCCTGAAAACGCCTGTAGAAATCTTCGAGCACGCTATGGGAGAAGTCGCCCATCTCTTTCGCGCCGAACGTCTCGTCGAGCTCGTCAAGACGAAGGCGGCGCAGCGCGAACCACTTCTGGGGGCATTCCAAATAGCTTTCGATTTGCGATGCGGAAAAGCACGGCTCGCTCACCACAACGCCGCCCTTCCCGCGGCGCGGCAGCATGAGCGCGCTTCGATACGGCTCCGACACGCGGCCCATATTCGGCGTCTCAACGCGCGCGCATACCTCCTGGCGCGCGTCGCGCACGCTCGCGTTTTCATAGAGTGCTTCTTCGCCACGCTGCAACATGCCCACCTGGAGCGCTTCGGGCAGCGAGAACGGGTTATCGATATCGTCGGAGTTAGTGGTGTCGGCTCGATAGCAATCAACGAATTCCTGCACCACGGCAGCGGGATAGGTGGGCGCGGCGTTTTCGTCGTTCAAGCAGCGCTCGATGAGCACGCTTGCGCCAGCCGCACGCACGCAGCCCGAGAACGCCTCGCGGGCGCGAAGGAGCGCCTCGGGGCCTCGGCCGATTCCAAGCGCATCAAGTATCTCGACCGCTATATCGTGCGTTTCCTTCAACGGATAGGCGACGCTTGTCATGTCGGTGAGCACCACATGGTCGAACGAACGCGGCTCGCACGCAGCAAGCTGCGCCTGCGACATAATCACGACGCGCGGGCTGCTGCCCTCTTCGGCTTGACGCGAAACGTTGACGCTCGCGCATTTGAGCGCCGCCACGCACGCGCTTTGCTCGGCGTCCATCGCGCAGGCTGCGCCAAATACATCGCGCAGCGTTCCGATTGCCGAGAGCTGTTCTTTGGTATACGCCTCACGGCCCGCGCCAATCGAGCGAGCAGCGTCTTCAAATACGCCGGCAATCGTGGCTGCCTCAGGCGATTCGACGAGGTCTTCGAAATACTCAAAAGCACGGCTTTCTTCGCGAAGCAATGCGAGGCATGCCTCTTTATCAATAAGGCGATTGCCGCGAATAGTAGCCGCGAAGTCGAACGCCGCACGCTTGCCCATGCGAGAAAACGGGTTCAACGCGAAATCGGCAGCGGCAGCAACATCGACGCAATCGGCGGAGCACAATGCGGCGGCGCACTCAAACGCGCGGCCAAAATCGGTCGCAGCGAATGGGATGCTCGCCCGACATGCCACCGAGATGCCCAAAGAGCACAGCGCAGGCACAATAGCCTCATAGAGCGCACGCGGATTGCGAGAAGCAATGCCCACGGTTTCGCAGGCGGGTACATTCGAAATAAACTCAGCGAGCAACGCGGGTTCGGCATATCGCCCCGAGGGAAACGCGAATCGAACTGCGATGCCTTCCGGGGCTCGCTCGATTGCGCCTGAAAATGCCGACTCTTCGCGCACAGTCGCGTTTTGGCTCGCAAGGAATTCCTCAAGCGCGCACGCGGGGCGAACATCCTGCAGAACGACTTCGCATTCAGACAAAAGAACCTGTTCTTCAGAAAGAACGCGCCATGCCCTTCCCTCATCGATGAGGCCCGCGCGCAACAAAATGCCCTCATACGCGCGCACGCAGTTTAAAAGAGCTTCGCAGCCAGCCGGGAGCGCCTCAGCGGAAGCCGCCCCGGAAAGCGCAGCATCGAGTTCGACGGTGCCCAATCCGCCGTCAATCAAGCGCATTGCAAGGCGCCAGGTGCCCTGTGACGCCCACAATGCGTCACCCTGCGCCTCCAAGGCGGAAAAGAGCGCAACGCTTCTCTCAAAACGCGCAGCAATGCGGCGAGAGTCGCCGTAGGCTTCCCACAGCTCACCAAGCCAGGCGCGCGGCGTGGAATACGTTGTCGCGAATACTTCGGGATCGCAAGCGCGCGCCATACGTTTTCGGGCTGCAAGCGCGGCATCCATACCCGAGAACAGCACGATTTTTTCCATGGGATCCCTCCGCGCCTCGATACGAAAAAAGCCGCCCTGAACAGGCGGCTTTCAAATTTCGGTGGTGCCCCCAACGAGAATCGAACTCGTGTCTCAGCCTTGAAAGGGCCGCGTCCTAACCTCTAGACTATGGGGACGTGCTTTCCGCTTCGTTTGCGGCAGCTCGGATATTATTACAAACTCCGACGGCTCATGCAAGAACTTTTTTAAAAAAATTTCTGAAGCCGTGTGGAACGTGGCGATCGAAGCAACCCGAGGCGTTAAGCCGTAATGTCAGCAGTCTGAACATCCACAAGTTTCTGCAGGTCAGAAAGCGATGAGCAGATCTGGCACCCACGACGGCCGCCTGAATACATAATGGTATCGAATAGGATTGCGGTCTCATCGATGAACGTGGGGAATACCTTTTTCATGCCAAGCGGGCTGCATCCGCCATGAATATATCCCGTCAAAGGAAGAAGCTCGCGCGACTTGATCATCGCAATGCTCTTCTCCCCCGCCGCCGAGGCAGCCTTTTTTAGGTTCAGCTCCCCCTCGACAGGAACCATGAACACATAATGCTCGCCGCTCTTGCCAACGGTCACGAGCGTTTTGAACACCTGATCGGGATCCTGACCCAGAGCCGCAGCAACTTCCGCGCCCGAAACCGCAGCTTCGGCGTCGTAAAACAAAACTTCGTGCGGCAACCCCGCCGCATCGAACATGCGCATGGCGTTGGTCTTATCCTGAGCCTTATCGTGCTTCGTCATCGAGTCTCCTCTTGAAGCGTTTTTCGTACTCTTCGCTTTCGGCTCGGAATGCAGCTCCGCTTCAGTCAAATCCTGACCGCGCGAACAGCACATTAAGTGCTGTTCGGCTCGTGCGGAATCTATCGGATCTGCATTCCGAGCTGAAAGCGAAGAATCCAATTTACGCTGTACCTCTTTTTATAGGGTCTTTCGATATACGATTTCGGCAGATTCCACACGGTCAAAATCGCATGCCGAGAAACCTTACAAAAAAGAGCCGGGACGAATCCCGGCTCTTGGTGCCTAACCTCGCTGGACATATATATGTCAGCGAGCGGGTCTCTCGCGAGTGCGATTCGGGCGATGCCGAGGCGACGCGTACTTTTGGTACGCGAGCCGAAAGCAGAACCCGAAACGTGCCACGGGAGACCCGCGCAGCGTCGGCATAATACGCGGTTCGTAGAACCGCGTAAAATTACTTCAGGGTAACGGCAGCGCCAGCACCCTCGAGCTGAGCCTTGACTTCCTCAGCCTTGTCCTTGGCAACGCCCTCGACGACAGCCTTGGGAGCACCCTCGACGACCTCCTTGGCCTCTTTCAGGCCAAGACCGGTGATCTCGCGGACAACCTTGATGACAGCGATCTTGTTGTCGCCAAAGCCCTCGAGGACAACGTCGAACTCAGACTTCTCCTCGGCAGCAGCGCCACCCTCAGCAGGAGCAGCAGCAACAGCGACGGGAGCAGCAGCGGAAACGCCGAAGGTCTCCTCGATGTCCTTAACGAGCTCGGAAGCCTCGAGCAGGGTCATTTCTTTCAGAGCCTCGATGATCTCTTCACGAGTAACAGCCATGATAGCTTTCCTTTCAAAGGGGCCATGCGCCCTTGCGCCTGGCCGGATTGTTGAATGTTATGCAGCGCGTTTTACGCTGCGGTTGCAATTAAGCAGCCTTCTGGTCGGCGACGGCCTTGGTGACCTGGGCCAGACCCTGGGGCACGCCATTGACGCAAACGGCGAGAGCCTTGGCAACACCGTTGATAGCGGCAGCGATGTGGGCGAGCAGTTCCTCGCGAGAGGGCAGAGAAGCGATAGCCTCGACCTCGGCGGCGGTAACGGCCTTGCCTTCCATCAAGCCACCCTTGATCTCCAGCTTGTCGTTGCCCTTAGCGAAGTTCTTGACGGCCTTCGCAGCAGCAGCAACGTCTTCACCAGCGAACACGAATGCGCTCGGGCCGTTGAGCATGTCGTCGAGCGTAGGCAGCTCGGCATCCTCGAGGGCGATGTGCACGAGGGTGTTCTTGTACACCTTCATGGAAGCACCAGCCTCGCGAACGGAACGACGAAGCTCCTGAACCTCCTTAACGGTCAGGCCGCAGTAATCGACGACCCAGACAGCGCCGGCGTTGCTGAGCTCCTCTTTGATAACGGCGAGAGTCTCTTGATTTTTGACGTTGGGCATGAGTACACCTCCTTCTTCTGAAAATCGGGTTCCGCCCCGTGGAGTGGAGCCGTTTCAGAAGAAACAAAACGGCCCCCGCGTCTCAAAACAGCAGGGGCCGTCAAAGCAAATCGCTCTTCAGAACCACCTCGGCGGGCCGCATGCGAACATGCGATTGAACCTTTCGGTGCCAGCTGTCTTGGGCAGCGGAACTAACGTGTAGTTGCGCATCTCTTAAATACGCAAAACGATATTCTACTAAACGAAAATGGCCCGTCAAGGATCAATTTCCTTAACGGGTCATCTTCAGAAATGCTTCACGAAATCGAGAAGCGTCCAATCGAGCTAGGCGGTTTTCTGCTCGGCAGATGTATCGCTGCTCGCGGAAGAAGCGGCATCACCTTTTGCCACACCGTCGCTTGTCTTGGCTTCATCGCTCGCCTTGGCGGTGTCGGCCGAAGAGGCGCCAGCGGCATCGGCCGAGTTCGCCTTCGCGCTCTTCGCGGCTTCGATGGACTGCGCCGAGCACGTGGGGTCGCCCTCGACATACTTGAAGGTAACCGTATCGCCCTGCGCGTACTGAACGATTTCAATCATGCCGGGCAGCGCGAAGTCGTAAATCTTGCTGTCGCCCTCGAGCGTCACGTAGAAGTGCGAATTGCCCTCAATCACCGCCGTGGCGATCGTCTTAATGACGCCCGTCGCCTCAAGTGCCGAATCGCTTACCGACGACGTATTCGCCGCCGTTCCGTTTGCCGCAATGAGCGACAGGTACGACTTCTGCGTGTCAGCCACCGTGTCGCCAACCGCAACGTTCTGGTAGCTCTGGATGTCTACCATAGCGTACTTCTTCACCAGGCCCGCGTTGTCCTTCAGCGCCATGAAGTACGTCGGCGTGTTGTTCACATTAATAAGAATGGGGAACGTCGCCTCGTAGCGCAGGTTCTGCACCTGGCCCTCGGCCGACTGCATGGCCGAGCTTTCCGTAGCGCCCGCGCACGAATAGAAGTGCGCCTCAGCGGTGCGCTGGTTCACCAGCACGAAGCCGACAATCGATTCGTCGCCCGTGGCAGACGTAACGCCCGTGTACAACCACACGTCATCGTCTTTGGCAATGTAGTTATAGCCCGCGCTGCCATCGGTGCCCGGGGTGGTTTGCACCACGCCGTTCTGGCCAAGCCAGCTGTTCAGCCAGCCATTGGTGTACTTGCCATGCCAGTTGTACTGCTGGATGATGAGGTTCGCGGGGTACACATGGTCGACCCACTGGGGCACATCTTCAACCGCCATATCTTGGCACTCGCCCGTCGCCGCGTTCACGAGCACGGCACGCGACACGGTCTCGCCGCCGAACAGGCCAATCGTGAAGTCGCGCACCGGGCAAATCCACCATGCGTTGCCGTCATCGTCGATCTCGAACGATTTCTCGCCGAACATATAGAACGGGTACTTGAGCTGCACATAGCGGTCGATGTTGCGCGCCAAAGGCTCGCTTTCGGAATACTTGATCGCATGCTCGCTATCGAGGCGCACAACCTGGGCATCCTGCGAAGTCATGTCGACAATGACATATGCGGGAATGCCCTGCTCGCGATTCTGCAGCCACTTGAACAGGTCGGCGTAGCCAAGCGGGCTCACGCGCACCGGGTGGTTTTGGTAGTTGATCTGGCTATAGGTAGGCGCAATTTCGAACTGGCTTACCAGGTCGGACATGCTGCCCATGGTTCGGTTGCCCAAAAGCATGGCCGAATCGCGGTCGATAACGGGGATTTCGTCGTAGTTGACCTCTTGAATGTCCTGCGTGAACTCGTCGTCGGCAGGAACCAAAATGTTGGCGTACTTCTGAGCATTGCCCGGGAAGAACGACAGCGACAGCAGCGTGCCTACCGCGACAAGCGCGACAACGGCAACGGGAATCCACGCAAGCGTATCGAACGTTTTCGCCTTCGCCTTAGAGACGCCCACTTTCGCCGATCCATGCTTGTACGCGTGCGCGCGGGCGCGGAAGAACAAAAACGACGGCAACAGAATGAAAATGCCGATGAACATCCACGTGTCCATCGAGTGGATGTTGATGGGCGGATGGAACCACCAATACGCCACAGCGACCACGATAACCGCGATAATGGCGCAGGCGATCATCGCCTTTTTGCCCATGGTCGCGAATTTGTCTTTCATTTTGTTGAACTCTTCGTTGGTGTTGAATTCAACCTGCGGTGCGCCCTGCCGCGAGCCGCCGCCTGAAAAACCGCCCCCTACGCCAAACGGGTCGTCGCCGAAAATAGCGGCGAACGGGTTCTGGTTGCCAGCCATGAAATGCCTTTCTCGTCGTATTCGGGCCTTCCCTTTTTCGCCCGAAAAATCAACACGCGCCTTTGCATACAAAAAGCGGCCGCACCGAAACCGGCACAGCCGCCTGAATGCAGTCTTGCATGGACGAATCAGGCGCGAAGCCCCACGTCAAGTTCTACGCAAGCTGGCGAAGCACGTATTGCAGAATTCCGCCATGAGCCATGTATGCGCCTTCGGTAGGTGTGTCCACCCTTACTATAGCGTGAAACTTCACCGTTTCGCCGTCCTGTTTTGAAGCTGAAACGTTCACTTCGCGCGGATTGGGCATGCTCGGCTCGCCGGTGCCGAAATCGACCGGCTCAATAACAAAGGTTTCCGTGCCATCGAGGCCCAGCGTTTCAGCATTTTCGCCCTCGTGGAACTGCAGCGGCAAAATGCCCATGCCCACCAGATTCGAACGATGAATGCGCTCGAAGCTTTCGGCAATAACGGCGCGCACGCCCAAAAGCAACGGCGCCTTCGCCGCCCAGTCGCGCGACGATCCGCTGCCATACATCTTGCCCGCGAGCACCACCAAAGGCACGCCCGCCGCAGCATAGCTTTGCGACGCATCGAAAATCGACGTGATTTCGCCCGTCTCGAAGTCGCGCGTCCATCCGCCCGACTTGCCTTCCGCTAACAGGTTCTTCAGCTTGATGTTCGCGAAACCGCCGCGCGCCATAACCTCATGGTTGCCGCGACGCGAACCGTAGGTGTTGAACATAACCGGGTCGACCCCGCGCTCGGCCAAATACTTCGCGGCGGGCGAATCGGAAGCGATGCTGCCAGCAGGCGAAATATGGTCGGTCGTAATGAAGTCGCCCAAATTCGCAAGCACACGCGCGCCAGAAATGGGCGCGAAGCCCTCGACAGCCTTGCCCATGCCGTCGAAATACGGAGCGCGACGCACATAGGTGGAGTCTTCATCCCACGCAAAAATGTCGCCTTCGGGAGCCTCGAGTTCCTGCCATGCCTGCGTGCCGCTATAAAGGCCTTCGGCGCCCGCATCGAACAATTCCGCCGTAACGAATTCGTCCATAAGCGCAGCGATTTCAGCGTCGCTCGGCCAAATGTCGCGCAGGAACACATCGTTGCCGTCGCCGTCGGTGCCAAGCGGCTGAGTCTCGAAATCGAAGTTCATGGTGCCTGCCATAGCGTAGGCGACAACCGATGCCGGCGCACACAGGAAGTTCTGCGACACGTCAGGCGAAATGCGTCCGTCAAAGTTGCGATTGCCAGAAAGCACGCTCGTCAGCTCGATGTCGCCAGCGACCTCGTGCATCTCGGGCCACACGGGACCAGAATTGCCAATGCAGCTCATGCAGCCGAAACCGCATGTCGCGAAGCCGAGCTCGGCAAGGGGCTGCGCCAAACCGGCGCGCTCGAGCATGAGCTGGGTCGCATGCGAACCCGGAGCCATAACGCGCTTCACCCAGGGCTTGGCAAGCAGGCCGCGCTCGCGAGCATGCTTGGCGACCAGGCCGCATGCGAGCATCATGGCGGGGTCGGTTGCGGTGGTGCAGCTCGTGACGGCTGCAATCGCGATAGCGCCATGGGTCAATTCGTATTCGGTGCCCATGAAATTCACCGCAACGCGCTTGTCCATATCGAGCTTGCGATCGGCGCAAATCGCATTGAAGCGCGAGCGGGCATCGTTGCGAGCAAAACGGTCATGCGGGCGGCTCGGACCCGCGAGCGAGCATTCGACATCGCTCAAATTCAGCTCGAGTACCTCGGAGTACACGCGCGATGCACCATCGTTCCACATGCCCTGGGCTTTCGCATACGCCTCGACGAGCGCAACCTGTTCCTTATCGCGGCCCGTAAGCAGCAGATACTCAAGCGTGCGGTCGTCGACCGGGAACAGCGTGCACGTGCAGCCGTATTCGGGAGTCATGTTCGCGATGCAGGCGCGCTGCGTCGCCGAAAGCGTAGCCACGCCATCGCCGAAGCATTCGACGAACTTGCCTACCACGCCCTTCGCACGCAGCATCTGCGCGAACGTAAGCGCAGCGTCCATGGCCGATACGCCGTCGCGCAGCTCGCCTGTCAAATGAACGCCCACGACCTGCGGCACGAGCGTCGTGATGGGCTGGCCAAGCGCCGCAGCTTCAGCCTCAATGCCGCCCACACCCCAGGAAAGCACGCCAATGCCATTTGCCGTGGTGGTATGGGAATCAGTTCCCACCACCGTGTCAAAGTACGCAAGCTCGCCGGCGTCGGTCGCCTTCGTCATAACGCCGCGCGCAAAACGCTCGACGTTGATCTGGTGGCAAATGCCCGATCCGGGAGGAACGATGCGCACATTCTGAAACGACGACTGGGCCCACTTCAAGAAGCGATAGCGCTCACCGTTGCGCTTGAATTCCATGTCCATGTTCTTCTCAAGAGCATCGGCGCAGCAAGCCGCATCGGCGATCACCGAATGGTCGATCACCAAATCGAGCGGAATTTGCGGATTGATGCGCGCGGGGTCGGCACCCAAATCGCGTGCGGCTTCACGCATCACGGCCAAGTCGACGAACACTGGCACACCGGTGAAATCTTGTAGTAAAACGCGAGCAGGCATGTATTCAATTTCGCCGCCCTGAACGCCCTGAGTGCCGGCATCAACAATGCGCTTCGCATAAAGCTCGCGCGCGTCGGCATCGTCGACATTGCGCAGCACGTTTTCAAGCAGAATGCGCAACGAATGCGGCAGCGCCTCGGCCCCTTCAACATGCGACGTGTCGCATACCTCGAAATCGTCGTCCCCCACATGCAAAGTTTGCGTCTGAACGCTCATTGGCAACACACCCATTCATCAAACAACTTTGCCGCACATGCGCGGCCCCTTCGAAAACAAATGCGCGAGCCGCAATACGACCCGCGCACCATAAGGACTAGCCTACAACGCGGCAATGAGCGCGTCGGTGAATTCCGTGCATGAGCAAGCCGGCTTTGAGCTGCCCGTGACCTTGCGGATATCGCCCGTCAAATGCTCGCCTTCCGCATATACCTTGGCGATAGCGGCACGAATCTTCTGGGCAATCTCGGGCTCGCCAATGTAGTCGAGCATCATGGCCGCAGAAAGAATTTGCGCCGTGGGGTTGCAGATATTCTTGCCCGCGATGTCGGGCGCGCTACCATGAACGGCCTCGAACACAGCGTAGTCGTCGCCGATATTCGCACCCGGAGCAATGCCCAAGCCACCTACCAGGCCGGCGCACAAGTCGCTCGCAATGTCGCCATACAGGTTCGGGAACACAATGACGTCGAACTGGCTGGGGTCGGTAACCAAGTTCATGCAGAACGCGTCGATGATGCGGTCGTCGAACGCAATGCGTCCTTCGTAATCGGCCGCAACCTTGCGGGCTTCTTTTAAGAACAAACCATCGGAGAACTTCATGATGTTCGCCTTGTGCGCGGCAGTCACCTTTTCGCGGCCATGCTTTTCGGCGTAGTCGAACGCAAAGCGAACAATGCGGTCGGAGCCGGTAATCGAAATCGGTTTAATGGAAATGCCCGAGTCGGGGCGAATGACACCCGCGCCTTCAGCAGCGCAAAAACCGATGAGGCGCTTCGCTTCAGGCGTACCCTCTTCGAATTCGATGCCGGCATAGAGGTCTTCAGAATTCTCGCGAACAATAACGAGATCGACATCTTCGTAGCGCCCACCCGCGCCGGGAATTGAGAGCACCGGGCGAAGATTCACGTACAAATCGAGCGATTTGCGAAGCGCGACATTCACGCTGCGGAAGCCCGTGCCCACAGGGGTGGTAATAGGGCCTTTGATGGCGACTTTATTGCGCTTCACAGCCTCGATGGTCGATTCCGGCAGTGGAGAGCCGCCAGTCTTTTCCATAACCGCGGCGCCAGCTTCGGCAACTTCCCATTCGATATCGGCGCCAGCCGCCTCAACAACGCGTTGCATAGCGGCAGAAGTTTCGATTCCAATACCATCACCTGGGATGAGCGTAATAGTATGCTTTGCCACGATGAACACCTTTCCATTATCGCGCGGCCGCAAAAACCTCGGCGGCGCATAATTTACGCTTCACAAGTCTTGCCATCATACCATGCCTTTGTTACACGTCGATTAATTGCGCCGAGGCTTCGATAAGCGGCAAACAGAGCCATACAGGCACCTTGGACGCCGCTCAAGAAAAGGCTCCAAAACAAACGAGACACCCCGAAGGATGTCTCGTTGGCATTTATGAAAGGTTCTCAACGATTTGAGCGGCACGCTTCTTCAGCACGCCCCTACCGCTTTTGGCGTCGAAAGCCATGCGGGATTTCAATTCCTCAGCGACCTCGTCGGCAAGCTTTCCTTCGGAAAACGCGATAACTGCGACGAGCATTTCCTGGAATTCAATATCGCCGTGATAGCACTGAATAGCTTCGTCGATAAGCGGCCAAACCTTCTGACTGCGGTTTTCGGTGGTGGATCCCAGGCGGCACAGGAATCGCATGGCGGCCAAATGAAGCGGGCCCGAATCTTCATCAAACAGCGCGCTCTCGGCACCAGGGATTGCCTTGTCGCACAGACGAGATTCAACGCCAACGATGCTCGTAAGAATGTCGAGGCATTCCCAACGAGTCTGCGCTTCAGGACGATTAAGCGCATCAACAAACACGTTCGAAAACTCGGTCAATACCTCAGGCTTCATAGAAGCAGCGATCGAAAGCGTCGAAGCAGCTGCTTGCCTCTTGCGACGAGAAGAACCCTCGAGATCGGCAATGAGGGCATTCAGCGCCTCAGGGGTTTCGAGCGCAACTTGAGCGTAAAGGGCACGCTGTTCCTTAATAGAGGAATCGGCCATAGAGATATCAACTCTTTCCTGGTAATGAGATGGGCGCAATAACGCCAGAATGAATACGCTCATATGATACAGCGCAACTCACGTATCCCGAAAAACCACCCAACAAGAAACATAAACCTGTTAAATGCTCGTAGCGTTTAACAGGTTCCAGGGAAGGCGGGGCGAGGCAGACACCGTATTTTCAAAAG
>OLPV01000593.1_pt1 | contig 30336 bp, 27 predicted proteins | sample 1671961 | NCBI WGS metagenome assembly OLPV01 (sample SAMEA3136630, study PRJEB25190) | human gut metagenome | biome: human gut; feature: human-associated habitat; material: faeces | place: Austria | collected 2013
AAAGAAGAAATCATTTTCTCCTATCCTGGATTCTTTGCTATTTTCGTTTACCGTATTGCCCATGAACTGTATCTACAACAAGTACCACTGATTCCTCGAATCATGACTGAATATGCCCACAGCGGCACTGGTGTTGACATTAACGCTGGCGCTACAATTGGCGAATATTTTTTCATCGACCACGCAACCGGTGTAGTAATTGGTGAAACCACTACTATTGGTAATCACGTAAAGATCTATCAGGGTGTTACACTTGGCGCTCTTTCTACCCGCGCTGGTCAAAAACTCGCTGGCGTAAAACGTCACCCTACTATCGAGGACGATGTAACGATCTATTCCAATGCAAGCGTTTTGGGCGGAGAAACCGTTATTGGCAAAGGTACCGTAATTGCTGGCAGTGCGTTTGTTACTGAATCAGTTCCAGCTAATTCACGTGTCACTTTAGAAGGTCAGCGTATTAATGTTCGCCAACCTAAGCCAAAAAATAGTCCAAGCTGGGAATAAGTTAGAGTTAATAGGGATGCAAACTAAAAGGTGCTCTCCAAAGAATATTGGAGAGCACCTTTTATAGTTCCAAACCTATACCCATATTTTTAGTTGTAACCCACAATATAACTTACAAGTATACAGACCCGAATAGAAACTTTTTTGTCTTTCTAAACCAAATCAAATTAGAACTTTCTTGTAGAAGGCGTGGTATAACGAACACATACAATATCATGCTTAATACGTGCGAAAGCGATTTTTTCACCATCTTCTGCAAGCCAAGTAAGCATTGTTTCTAATAGCTGCTTTGATTCTGGATGAAACAGTATCTCGCCTTTCGAGCTTTGCTCTAACTTGAAATAGTTAAGCGAACTATCATCCTTGTAGGCAGAGCCTTGATAGACCTTACTTGCCGCAACACGGTCGCAAAACATTTCAACAACATAACGGGTAGGAATAGGCTTACCTTCAAACGTTGCATCACGATTGGCCTTCATGTCAATCCAATACTCATAGTGATGTTTGTTGCGGCCTTTATGATGCATCCATGCCGTTGAATATCCAATATCAGCGCGCTCCGCCGTATTAGGGCTTCTATTCCCCTGGTAGTACTGAACCCCTACACGAAATTCAGTCAAAGAATACTTGGACAAGTCGTGAATAAGTCCTTGCCAATACAAGCCAACACGAAAACAATGGCGCATTACCAAAAGCTTATGGTGCGTGATGGTACAAAAATGATGCCATCCTTTTGATAGTGACCCCATAACGCCCATCCTAAATCCAGCCGAAGTGCTGGCACGCATTCATAATGCCATCATCGTCACAATCTGAGGTAATGTAGTCTGCGCGCTTCTTTAGCACCTCTCGAGCATTCCCCATTGCAATAGATGTCCATTCAGGAATAAACATAGATACATCGTTAAATCCATCACCGAATACGACAACATCTTCCAATGGCGCACCTAGCAAATCCATCATGTATTTGATGCCACGCTGTTTATCCATAGGCTCAATAAAAATAGTGTCCGAATTGTAGCGAACGTGTGGAACGCCCTTGAGAGCCCCCGTTTCTACTACCTTGTACTCATCTTCAGCCTTACAGGGAATGTAAGCCTTGAACACCTTTGTGAGCCCATCTATCGTTAACGTAGGATCATATTTCGTTGGCACATAATAATCGCCAGCTATTTCAGCAAAATCTTCACGAGGAGAATAACGAACTAACTCGTTTGCGGTAGTCACCGCCCAAGGAATGTGATGAGCATCAAGAATGCGCAAACATTCTTGCACTGGTTCTAAAGGTAATGGATCCATCCATTTTAAATCGCCTGCAAGCGTGACTGAATATCCCCCATCAGCTACTAAATTATCAATGCCAATAGAAGAAATGAAATCGACTGCGTTAATTTGAAGCCTGCCTGTAGCAAGCGCAATAAAATGCCCATTTTCGCGCAGGCGCCTAAGAGTTTCTTGAGTTGAAGATGGAATTTCACGGGTGCGAGGCACAGCTAGCGTACCGTCGTAATCGAAAAAGAAGTATTTCTTTTGCACTGAAGTTCCATCCTTTCCAACCAAAATAAAACCCACGCAATGCTTAACAATAGCGTTTTAAGCCATGTTAAACAAAACGTGGGCTTGTAATTTGTAAAAAGTTTACAGAATACGCAGAGCAACTTCCTTGAGCTGACGCGTGGTTACCTGGCTAGGAGCACCAGTCATAGGATCGGATGCGCTAGAGGTCTTCGGGAAAGCAATAACGTCACGGATAGACTGCTTACCAGCCAAAAGCATAACCAAACGATCCAAGCCAAGAGCAATACCGCCATGAGGAGGAGCGCCCAATTCAAGAGCATGAATAAGGTGGCCAAACTTTTCTTCAATTTCTTCATCAGTCAAGCCGCACACACGCAAGATGCGCTTCTGTTCCTCAGCATTGTGGATACGGATCGTACCGCCGCCAACTTCAAAGCCATCCATAACCAAGTCATAAGAATAGCTGCCGCACTCCAGTGGAGCAGTTTCAATCTTATCCAAGTCCTCTTCCAAAACATGAGTGAAAGGATGATGCTCTGCAGCATACTTCTTTTCGTCTTCGTCATAGCGGAACATAGGGAAGTTAACGACCCATAACAACGCATGGCCATTGCGCTCAATACCAAGTGCATCTGCCATATGTAAACGAAGTGCTGCCAATACCGCATTAGCAACCTCATAGGTATCAGCCGCAAACAGAAGCAAGTCACCAGGCTGAGCATCTGCAGCTTCCTTGATCTTTGCATAGGTTTCATCATCGAAGAACTTGATGATTGGGCTCTTTTCTTTGCCATCACTTGTGAAAGCAATCCAAGCCATACCCTTTGCGCCGTTAGCTGCAGCGACATCTGCCAGCTTTTCAATTTCACCACGGCTCCAGTCACCAGCACCACGAGCATTGATGCACTTAACCAAGCCGCCAGACTGAGCAACGCTAGAAAATACCTTGAAACCGCAATCCTTAACAATATCGGTCAAGTCAACCAGTTCCATACCAAAGCGAATATCAGGACGGTCGCAACCGAAACGATCCATTGCTTCAGAATACTGCATACGCTGCAGTGGGAAAGTATGCTCTACACCAACCGCCTTTAAGGTTTCAGCCATAACGTCTTCCATCATGACCATAACGTCTTCGCCCTTAACGAAGCTCATTTCGATGTCTACCTGAGTAAATTCAGGCTGACGGTCAGCACGTAAGTCTTCGTCACGGAAGCAGCGAGCAATTTGGTAGTAACGCTCAACACCACCAACCATAAGCATCTGCTTAAACTGCTGAGGGCTTTGAGGAAGCGCATAAAACTTACCAGGATTTGGACGAGAAGGAACAATGTAGTCACGTGCACCTTCAGGGGTTGAATTTGCAAGAATTGGAGTTTCAACTTCCAAGAAGCCACGTTCATTCAATGCCTGACGCATTGCCTGTGCAACCTGGTGACGAAGCTTCAAATTTGCAAACATTTCAGGACGACGAAGATCAAGATAACGCCACTTCATACGAGTGGTTTCGTCAGTCTCAATGCCATCTTCAATAGAGAATGGAGGAGTTACAGAAGAATTCAGTACGGTAACGGAGCTTGCCAACACTTCAATTTCGCCCGTTGCCATATTAGGATTTACCGCCTCGTCCATACGAGCACGAACCTTACCTGCTACTTCAATAACATATTCACGACCAAGATGCTCTGCAACAGAAAAATCTTCCGCGCTTACGCAATCTGGATCAACAACGCACTGCGTATAACCATCACGGTCACGCAAGTCAATAAAGATAAGTCCACCGTGATCGCGGTTGTGCCAAACCCAACCGGTCAAAGTTACTTCAGTACCTACGTCTTCACGACGCAGCTGACCGCACGTATGAGAATGCATGCAGTACTCGTTAAGGAAATCTGTCATGATTTCACTTTCTCCTCGTCCAACTCTACTTTCATGCAAGAACATCAGCTCCAAAGGCACCACGCGACAGCCATTTAGAACATAAGCCCTTGTAGTATTCCAACCGTAATACTATAGCGAAAACCGCTTGCATCAGGAATAAATAACAAGCGGTTTTTATAAAAACTATGCCAATAAGCTAGTTATTTCATCCAAAGAGACTAGTTGCTCTTCGTGATTTTCCATATTGCGAACCTTTGCGCAATTTTGAGCCAACTCATCAGGACCTAAAATTGCAACACGTTTTGCTCCCAATTTATCTGCTAACTTAAACTGACTTTTCAAGCTACGCTGCTGATGATCCATTTCAGTTGAAATGTCCGCATCGCGGCATTCTTGAACTAAAGCAAACGCACGATCACGCACCGAATCATCCACGCAAGCAACAAACAAATCAAGCGAAACAGTATCTGGGAATTGCACTCCCGCTGCTTCTAACGCAAGCACGCAGCGCTCATACCCTAGAGCAAATCCGAGCCCGGGAACATCTCTACCGCCAACTTCTTTGGCCAGTTTATCGTAGCGACCACCGCCGCCAATAGCATTTTGAGCACCCATACCATTATCTACTTGAACTTCAAAAACGGTACGCGTGTAATAGTCAAGCCCGCGAACCAAACGTGTATCTTCAACAAAAGAAATACCCGCACCCGACAAATAGCGTTTAACCGCTTCGTAGTGTTCGCGACAATCGTCACAAAGATGATCCGTAATACGAGGAGCGCCTTCCATGATTTCTGCGCACGTTGGGTTTTTGCAATCAAAAGCACGTAACGGATTAATATCGGCGCGATGATTGCATTCGTCACACATATCAGTTTCATGTTCGCGAATAAAGTCACGCACAAGCTCACGATAAGCAGGACGGCATTTTTCACAGCCCATAGAATTGATAAGCAAGCGCATGTCGCCCACGGGAATGCCAATTGCCTCATAAAAACGCATCAGCATAATAATTGCTTCAGCATCCACGCTAGGATCTTCCGCGCCAAGGCATTCAATGCCTACTTGTCTAAACTGGCGCAAGCGTCCCTTCTGAGGACGTTCAGCACGAAACATGGGACCTGCATACATAAGCTTTGCTGGAGCGCCACCCTGAGGAACCAAGTCATGTTGCACGACCGCACGAACTACACCTGCCGTGCCTTCAGGACGAAGAGATAGCTTGCTTTTTGATTTCAAAGAACCACCTTCAAGCAGCTTTGTCATATTGCCGCCTGAAATAACCGTGAACATTTCCTTTGAAACCACGTCTGTTGCTTCGCCAATACCGCGAACAAACAATTCGGTTTGTTCAAACATGGGTGTTTCAATAGGCTGATAGCCATATCGTCCAAAAATAGAAAATGCGGTGTTGCGGAAATAGTCCCAAAACATCGCATCGCGAGAAAGCAGATCGAAAGTTCCTTCAGGAGATCGAATAGCCATAAGTTCGCAGCCTTTCGCTTAACGTTTCTTTCTTCGATTTGCCCAAAGCGCTTTTATTAAACGCTTACGCAAACCATTTCACTATGTGCCCTATAACGTAAACCACCCGCACTCCTTTATGCAAGGAAAAGTGCGGGTAGGCTTACAAGAATTTCAGTATTTAAAGATGAGCGACAATCAAATCGCCCATTGCGGTGGTACCAACCACCTTATCTGATGGAGTTGCCTCATCAGCAATATCACCCGTGCGCCATCCTTCATCAAGGACAGCAGTAATTGCACGCTCAATATCGTCTGCGGCATCCCCCATATTGAAGCTATAACGAAGCATCATGCCAACAGAAAGAATCTGTGCAAGTGGATTTGCAATACCCTTGCCCGCAATATCTGGTGCGCTACCATGGCTTGGCTCATACAGTGCCACCCCATCGCCCAAAGAAGCACTTGCGAGCATACCTAATGAACCCGTAATCTGAGCAGCTTCGTCCGACAGAATGTCACCAAACATGTTTTCAGTAACAACTACGTCAAAATCTGCAGGACGATTAATAAGCTGCATTGCGGTATTGTCTACCAGCATATCTTCAAGCTCAACATCAGGATATTCCTGTTCACCAATACGATGAACAATTTCACGCCACATACGGCTTGTTTCCAAAACGTTTGCTTTATCAACGCTTGTCACCTTACCACGGCGCTTGCGAGCAGCCTCAAATGCTTGACGTGCAATACGTTCAATTTCGTATTCACGATACTCAAGCGTGTCATACGCACGCTGGCCTTTAGCGCCATTAGTGCCTGCGCCCTCTTCATCATAGAAGCGCTCACGCTTGCCGAAGTACAAGCCACCGGTAAGCTCACGAACAATCATCATGTCTACGCCGTCAATTACCTCAGGCTTTAAGGTTGAAGCGCCGGAAAGTGCAGCAAAAATCTGTACAGGGCGAAGGTTGGTATACAAACCCAATGCTTTTCGAATACCCAACAGCCCCTGCTCAGGACGTGGCTTTTCAGGATCAGTTGTATCCCACTTAGGACCACCAACTGCTGCAAGCAAAACAGCATCAGAAGCATTAGCAACTTCAAGTGTTGCATCGGGTAATGCGGTACCGCATTCATCAATAGCACAACCACCAATTAACGCATCGGTGCATTCAAACTGAGTATCGTACTTTTCACCAATTGCATTAAGTACCTTTACACCTTCAGCAATAATTTCTGGACCAATGCCATCGCCTGGCAACGTACAAATTTTGTATGTTTGAGCCATAAAGATTCTCCTCAAATTAATACTCGTACCGCTTAGTTACGTGCAAATACCTCTATCATGCAAACTTCGCCTTTACAATTCTATGCAAATCTCTGCATTTCTTCGCAAACAGCCTCGTTGCAAAACTATTACACCTCGCAGGTGTTAATGATAAAAACTTGCCTAAAACTAGTCCAAGCCAAGAACGTGCCTTGTTCTATTAAGTAAACCGCCCTGCTCAATAATGTCAGCAATGAAGGGAGGAAAAGGCTGTGCAGTAAATACTGCACCAGTAGTTTCGTTAGTAATGGTACCAGTATCAGTATCAACAGAAACAGTATCACCATCAGAAATAGCATCTACCGCTTCAGGGCATTCCAAAATAGCAAGACCAGTATTAATGGAATTGCGATAGAAAATGCGCGCAAAGCTCTTTGCGATTACTACATCAATACCAGATGCCTTAATTGCAATAGGTGCATGTTCACGAGAGGAACCGCAACCAAAGTTTTCATCAGCAACAATAATGTCACCTTGCTTAACCTTGTTTACGAACTCCTTGTCCAAGTCCTCCATACAATGCTTTGCCAACTCAGAAGGCTCTGAGGTAGTAAGATAACGTGCTGGAATAATTACGTCAGTATCAACATCGCGACCGTAGCGATGAACAGTTCCCTTAAATTGCATGTGCTTCTCCTAATCTAAATCTTCAGGAAGACCAATATGACCAAGCACAGCACTTGCTGCTGCAACCGCAGGCGAAGACAGATAAACTTCGCTCGTGGGATCGCCCATACGGCCTACAAAATTACGGTTAGTCGTAGCGATAGAACGTTCGCCTGCTGCCAAAATACCCATATAGCCACCCAAGCAAGGACCACATGTTGGAGTAGAAATAGCGCAGTTTGCGTCCAGGAAGATTTCCATCAATCCTTCTTCGATGCATTGACGATATACCTGTTGAGTTGCAGGAATGATAATGCAACGAACATTAGGGTTAACCTTATGACCCTTTAATACCGCAGCTGCCTGACGCATATCTTCAATACGACCATTGGTGCAAGAACCAATAACTGACTGATCAATAGTAATATCACGAGCTTCTGCTGCAGGACGAGTATTAGAAGGAAGGTGAGGGAAAGCTACCGTTGGAACAATATCAGCAGCATTAATGTTGTAAACCTTTGCGTATACCGCTTCTGGATCAGAATGATATTCCTTATAAGGACGTTCAGTACGACCATCCATATAAGCACGCGTTACATCATCAACTGCAATTAAGCCAGCTTTGCCGCCTGCTTCAATCGCCATGTTTGAAATGGACAAGCGCTCATCCATGCTCAAGCTTTCAATAGCGCTCCCACGGAATTCCATTGCCTGATACAAAGCACCATCCACACCAATCATGCCAATGATGTGAAGGATAATGTCTTTACCTGTAACGCCTGGCTGAAGTTCGCCTTCAACATTAAACAGAATTGATTCAGGAACCTTAAACCATGCCCTGCCTGTTGCATAACCAATAGCAGCATCCGTTGAGCCAACACCCGTTGCAAATGCACCCAAAGCACCGTAGGTGCACGTGTGGCTATCTGCACCAATAATAAGGTCGCCCGCACCAACAACACCCTGCTCAGGCAAAAGTGCATGTTCAACACCCATGCAACCTACTTCATAAAAGTGGGTAATACCCTGTTCACGTGCAAATTCACGCGTAAGTTTTGCCTGTTCAGCGCTTTGAATGTCTTTGTTAGGAACATAATGATCAGGAACAAGTGCAATCTTGGTAGGATCGAATACCTTATCAACGCCAACCTTCTTGAATTCTTTAATTGCAATAGGAGCGGTAACGTCATTAGATAAAACAAGATCCAGATCGCACTCGATTAGCTGGCCAGGAACTACTTCTTCGAGTCCTGCATGAGCGGCAAGAATTTTCTCGGCCATTGTCATCGGGCGTGCCATGTTCTCTCCTTCTAAATTTCGTCTTGTAAATAAATCTTCATTAGTATATCACCGCACTATTTAGTTACTTAGCAGCTATTTGCCAATCTGTATTACAACTTTGTTTCATCGGAAAACGGCAAGAATACATCGCCTACAGGTAAAATGAAATTGCAGTACTGCTTATGCGTTGACCGGCTGAAGAACAACTTGCATTCACCAGTATCCTCTTTAAAAAGTAGTCGCTCAATTTCCCCGTATAACTTATATGACTTCAAAAATGCACCACTTACAAACCCGTTTGTGCCATTTACATGAAAAGAAGCAGAATGCCCCTTAGCATAAGACAAGGAAAAGCACGGCATTTTGGTATACTAGAAAAGTTATCTATGGTTTCGCAGAAAGGTTTCTTATACGGTGAAATTCAACTTCCGAAATCTTTTTGCTGGTTTGGTAATCATCATTGTGCTTGCGTTTGTGTTTCTACGCGGCGATCAACTCAATGAATTAGCAACCACAATGGCACAAGGTGCCATGATTCCACTAGTCATTGCAATCCTAACGCAGCTTTGTAAGTACTTTTCTCAAAGCTTTGCTTACAAATATTCCTTTCAAGCAGTTGGGGAAACCATGCATCCCAAAAACACGCTGCCGCTTGTTTTTGGAACCTTCTTTTTAAATACCGTATTTCCTAGCCTCAACTTAGCAGGAACTACCTTGGTAGTTGACGATGCTAGGCGTCGCGGCATTGCACCAGGCAAAGCAACATCTGCTGCGCTGCTGATGCAAATTACTGTTGATTCAGCTTTTGCCACCATTATGATTATTAGCTTTGCCATTTTGGCTTTAACAGTAGGTCTATCCCCTGTTTGGTTGCTCCTAGGTTTAATAGTTATTCTGCTTGTAAGTTGCATGATAGGAATCATTGCATTAGGCAACAAAAACCCTGAATTACTCATACGCATTCTTACGCCTATTGCTTCACTTATTAACAAAGTGCTCGTAAAAATTAAAAAGAAACCGCTGAACCCTTGGGTTGAAAAGACAGTAATGTCATTTTCAAGCGCAGCGAAGCTTATTTTGAAAAACCCAAAATCTACCGCAAAAGCATTTGGTTGTTCCATTATTGCAAGCTGCTGCGAACTTTCCGCTTTTGCACTCGTGGGATTTTCTTTTGGTGTTAGCGTTCCAGAATCACTCGTTTGCGGCTATGTAGTTGCAACTCTGTTTGCCATGATTTCTATCACTCCACAGGGCGTAGGAGTTGTAGAAGCAGCTGTAACAGTTGCATTTACCGCTTTCGGAGCATCTGCAACAGCAGGAATGGCAATTGGTTTAGTCTATCGCGGTATTGTATTTTGGATGCCCTTTATTATTGGCGCAATCTTGATCCAAACTACCAAAACATTCCGTCCTGAATCAAATAGAAAGAAAATAGAAAAAACCCCTACAGGCAACTTCAATTACGAACGAGAACAAGCTGAACTTAATCGAAAAGCCAAAGAGCGATTTAATCTTCGAAACAACACCCATTCTCACTCAAAAAAAGCTAATCCAACATGCAATTCAAACGATAAAGAAGAAGTGGAAAACGCATAATCATAAAGCAGGTATAATTCCCTTTTATTAGATGAAAGGAGTTATATGCCTAGCTTCATTGAACACTTATCACATACTACCCGCAGCTTTAGACGATTTCGAGAAAGTTATCCTGTTACCAAAGAACTCATGACTCAATGGATAGACAATGCTCGTCTTACTGCAAGCGCCAGTAATAAACAACCACTTCGATATCGCATTATCACAGGAAAAGACGAATGCGCTGCTTTGTTTCCTGCTCTTTCCTGGGCAGCATCATTACCTAACTGGGATGGTCCAAAAGAAGGCGAGCGCCCAACGGGTTACATTGTCATGGCAACTGACGTAGAAACTTTTAAAGGTGAACTTTGGCGCTTTGATACCGGCATAGCTGCACAAACCATCATGCTTAGCTCAACCGAAGAAGGCTTTGGCGGATGCATGATTCTTTCTTTTAAACGCTCCGAAGTAAAAAAGATTATTGATATGCCTGACAACTTGGAACCTGTCCTCATTCTGGCACTTGGTCGTCCCATTGAAGATATACGTTTAATTGATGCAAAAAACGGTGACACCACTTACTATCGTGATGAACACCAGGTACATTACGTCCCTAAATTAAAGTTAGAAGATATTTGGTTTTAATGCTGAGAGCTGCTTTTGCGGCTCTTTTTTTAGTATCTTCAGTAAACTACAACTATAGAAAAAGTATTTACTCTATAGTTCTACATTATTTATATCCAAGTACTTAAGTTTGGTTGCTATATGAAGAAATCTACTGCGTTAAAAACATTAGGCCTCTCAGAAGGTGCCACCGAAGAAGAGATAAAAAAAGCACATCGTAAGCTCATTATTGAAAACCATCCTGATAAATTTGGTCAAGATGAGCAAGCACGTTCTAAAGCAGAAGAAAAAACCAAACTTATCAACGAAGCACGCGATGTTTTACTAAATCATTCCTGGGATCCCGAATATTCCACTGCTGGAACCGCTTATGGTGCCCCCTTCTCGTATGATCCTTTTGCAGCTGCCTATGGACAAAACCCTTTCACTCAACGTAGTTCAAAGCCCAACACAAACCCCTCTAATACAGACAAAACTGGTTATTCGGGAAATCCTTTTTCAGGATGGCCTTTCACGGAATCTTTCGTGTGGACCACATGGGATTCATCCGGCCAGCAACACACCTACACCACTAATTCCACTAACAACGCTTCCGAAGAAAAAAGAAGAACCAACACGAGAAATAACTCGCAACAATCAGATCCTTTTGCCGGATTTAATCCCTATGTCAATCCATTTAGTAGCTCATATGTTTATCGTGGCGCGGCAGATCCATTCAGCAGCTTATTTAACATGTTCTTCAGAGAAGAGAAATCTTTAGAAGACTTACTTAAAGAAGCTCAAAATGATCTGTCCCTTGATATAAAGCTTATTTCAGCAAAACTGATACTTTTAGTACTTTCTTTTGCTCTCTCCGTCCCTGCTACGGGACTATTCCTTTATACCATTATCTCCATCGGGCAAGGCGTCTGGAAACGACTACGTTATTTGTCTCTTATTTTCTTGATTCCCTTCGCTATGCTGGCATTAATTTTTGCACCAGCAGGTACTGCACATATAGGAATAATCCCCTTTATACTATTCGGATGCGCTGTAGTATTCGATGTGCAAAACATAGTACGCCACGGAAAGCGAATTGCAGAAATCAAGAAAGCTATGAAATAAATAGCTAATTCATTTCAAGATCTGCCACTGTCAATGGCATATCAACTCCAGTCCATAATTTAAACTGTCGAGCTCCTTGGTAGAACAACATAGAAAGACCATTGGTGTAACGACATCCCGCTTCCTCCGCCAATTCAAGCAATTTTGTTTTAGCAGGACTATAGATAGCATCTTGAACAACCATACTTTCAGGGAAAAACGAAGCATCAGGAACCACTGATTGACCTTCTAGCTTTCCCATACCAACGTTGGTGGTATTACCAAGCATTTGCGCATCCGCCATTTCCGCCTTAAGCAAATCCTTATCATTTAAATCGCACAATTTTGCTTTACATGAAGTTTTTTCATTAATAAGCTTCACTACTTCTTGTGCATGAGACCAGGATTTACCATTTGCGCGATTAAAGACAGAGATTTCACCCAATCCATAATCCATAGCAGCACTCAACGCTACCGCAGAACCAGCACCGCCTAAGCCAAGTAAAACTAATTTTCCACCCGAAACTTGAGCTCCCATTTCCTCAAAAGTATGAAGGAATCCATAGCCATCGGTGTTGTAACCTTTGATCTTCCCATCATTGATTACGAAGGTGTTTACCGAACCAATAAGTTCAGCTGTAGGATCAATTTCATCAAGAAAAGGAATGCAGGCAAGCTTATTAGGCATCGTCACACTACAACCACGAATACCTAACGTTCGTACCGCATCCATTGCCGCCTCGATAGTATCCTCGTTTGCGGTAAAAGCCACATACACACCATCAATATTGGCTTTATTGAAAGCTTTGTTGTGAAGCTTAGGTGAAAAACTATGTTGCACTGGATCGCCGAAAACACAGTACAAACCCGTATAACCAGAAATTGGAATTCCCATTACTGCTCCTTTTCGTTTCGCCACATTAAATCAAATACCGCACAACGGTTCCTTCTCTTGCGTAAATAGCATTAACCTTCCACTACTAAACATCAACGAATATTTCAACCTAATTAAGCACGATGATTATTCGTATTGCATCTCTAGTAGTTCGTTACTAATAATACTTATTTTGCATATGATTGTTTTAGGAAATAAATTAATTAGTCCATATCCTGAAAAAATCGGAACAGAATTAAAAGAGCTAAAAAGCAACAAAAGCATCGACTTAACTTTTCAAATGCTCTACTTGAAAGAACAATACCAAGCTTTATCGCGTTGGTTTTGAGGTAAGATGCCATCCGTTGCAATAAGAACACTTATAGCAATGAAGACCCACGGTCCCATGCTTAGCGCAGGCGATAATAGCTGATTCGGCATCACTTTTGCAAGAGTATCTATTTTTCGATTCACAAGCTTTTTTTCTAAGTGCAGCGTCTTTCTCGGCAGCTTTTTTTGATTTACGAACACTTTCACGGGCAAAAACATCATCCATGCCACCAAGCTCAGCCTTAAATTCAGCAATGCGCTTAGCTTTAGCCGAACCCTTTCTGCTACCCATAGCGTCCCCCTCGCAAAACAAGCAAATTACTATCTAATCGCGCTCTTCGAAATCTTGTCATTTAATTTCAACCGCTCTATATACACCCATAAATGCACTTAGAAATCAGTAAAAGTCTTTATCTTTCCCAATATAACTTTTAACAGCGACAGGTAATCTTAAACACATAAATTCATCGACACACATTACATCTTTGCGACCATTATATGAAAACAAACCAATATTCTGCCGCACAATAAAAATATATGGCGCACTCTTACGTACGCCATATATCTAGATGCGCTATTCCCTTATCGGTATACTTGCACTTTTCACCTTACTTTTTTTGTAGTGAATAAACCACATTCATACCAATTGCCGAGATTAACAACACAAGACCAATTGGCATTAAAGCGCTAACCCACTCCACAAACGAAGGAGCATATAGCTGCACAAGAGCAAATGCCGTTGCTTGATTACCAAACAACCCCGTAGAAACTGGATATGCCCAGAAAGGAGAACTCGTATTAGAAAGCGAAACGAACAAGGTGGATCCCGCGAGTGCCGGATAAAGCAACATCATACGATGCGCAAACATGCCCAAAATAACCGCAACAGAACAACCCACACAAACCTTAGAGGAAAGATCTTTGCGCTTTACCCATAACACCACAGCAGCACACAAGGGTAGAACCAGTTCCATTAAATACAGTGGTAAATATTGGATAAGAATATTCTTTACCGCAACTGCAGCTGGAGTTGTTTCGCTTACAAGAATCCCTAGTTCAATTAATGCAAAAACCAAATGTAAAACAATAGCGAAACATAGCCAACGAGCAAACAAACGAAGTGCTTTTTGGGTTTCATCTTTGCGAGACAGCGCAATAAGAAGCGTCATAAGCGAAAGACCACAAACAAACGCTACCGCTATGAAATCAACTACAACAACGGGGCTATGCCACCACAAACGAGCATTTTGCAGGGCAAACAATGCTCCCTCTACAATTTGCAACGCCACAGCAACAATAAGACCAATCGCCATCCACATACGAGTGCTCTTCCAGTTACGCACAAGCGCTATTAAACAGATTAACGACACCACCACAAATGCGGTCAAGGCAATCATGTCCCAAGTCAAAGCAGAAGCTGGATTAGGTGTCAAAATCATCGCAAGCATATTCCACGGAGATCCAAGATCAGCAATAATTGCCACTCCTGCTCCACATCCTCCTGCAAGCGCAATCACTTGAGCTAAAGTTGCCCAAGGAAGTAAATGATCTTGCTTAAAAAGGACTATAAGAGAAGCAATAAATTGACTACCTGCCCCAAAACCTACCAAGAAAGCAAAAACAGCAATTAGCAATCCCCAACTCATAGCATTACCGACATTTGCCGTATCATACAGGCCAAACAGTAGCATAGAAACCCAAGCGATTCCCCCAGCCACTATCATTGCAGCAGCAACGAGGATGATCTTCCTATTTTTATTAAATAGCATCTCTTTCACGTTAATCACCCTCTGTCGTTCCGCGCTTCGAAGATATATAGAAAACCTTAGGATTGGTACCGTATTCCTCCCCTAAAACAAAGGATTCTTTTCCGTTGAGATATTGGGATATTTCTGAATTCGGATCATCCAAATCTCCAAAAATTCTCGCGTTACCTGGACAGCCAGCGCAACAAGCAGGCTCTATACCCTGACTGGTATATTGAGCACAAAATGTACATTTCTCAGTTACCCCTTCGGGAGGTTTTGGGCTATAAACCAAATGGCCATCTTTGCGATATTCTGAAGGATAGCCATAATAATATCTTCCCTCAGTCCCTTCTACTCCTTCTTCAACACCAAGGTTAAACTGGCGAACATTATAAGGACATGCCGTCATGCAATAGCGGCACCCTATACAACGCTCGTAATCAATAAGGACAGCTCCAGTTTCAGGATCGGTATAGGTTGCACCTGTTGGACAAACACTTTGACAGGGAGCATTTTCGCAATGCTGGCAACTAACAGGGGTAAATTCCATACGTGGCTTTCCATCAACCATGACGGATGTGCCATATTCAGGTGCACCAGGAACAAAAACGCGATTCCACCACATACCTTGAGGCAGCGCATTGTGATCCTTGCAAATCACCGCACAAGTTCTACATCCAATGCATCTGTCTAAATCAACTACCATTCCGTATCTCATGAGATTACCTCCTCGAGTGCACCACCCTTTTCAAGAAGACGAACATCACAAACGCATTCGTTCCATGCCATGTTCGGAGACCAGACGCTCGAAACGTAATAAATTTCATGAATGGGATTAATCCAAGGATATATAAGAGAGTTGTAGCTTTCGTTATTCGTATATCGGCTCCACCAACCCTGATCAAACACCACCTGGCCTGGATACATCCCAGGATCAGTAATTAATGCACCGCTTATCTTTCCTCTTGAATTAAAGACTTCTACTACATCGCCTTGCGCAAGACCTTTAGCTGAAGCATCATCTGGATTCATAAACACTTTTGGCGTATTGTTCTGAAGCTCCAACATAAAGGGATTATTGCTATACGTTGCATGCACACGGAACAAACTATTGCGAGTGATATAAGAAAATGGATATTTTTCTTTCGCTTCAGGATCGGCTGCAAATTCAGTTTCCTCAAAAGCGGGTTTGTAACACGGAAGCTGTTCATGCATTTGCAAAAACATATCTTCATCTTTATAAAACTCAATACGACCCGACTTTACAAAATGCGCTGTTTTCTCCAAATCATTTGGACGAGAAACCGTTGGGAAAGGTTGCCCGTCGTGGATCTGCTCATAAAAAGGAATTTTCTTTTCACCTGGATTCGTATGAGCAAGCTTACATGGTCCAGCCTTTAGATCCTCTAAGGTAATGTGCTCAATAGTTGGTCCGCCCTTTTCAAGAAGCATACTTAAAACATTTTCAGCTGTTTTTTCTGCTTCTTCAGGACCAAACTCAGGCCACTGATCAGCCAAGGTTGGATCAATTCGGCACGCTAGTTCTTTACAGGTCCAAATTTCTGGACGCGCTTCACCGGGAGGGTCAACCATAGGCTGCATAATTTGAACCCATGGATGAAGAGGCGTAATAACCAACTCCGTTTTTTCGTACCAGCTTGCCGAAGCAAACGCAACATCGCTATTATCTACCGTCTTGGTATGCTGGAACTCAAAACAGATAACACATTCTAATTCACCAGATTCACGTGCCTGCTGCAACCAATTTGCAACATTATGCTGTTCAAACGGATTGCCCCACCCAACCACAATTGCTTTAAGACCATTTTTAGGGAACGTCGCACTCATGGTATCGGTTCGTCCATTTACCGCATAATGAAATGGAGCAGAAGCGCGTTTAGCTTTTTCGGGAATGAACCAAGATGCCGTACTAAAACGTGTTTTATACTGCCCAACATAAGTGGAGATACCTCCACCAAGCTGACCCACATTGCCCGTCAATACCGCAAGAAGCGCACATGCACGTCCTTTCAGATCTCCGTGATGCCACTGCATAGCAGAACCACCAAAAATTATGTGCATAGGCTTAATGGTTGCGCATTCTCGCGCAATACGAGTAATCGTTTCTGCAGGAACAGCTGTTATTTCGCTGGCGTATTCAGGACTGTATTCTTCTAAGCTCTCTCACGAAGCAAAGTAAATGCCGTCTTTACTTGGATTAGTGAACCATCTTTAAGATTAAGCGTGGTGCTGGCTTCTAAATCTAAATTAGGTGTATTACCTATGTGTTCTGGATCAAGCGCTACTGGGTTTCCATCTTGGAGTACGACATATGTCTCACGATATTCTGGTGCGTTTATTTCACTTAATCCAGCAACATCACGAGCCAATACGCGCTTGCCTGTATCAACATTAATGAGAATAGGTAAATCGGAAAAATTAGAAACATATTCCTGATCAAAGAGACCTTCATCAATAATATACTTAGCAGCCGCCAAAGCAAATGCTGCATCAGTATCAGGTTTGATTTGGACCCATTCATCAGACTTCTCAGCGGTAGCAGAATAATTAGGATCGAAACATACCACTTTCCCGCCCGCTTCACGAGAATAGTTAAGAAAATGCGAATCTGGAAGACGGGTGACCATAGGATTAGAACCGAAAATCATTGTATAGCGAGAATCTTCCCACTCGTATGATTCGAGTTCTTCGCTTTGACAACCAAAAGTTTCTGGCCAAAACATAGGTAAGTCACCATTCAGTTCATAACCACCTATAGCAGACCATCCCATCATGTTGGTCAAACGGACAAGCGATCCTTTTTGGACATGTCCTGTACCCTGAACCTGCCATATAACACCAATGGAATCTGGACCATATTTTTCAGCAACTTCACGTAATTTTGCTGCTGCCGTATCTAAAGCGGTATCCCAGTCCGTTGCTTCCATTTGTCCTTGTTCGTTACGAACAAGTGGGGCAGTAAGACGCTCTGGCCCATGAATCATGGTGTTGATTGACAAGCCTTTCAAACAGCCACGTGGGTTATAGCGCTCATATGGATAATCAGCAGCTTGAGAAATCATTTTAATTTGACCGTCTTGCACGAAAGCCTTCATGCCACAAGAGCCCGTACAATTTGGTGCACAGGTTGTACGCACCCACATGCCTTCCGGCGGTGCCGATTCTGCAAGCGCCTTTGAAGCAGGGATACCCATATTCACAGCCCCTGCACTCGCAACACCAAGCGCTGTTGCAGAAGCTAACTTAACAAACCCCCTACGTGTTACCTCTCTAGTCATAGAATCCTCCCTCTCCTATTCGCATAACGCTTCTAAATTCAAACGACATGCAAAATTTTGGCTAAACCCATTGTGAGACCTGAAGAAACAAAGAGATACAAGGGAGCTCCCTATTCGTGGTAAGGGTTTACCCTGAAATGACAGAATAAGCTCGCTCACAGAAAGAAAATTCAATACAATAGATTATTATTCTTGAATAAGAATAATAGGATAAGCTACAACTTCACCAACCCATGACGTACTGCATAATCAAAAAGTTCAGGCTTAGTCTCAATAGCAAGCTTGTGCATTATTGGCCTTCAACTGTTTTTACAGAAATAGACAGTAGCTGAGCAATATCTTGGTTGGAATAGCCTTTTACAGCCAAAGAAACAATTTCCGATTCTCTAGGAGTAAGAGCTTCGGCTGTTGGGTCTATCTGCGATAATGCATTATGAACAAACCCTTGCAGCATATCACCACAAATATAAATTTCTCCTACCGCTGCTTGACGAATCGCCTTAAATAAATCTTCATCAGACGAACTTTTTAACAGGTATCCTAATGCCCCTGATTTCAGAGCCTGATTGAGATATTCTTGCTCGTTATGCATAGGAGCACAACAGAATTAGTAGATAAACCAGCATCGCAAATCCGCCTAATTAAGAGAATGCCGCTTTTTTCGGTACCCATAGATATATCGGTAAGCAATACATCAGGAACGAGTTGTTTTACCAGATCAAAAGCTTCGTTAGGATCACTTGCTTCACCAACAACCTCAATATCCTTTTGCTGCAAAATCAGCATCTTGAAACCCATTCTTACCATAGAATGGTCATCTGCAAGAACAACACGAATCATAGCCTATCACTTACTTTAACTCGCAAAACAACTGTACTTCCCTGATTTTTATGCGACTCCAGATGAAGAATACCACCCACGAGCATAGCACGCTCTTTCATTCCCTTAAGACCAAGACCTGACCCTTGGATATCAGGATTAGTGACATCAAAACCTTCGCCGTTATCACTCACGGTTAAGACAAGCACCGAGTCTTCGCTTTTATCCCAATCGAGCGACACGCAAATTTCAGTACCGCCTGAATACTTACATGCATTATTGAGTGCTTCTTGAAAAATACGATATACCGCAATTTCCACGCCACCATTAAGTATGATATTTTGCCTTACGTTTGTCACTACCGTAATTCCAAATGCTTCAGCCGACGACTCACATAAAGCTTCAACGGCCGCTGATAAACCTAACTCATCAAGAGCAAGAGGGCGTAATGCGCGAGATATTGCCGAAATATGACTCATGACATCTCTAAGCATATTACTTGTTTTTTCTATCAGCTCCGGCCATGACGATTGGGGTAGGTATTTCAGACGTCTAAGCTCCATTTGCGCAACAAGAATTTCTTGAGATATTCCATCATGAAGTTCTCGCGCAATACGCTTGCGCTCAGCCTCTTGCGCAATCAAAAGATTCTTAGATAGATCGTTGTAGGCAAAACCTTGCTGATCTCCATGAATATAAACAGGGGGATATTTACACGGCTCCAAATTAAATTCCTTAGCAGCAAAACGCTGAATAAGGCTCATTTCATGATCATCTAAGGTATGAAGAAATCTTGTGCCGCAGATAATAATTACCGCTATTTCATCGCCCTTCATCAAGGGAAATGCAAAAAAGCTCTTAAGTGCTTCAGCCATTACAATGGGATATTGAAAAAGCTCATTTTCGGGAATATCATCTTCCACACTATTAACAATAATACCCTTTCGCAGAGCATGAACTTTACCTAATGCACCTACGCTTGCAGGAAGACGAATCAATTCATAACTTTTATTCGTGCTTCCATCTGCGTAACCCCATTGCATAACAGGATTTTCCCCTTTTGGGATCAAAGAAATGCCCACAAAACCAAAGGGAAATGTCTCGCGAATAGCCTTAGCGGCGCAAGATGCCAATTCGCCTGTCAGCTCAGAACAAACTAAAGTATCGGATCGAGACATAAACCACCCCTTTGTGCGAATGACACTCTTATTATAAAAAAGCAGGATATTCGCTGAATATTACTCGTTAAAATTCCCGCAAAAGGTCTCCTGAGATACTTAAAGAAATCCGCAATTAAAGTAAGTCCAACATTAACAACACGTTTTCCGCATCAGGTCACTTCCTTATAAAAATAGCCCCGTCCTTAATAAGGACAGGGCTAAATTGCCTCTAGATTAATTCAATATCATCTCAGAGTTCATTAATGACGGAAGTGACGATGACCAGTGAATACCATAGCAATACAATGTTCATCAGCTGCTTGAATTACTTCCTCGTCACGAATAGATCCGCCAGGCTGGATAATTGCCTTAACGCCATACTCAGCCAAGGTATCAATATTGTCACGGAAGGGGAAGAAAGCATCCGATGCACAAACCAAACCAGTAGGTTCAACGCCCATACGCTCACATGCTTCATGAGCACGCTCGCAAGCAAGCTTTGCAGAATCAACACGATTTGGCTGGCCAGGACCCATACCAATTCCTGCATGATCCTTAGAAACCAAGATAGCATTAGACTTTACACCCTTGCAGACCTTCCAAGCAAACAGCATTTCATGCAGCTGATCATCGGTTGGCTTAACCTTGGTAGGAACCGTAAATTCAGCAGGATCTTCATTTACGCGGTCAACACTTTGCGCAAGCATGCCACCATCAACACTGCGGAACTCAAGTGCTGCTGGCGCATCTACCCCACCAGTGCGCAAAACTCGAACATTCTTCTTTTGCTGTAAAAGCTCGAGAGCACCTGCTTCATAGTCAGGAGCAATAACCACTTCAATGAACTGCTTGTTTTCATTGATGTGTTCTACCATTTCCTGGCTAACAGTTACATTTGCAGCAATAATGCCACCAAAAGCACTCTTGGGATCGCACGCAAACGCCTTATCGTAGGCGGTAGCAACATCATCAGCAACTGCAGAACCGCAAGGATTCTGATGCTTCAAAATTACAACTGCAGGTTCATCAAATTCACGCACTAAAGACCAGCAAGCATCAGTATCAAGAATATTATTATAGGAAAGTTCCTTGCCATTAAGCTGTTCTGCATTAACCAAGGAATGATCGGTAGCAAATTCATTTAAGCGATAGAACATTGCTTCCTGATGAGGATTTTCTCCATAACGCAATCCTTGCTGCTTTTCGAGATGCAAGTCAAACGTTTCAGGAAGCTCAGTGCCTGCTTCAGCACCTTCTCCAAGTTGCTTACCCAACCATGCCGCAATAGCACCATCGTAAGCATTAGTGGTCTGAAATACACGCAAAGCAAGCTTAGTACGTGTAGCAAGCGTAGTTGCACCATCATTTGCCTTCATTTCTGCCAAAATTGAACCATAGCTGGAAGGATCAGTTACTACTGCAACGCTTGCAAAATTCTTTGCTGCAGAACGAAGCATTGAAGGGCCACCAATATCGATGTTTTCAATGCAGGTACCAAAATCTGCACCTGACTCAACAGTCTTTTCAAAAGCATAGAGATTAACAACAACCATGTCGATCATTTCAATGCCATGCTCAACAGCCTGTGCCATATGCTCTGGATTATCACGCTTAGCAAGAAGTGCACCATGAACTGCAGGGTGAAGCGTTTTAACACGACCATCCATCATTTCAGGGAACTTCGTTACTTCGTCAATGGGGGTTACTGGAACTCCGGCTTCCGCAATAACGCGAGCCGTTCCACCTGTAGAAATAATTTGAGCTCCAAAATCCTCAGAGAGTGCACGAGCAAATTCAACAATGCCCGTCTTGTCCGTTACAGACATAAGCACACGCTTAACTTTAGGATCAGCCACCTGCTACCGCCTTTCCTCGTTGAGTAACCTCTATGTCTTTAGCATACCAGTACACTAGCTCTTTCTTGGGCTAAAATCCGCATACTGCTCTGAATTCCCTAGCTAGCGCTTTCCAAAAACTTCATAAATAAATGGAATACCAACAATAAAAAACAGAATAATAAGTACTCCAACAATTAACCAAATATTCGCTCTTAATATTCCAACATTTTTACTTTTCGTAAAGTTGTTGTTTGATCCAATTAGCTCAGCAAGCTCCACCGAATCAACAAGAACTTCTCTTGGTCTCCGCGAACTATACGCTCCCACAACACCAATTATTTCAAGCTGATTCAATAACGATTCGGCCTCAGAATAAGTCACAGATAAACGTCGTTGAATGTTTGAAGCAGATCCAACACCTGCTGACACGACAATTTTGGCAGCACGTTTTAAAAGTTCATCGTCTTGAAAACCAGCTAAACTAGAGAAAGAGTCTACACTTCTGGTTCCCGCCTCTTCTCCCGACAATGCTAGCTGAATTAATTTATTGAGTTCGTTATTGTCAATCAAACGAACATGATTCGCATGAGCTAGAGTTTTCGCGTTTTGCGTAAAGGTTGAATTTGTTACAACCCAACCTTCTTGAGCATCGTAATAAGGTAAAGAAGCTACTACTTCTTGAATCGGTGAACCATCTAAAACCGAAGAATAAAATTTGGCTTGAACACATATTGAATAATCGCTGCCAGGTTTACGAATTATCAAATCAGCCCCAAAATCTCTTGTTTGCGGGGTCATTTTAACTTCATAGCCTAAATCTTCAAGTAAAGTTGCAACATATAATTCAAAATCAGCTCCCGAAGAAGGAAGCATATAATAATTTTGCCATCTTGCCATTACTTACCCTAGAACAATAACCAACAATATAATCTTTAATGATTTATGCAGAAATATGAACTGTTCTTGTTTCAGGATCTATTTGAACTCGCCCTGCAGCAAGCCAAGAAAGCACTTCGGGATACAAAGCATGTTCGGCTTCATGGATACGCTCCTCTAAAGAATCAAGCGTATCAGACTCACGAACCTCCACTGCACGCTGAGCAATAATAGGACCCTTGTCGTAGTCTTCATTGGCGAAGTGCACCGTAATGCCTGTTACCTTTACCCCGAAATTAAAGGCATCTTCAATAGCGTGAGCACCCTTAAAGGAAGGCAATAAGGCAGGATGAAGGTTAACAATCCTATCCGGAAATGCATCAAGCACCTCATTAGTAACCTTACGCATATATCCTGCCATAATTACATATTCAGCACCTGCATTTTTTAATGCATCTGCAATCTGCTGGTTTGCTGCAGGTGCATCCTTATACGCTTCACGATTAAGCGCAATGGTTGGAATGCCCGCCTTTACAGCGCGTTCCAAACCATAGGCATCAGGACGAGATGAAATTACCAAGACAATTTCTGCATTAAGAGAGCCTTGCGCAATACGATCAATTATTGCTTGTAAATTCGATCCACTACCACTGATAAGTACCCCAATTTTTAATGGGTTTTGAGACTCAGACACGAAAGCTCCTTTTTGTCGATATCTGTCTTTTCGTATTTCGTTAATCTCGACTCTAGCAGTCTCTATCAATGCTTTTGATGCCCTTTATATCAAAAGGTCCTTGATATTCGACTATTCAGCATCCTGTTCATCTTGTGCGCAATGAGCAAAAAGTTGATCTTTATTTACATATTCAACTTCACCATTGCCAGGAATAATACGTCCCACAATGCCAGCCTCTTCACCCTGCTCTTCCAAAATTGCAAGCACTTCATCAACCTTGTTAGGAGCAACAACAAGCACCATACCAAGACCCATGTTAAACGTCTTCAAAGCTTCTGTTTCATCTAAATGAGCTGCATGGCACACAAACGGAATGATAGGAGGCATGCCCCAGCTGCCAACTTCAACTTCAGCATTCAAAGTATCAGGTAAGGCACGATTAAGATTTTCGGTAATGCCACCACCCGTAATATGAGCAAGGGAGCGAACTGCACCAGGAAGTTTACGCAAAACTGCACGAACAGGTTTTACATAAATTCGGGTTGGTTCAAGCAACGCGTCTAGAACACTTCTTCCGCCCAATGATTCCTGAGGCATACGTAGCTCATACAAAGTCTTTCCATCAGTTACCACTTTGCGAACCAAAGAATAACCATTGGAATGAATACCCGATGAAGCAAGACCAATTAAAACGTCCCCTTCCTGAACCTTTGAAGGATCAAGCATCTCAGGACGATCAACAATGCCTACACAGAAACCAGACAGGTCGTATTCATGAGGATCCATAACGCCAGGATGTTCTGCCATTTCGCCACCAATAAGAGCACATCCGCTCATTTGGCAACCATCGGCAATACCTGAAACAATTTCAGAAACTGCCTCACTCTTGAGCTTACCGATTGCAATATAGTCAAGGAAAAACAGTGGCTCAGCACCTGTTGCAAGAATATCGTTGACGCACATTGCAACCAGATCTATACCAACTGTGTCATGCTTACCAGCTAATTTTGCCAACTGAATTTTCGTTCCAACGCCATCCGTGCCAGAAACAAGAATTGGATCAGCCATGTTTTTGGCAACGTTGATAGAAAACAAGCCACCAAAACCGCCAATATCGCCACGAACTTCATCACGATACGTACGATGCACCGCATCCTTAATAGCATCTACAGCTCGTGCTCCTTCAGCAGTATCTACACCAGCTTGAGCATACGTTGTTGCAGCACCTTGAGGAGTCCAACTTGGCCACTTAGTATTGTCGTTATCCCTAGCGTTGACCTTGATGCGATCAGTCATAGTATCTCCTTTATATTCCCAGTAGCACTAGTTCTTACATGCAGACACCGACATATTATTCGTAAGGCTATGCTTCACTACATTAAGAAAGCACCCTAAAAAAACAATTATGCCTTAGCCAACAATGGCGCTACCTTCTGGCAAAAAACTCTTAGCTTTCATAGTATCAGGAATTGTTACAGGATAGTCCCCCGTAAAGCATGCGTCGCAAAATCCTGGGTGTTCGCACGTAACTGAATCATGCAAGCCCTGGACAGAAATGAACGCTAAAGAATCTGCACCAATATATTCACACATTTCTTCGTTAGTCATATTAGCGGCAATTAATTGATCCTGAGTGTCAGTATCAATGCCATAGAAGCAGGGCCAACGGACCTCGGGAGAAACAATACGCATATGGACTTCAGTAGCTCCCGCTTCGCGCAACATAGTAACAAGTTTTTTAGAAGTGTTACCACGCACGATAGAGTCATCAATAATAACGAGGCGCTGACCCTTGATGATAGACGACAAAGGATTGAGCTTAATACGAATACCCATCTGACGCATTTCGTCAGTAGGTTCGATGAAAGTTCTGCCAACATAGCGATTCTTTACAATGGCGTTGCTGTAAGGAATACCACTTTCCAAAGAAAAGCCCATTGCCGAAGGAAGACCAGAATCAGGCACGCCCACCACTAAGTCTGCTTCCGCAGGAGCTTCCCGAGCAAGAATCTTGCCCATTTCACGGCGTGCCAAATACACGCTTTGACCATCCATTACTGAATCAGGGCGAGCAAAATATACATATTCAAAAATACAACTTGCACGCTTGCCAGGTTCCACACCGCGTTCGCTTAATATGCCATCTTTGTTAAAGCGAACAATTTCACCTGGCTCTACTTCACGAATATATTTCGCGCCAACAATGTCTAAACCACATGTTTCCGAAGCCACAACCCAACCTTTATTGTCGGACAGCTGGCCAATAACCAAAGGTCGAATTCCGTTAGGATCGCGGAAAGCATACAAAGAATCAGGACTTGCCAATACCATGGCATAAGCACCTTCAATCATGCGCATTGCCATGCGAATACCATCGCGCAAAGAGTGTGTTTCGCGCGTGACTTCACCAATAATCTTTGCTGCTGCTTCGGAGTCAGTGCCCGCACGCAAGTGAACTCCATGATCAACCAAACGAGCCTTCAGAGCATTGGTGTTTACGAGCGTACCATTGTGGGCAAGCGCGATGAGTACCTCATCTATTGCCGAAATATGAGGCTGAGCTGCCTCCCAAGATTCCACACCACCACTTGTTGAATAACGAACATGCCCAATAGCAAGGTCGCCTTTCAACGCAGCAAGTGCACTTTCATTAAAAGCCTGGGTAACAAGCCCCAAATCCTTAGAAGCAAGAATTGTAGCTCCGTCCCCTACTGCAATACCTGCAGATTCTTGACCGCGATGCTGCAACGCCTGCAAGCCGAAGCATGTCATACGTGCTACATCCAATCCGGGAGCATAGATTCCGAAAACACCACATTCTTCTTCTAATCTATCGGGACGTTCACCTGGAAACACCGAAGTGCTCATTTATGCTGCCTCCTTATATTGGCTATCATTGAGAACTGATTCGTCCGAAGTAATACCAGTTGTACCTTGCGTTGTTGATTCTACATATAGATCATTTGCAACCGTTGTTTCTACTACTGCAGCAAACAGCACAGCACGGCCATCTGCCTGAGAATACTCACAGGTTGAAAAGAGCATTGATTGCGTTATGTCAGAAGCACCTAAAACATCGCCCTCTTGAGTTACAACGCTACGATCGAGCTTATCCTGAATATAAGAGCGGTAGCTTTCTTCCGATGAGAATGTAGTTTGCACAAGAGCATCAGTACCAGTGGTTTTGACCATAGCAAACGTTTTCAGGCGATAGTTACCTTGAGGTGTTAGAAGGTAAATATCACGATGGGAATTGAATTCATCGTTGTTTTGCCAATCAGAAAGCGACGCGAACATGGACCCGTCATTCATGTGGTGGCCATACAATGCACTATTTCTATCAGAAAAATCAGAAGCGTTATTGCTGTCTAAGAAGATCGTACCAGCCGAAGCAAGCCAACCCGTTGAACCATCAAAGGCCTTATGCAAATATTCTTGATTGTCTTGACCCTGAACAACAGGATAGTTAACAGGACTATCGGGAATATAAATCCAAGCCACAATATCAGGGTTAACAGCACGAAGAGCATCCCAATCAACCGTCAAATCTGCAAGGGAAACATTTTCTGCATCTGAGATGGAAGCATACTGTTCCAAATCATCATAGGCACGTTGCTGAGAAATATATTGAAATGCAATTGCACCTAATCCTATAAGCGCTGCAATGAGAACAATTATCGAAACAACAAAAACTACCCGCCAGGGATTTTTACGCGAACGTGATGAATGGGCCTGCGATCCATAATGATTTCGAGAATACATTTCTACCATTTCAGGCTTGTAACTTGCCTGATTTGCCGCATGCTTTCCGCTGCTTTTATGCCGCGCCATACATCACCTTCGCTGTAATTCGACAAAGAACAAGCTACCACTATAACGCTTCTTATGACAAAACCTAAGAAACTTACCTATGTAGCTTGTTCTTAACATAAACAATTAATAAATACCTAAACGCTTTTCAAGAGCCTCATTGATAATACGAAGCGCTTTTACGCGCGCATAGTATTTATCGTCACTTTCTAGAATAATCCATGGAGCATTACGTGTAGAGGTAAGGCGGAACATATCTTCAACAGCGGCTTTATATTGCGGATATTTGTCACGATTGCGCCAGTCTTCTGCAGTAATCTTCCACCGCTTTTCTGGATTTAATTCACGTGCTTCAAAACGTTCAAGCTGAGTTTCTGGCGAAATATCGACCCAGAACTTCAGAAGAATCGCGCCCCATTCCACCATGTCGCGTTCGAATTCATTAATTTCTTCGTACGCACGAGACCACTGAGCAGGACTTGCAAACCCCTCAATACGCTCCACTAATACACGTCCATACCAACTGCGGTCATAAATTCCCACATGGCCCGCCTTAGGCAAACGCGTCCAATAGCGCCACAAATGAGGATGCAGCAATTCAGGTTTAGTAGGAGCAGGACTTGGGAAAATGGTATAAGCACGTGCATCTAATGCCTGAGCAACACGCTTGATACTTCCGCCCTTGCCTGCAGCATCCCAACCTTCATACATAATCATCATAGGAATGCGCCTGATATACATCTCAAGCTCTATACGACGCAGACGTTCCTGTTCCGCCTTGAGCTGTGGCTTGTATTCGGATCGAGTTAACGTCAAAGTATGGTCAACTTCATCTAATGATGGAATGTGATCACTTGGGGCAAATCGCGTCATAGTAGGTGCGTGCACACTCGCTTCACGCGCTTCCTGTTCAGCTAATTCGCGCAAACGAGCGTTCTCTTCTTCGGTACGCGTACGTTCGTCACCCTCAACAACCTGCGTTCCCTTTGCAGAATTTTCCTGCGCCTTCTTTTCAGCTTCCTGAGTTGAAGCATCAGCAGGCTTCGAAAGTTCTTTTTCTAAAGCATTAACAAGCGTTTGAACAACACTCAAGTTAACACGACGATGATCTTCGGCATCAAGCAAAATCCAAGGAGCAATCTTGAAATTAGAATGGTCAAGCATTTCATCGTATACCTGATAGGTACGATCATATTCTTCCAAATGCTTTAAATCTTTTTGAGAAACACGCCAAGAAGTAGCAGGATCGCTATACAAGCTTACCAGGCGTTCACGTTGCGTTTTTTCAGAGATATGCAAGAAAAACTTAATAACAAGGTAACCATCATTGCGAAGCTGGGTTTCAAAATCTTCAATAGATTTAACCATGCGTGCTGCGTTTGCCTTAAGCAAGCTACGTTCCTTCTTAGAAAGTTTTCCTTTCTTTGGAACTGCATTAATAATATGCTGCGCTGCAACTGAATACCAACCACGATCATAAAAGGTCATGCTGCCACGCTGACCAAGCGCTTTCCAGAATTGCTGCATAAATGGATAGTATCCCGTTGCACCAAAATCTTCGTCTAATACAAGGGCTGCTTCTTTATCATCAAAATCTTCGGTTACGTAAACAGATGTATCACGTGCATCCAAGTGATACAACAAATCCGAAATACGGCTGCCCTTGCCAGCACCTTTCCATCCCTCAAACAAAACAACAGTGCCAAGTTCTTGTTTTTTTGCTTCCTGCTGAAGCACCACAAGACGACTTACTAATTCTTTAAAGCGAACTTTATATTCTGCCTTGCTTACTTTTTGAGTACCCATTCTTACGGTATCTAGCATAAGGATCCCCCTATCCTTACTCATTTCATCTGCCGAAATGACCCCAAAATGTTAAAGAAATGTGTCATAACAGATGCTACTCCACTTTTTTGCAAGCAGATATAGTTAAATCTAATTAACAAACGCTTCTAGCAATTATTTGCTACAGTACGATTTGTCCACCACGAAGAGAAAGACAGCTATGGCCCGCTACGGCATTATCGACTTTGGCTCAAATACTATTCGCCTTTGTATCTATGAAGTAGAATGCACTCCCCGTAAACCATTACAGAAAAAAGACATTCAGACACTTCTTAATTATAAAGTAATGGCTGGTCTTGCAGCCCACATAAAAGACGGCGCAATGACCGAACAAGGCATAAAAAAAGCTATCAAAACCATTAATGCTCATTTACGTCGTGCTTCGCATTTCTCATGCGAACGCATAGACGTGTTTGCCACTGCTGTTTTACGCAATTGCACTAACTCACGTGAAGCAACCGCTGCCATTGAGGCAGGAATTGATAAGCGCATCACTATTCTTTCCAACGAAGAAGAAGCTCATCTTGGTTTCTTAGGAGCAAGCCTTGATAGATATCTTGGTACTGGCACTATGATAGACATTGGCGGTGGATCTACCGAACTCACCCACATAAACAATGGGCTTGACTTGGATAAGGTAAGTATTCCACAAGGATCGCTTTCATCGTTTGCTAGCTATGTATCAGGCCTTCTGCCTACTACAAAAGAAGTAGAATCGATCGCAAAGCATTTTCGCTCCCTAGCCACAAAAGAAGGAGCTAGCATATACAGTTCCTCTCAACTCTATGGCATTGGTGGATCAATTCGTTCAGCTGCTAAGGTATATGGCGACCTTTGCAATGATGGCGAACGTTTTGAGCATTTGCTCCCAGAACACATTGACGATATTTTGTCGCTTTATTCAAAAGATCCTGATGCTTTTGCCCGTCAAGCGCTTCACACCGTGCCCGATCGTATTCATACCTTCATTCCAGGCTGCGTGATTATTCGCGAAATATTTACTCTGTGCAAAGCGGATCGTCTTGACATCTTGAAATACGGCGTTCGCGAAGGATATTTAGCAGAACGCGTACTGGTAAAGCCCATAGCTAATACCAACGGATAATAACTTAATAGTTAGAAAGCTTAAATGATTCCTAACTATCAGAGTAATTCCCTGTTCATGGGATTAAAACCGTTACAATGATAAAAAGAT
>OLPV01000595.1_pt1 | contig 30205 bp, 31 predicted proteins | sample 1671961 | NCBI WGS metagenome assembly OLPV01 (sample SAMEA3136630, study PRJEB25190) | human gut metagenome | biome: human gut; feature: human-associated habitat; material: faeces | place: Austria | collected 2013
ACGGCAGCGCCCGCAGCCCCCACGCCTGCCCCCGCTGCTGCCGATTTCTACACCCTGAAAAGCTACGACGGCTCCTTTGATGACGGCACCGCCTACTATGAGTTCACGCAGCGGCTCGGCTACGCGCTGCTGCTGAAAACCGACTACGCCGCGGCGGTTCAGTCCGTCTGCTGCGCCGTCCCCGGCTGTGCCCACGATACCGACGCCTGCCCGGCTTATTTCCCGGGGCGGGCCGGCCGCTACGAGGTGGTCGCGGCGGGGAACACCGTGTATGTCTGGCACATCTCATTTTTTTATGACGACCAGAGCTGGGATGACTACTGGGCGGAAAAACTGGCAAGCGGCGTCAGGGATAGGGAACCCTTTGATACCCTGACCGATGCGGAATTTGAAGCCGAGTACCGCGGCATCTGGACCGAGCAGAGCACGCCGCCCTGCCTTTACGCCGTTGACCCCGCCGCAGGCAAGACCCGCACCGACCTGCCGCTGACCTACCGTGACTACACGGTGGATGTCTGCGATGGCAGCACGCTCTACGGTGAGCGGGTGACAACACCGTACAGAACGCAGGTGTCTCCCGGAAGAATCGGGCCAACACCCGCCTGCCGCATCGACCTTGCCACCGGACAGGCGGAGACCTTTGTGCTGGAGCCCACCGAGCATTACCTTGCGGGCTTTGACGGCGCACTGCTGACCTGCCGCTATGTGGCCGATGCGCCGCTGCCCACCGATGCGGAGCAGTATGCCGCCGCCATCCAGAACGCCACGGTGGAGATCGACCGCCTTGACCCCCGCACGGGCGCGCGCACCAACCTGACCGAGCGCCCCTACAGCAATGCCGACTATGAGAATAACGGCTGCTTTATTGGTGTGTACAACGGCAAGGCGTACTTTGAGGAGCGCGAGATCATACCGGGAAGCGGCTTCCGCCGCACGGTCCTGACAACGGTGGACGCCGAGGGCCGCGCCGAAACGGTCTGGGACCCGTGGCCGCAGGCGGAATGGGTGCTGGGCGATGACGGCGGCCGGTATATCTGGCTGTACAGAGATAACTACAATACAAGCTACGCCGCCCGCGCCCTGCTGGACACTGAAACAGGGCAGATCACGCCGGTGACGCAGGTGCTGCAGACCGGCAGCGGTGCCGTCAGCCTGCGCGGCAAAGCGCACGATGGCCGTTGGCTGGTCGTCATCGGCGCAGACAGCGCCGGCAGGACCACGGCCTACGGCCTGATCGACGCCGATCAGTTGGCCGCCGGCAGCACGGACTGGCAGCCGGTGACAATGTGGCAGGGGTAAAACGGCAGCCTGCCGCCGCAGAACCGGCTGCGAAAGCACAAATTTGTCCTTGTACAAAATACAGTGGCGTGCCTGCTGCAAACAAAATTTTGAAAAGTAAACAAAAAACTCTTGAAAAATTTCTTTTGTGGTGGTAACATGAAGGCGGTGTTTGAATTTATATAAAGGAGTGTCTTTTTATGGCAATTCAGAATGCTTACCTGCAGGGTGTATATGAGGGCCTTGCAAAGCGCAACCCCGAGCAGAAGGAGTTTCTGCAGGCTGTTGAGGAAGTCCTCGAGAGCCTGGAGCCCGTTGTGGCTGCCCACCCCGAGTACGAGAAGGCCGGTCTGATCGAGCGCCTTGTCGAGCCCGAGCGCATCATCATGTTCCGTGTGCCTTGGGTGGACGATGCCGGTAAGGTGCAGGTCAACCGCGGCTACCGCGTCCAGTTCAACTCCGCCATCGGCCCCTACAAGGGCGGTCTGCGGTTCCACCCCTCCGTCAACCTGTCTATCCTGAAGTTCCTCGGCTTTGAGCAGTGCTTCAAGAACAGCCTGACCGGCCTGCCCATGGGCGGCGGCAAGGGCGGCGCTGACTTTGACCCCCACGGCAAGTCTGACGCCGAGGTCATGCGCTTCTGCCAGAGCTTTATGACCGAGCTGTACCGCCACATCGGCCCCGACACCGACGTGCCCGCCGGTGATATCGGCGTCGGCGGCCGTGAGGTCGGCTATCTGTTCGGCCAGTACAAGCGCCTGCAGAATGAGTACACCGGCGTCCTGACCGGCAAGGGCATCCCCTTCGGCGGTTCTCTCGCCCGTACTGAGGCTACCGGCTACGGCCTGTGCTACTTCACCAAGGAGATGCTGGCCGATGCCGGCAAGAGCTTTGAGGGCCAGCGCGTTGTGATCTCCGGCTCCGGCAATGTGGCCACCTACGCCAACCAGAAGGCCACCCAGCTGGGCGGCAAGGTCATCGCCATGTCCGACTCCAACGGCTACATCGTGGACGAGAACGGCATTGACTATAAGGTCATCAAGGAGATCAAAGAGGTCAAGCGCGCCCGCATCAAGACCTATCTGGAGTATGTCCCCACCGCCAAGTATGTCGAGGGCAGTCAGGGCATCTGGACCGTCCCCTGCGACATCGCCCTGCCCTGCGCCACCCAGAACGAGCTGCGTCTGGACGGTGCCGAGGCGCTGGTTGCCAACGGCTGCTACTGCGTAGCCGAGGGTGCCAACATGCCTTCCACCCCTGATGCCATCGCTTACCTGCAGAGCCACGGCGTTCTGTTTGCCCCCGCCAAGGCATCCAACGCCGGCGGTGTCGCCACCTCCGGCTTGGAGATGAGCCAGAACAGCCTGCGCCTGTCCTGGACCTTCGAGGAGGTCGATGAGCGCCTGCACAACATCATGGTCAACATCTACAAGACTGCCGCCGCCACCGCCGAGAAATACGGCATGAAGGGCAACCTTGTGGCCGGTGCCAACATCGCCGGCTTTGAGAAGATCGCCTCCGCCATGATGAGTCAGGGCATTGTCTGATACAAGCGCAGACAGCCCCCGGTAATGGCCGGTAAACTTTTTTAGAAAAGCTACTGTCAAGGGTTCGCGGCAAAATTGAACGGATTTTAAAAATATGTCAATAGACATTTGTTGCTTTTGACAGTTAATGACCCGGTACAGGGTGCGCTTGTGAGCGGCTCTGTGCCGGGTATTTTGGTTTATGCAACACCTTTAGCCCGTCACTATGTGGCGGGCTGAAAAAGGCTATTTGCGGCGTTATTGCGCCGGGGAAACAGGCGGTTGCGGTTTGGTTTGCGCCGAGCGCGGCAATTAGAAGATGGGCCCGCGCTTTGGTGAACAGGCGCGGCACACCGTCCGCAATATCCTAACGCCGGGGCACGGCGTTAGGATGCGCACTGCGGTGCGCAGGGCGGCTCGGTGTGCCCGACTGCCCGCAAACCGGCTGCTTAGGTCAGACCGAAGAAGCGGTACACCTTTGCGCGGTCATGCAAGGGCAGCTTCTCAAACTCGGCTTTGAGCATGTCGGCGGCACTGCTGCCGCCGAACATGGGGCGAGAGTAGTTATTCACCCAGTGCTGTACCTGCGTGGCCTGCGTCTGCGTGACGCGGGAAAGGCTCTGGCCCTTCGGGAACTTGCGGCGAATCAGCTTGTTATTAACCTCATTTGTACCGCGCTCATGGGGGCTTTGCGGGTGGCAGTAGAACATAGTCACGCCCAAGCCGTCTATGGCGGTCTGATCGGCGAACTCGGAGCCGTTGTCGGAAGTGAGTGTGTGGAATATCAACTTCCAATCACTGCCGAAGTACCGGCGAAGGCGCCGAAGCTGGCGCACGGTTTCTGCAGAAGTCTTGCTCTCGGCCTTGAGGATGATTTCTGCGCGGGTCTTTCGCTCGGAGATCACCAGTAGGCTTTCGCTCTGGCCGCTGGCCTTACCTATGACACTGTCAATTTCCCAATGGCCGATGCTCTCACGGGTTCGCACTTCCTTTGCGCGGCGTTCAATACTCCGGTGGCCGGGGTGTGACACATTGCTATGAGAATGGTCACTCTTGCCGGTCTTGGGGTGGCCCTGCGGAAGGTGTTTGAACCGCAGGGTTGAGAACAGTTTCATCTCAATATATCTATAGCAGGTGGTCTTGCTTATAGTTATACCGTAATCGTTGCCGACCTGATGTATTGCATCCTCTGGGCTGGATCCGGACAACATCCAAGATTCCAGTGCGGCGAGGTAGTCAAACCGGTTCGATATCTTCAGATCGGGGCCGTGGGCTGTTCGCATATAATCGGCACGGTCTTGTGCCTTTTGGGGGCTATAGATGGTATAGTATTCCCATGTCGAGCCGTTAAGCTGTTCGACCTGACCGCGCTTGATTTCCCGGCAGATCGTGGATGGCCAGACACCCAGTTCTTTTGCAATGACAGTCTGGTTATAGCCCTTCTTGAGCAGGTAGGCTATCAGGTTACGCTCATTCTCCGTCAATGGCAGCCCTTTAGGGCGCTGTTCAGTATACATAATGCACCTCACAAACAAAAAGCCGCTGCGGGCCCCGAGGGACAGCAACGGCTAAAATTATATACGGCTTGCATTTTCACGGCAATAGGCGCACTCTGGGTGCTGGCCGCAGAGTGGCAGACCGCCCGAGCATGGTTCGTCCGGGCAGTTTGCACGGCTATAGTAATTGGTTATGGCCACAACAGGCCCGGAGCACGAACCGTCCGCAAAGTAACTGCAGGGCTTGCGCAGGCAGTAAGGACGCTTATTCGTTTTGTCCATCCGGCAAACCTGTTTCATCTTCGGGCCACCTTTCTTTTATGGTTTCGTTCAGAAATACAAGGCAGAATTCAAGGTATTCCACTCTTTGTGCTACAAGGGGGATGCCTTTGACATTGTCAGACAAGGACAGGCCAACTACAGCGGCATTGCGGGCCAATTTATACACTTCTTCTTCGGTCATACAGATCACCTCTTAATTTGCCCGGACATACGGCGTTGGGCTTTCTTTGTGGGTTTACTTGCAACCTCAAGGCCAAGCGGCCCGGCCGGAGCCTGATTGCTGATGATCTCGGATTCTGTGAGAATATCGCCCTCTTCAAAATTCTTTTGCAGGTTATCGACTACGGCCAATGTGTCATATGCATTATAATCACGGTCGAGGACGAACCAAAGGCCGCGCCGGAGAGGTTTAATCATCTCGGCATTTGTGGCGTTCTCCATCTCCCATGCGTCATAGCTGGCCCAGAGCTGAAAGCGCCAGACCTTATTACACTGAATGACGGTATGGGTAACATCCCGGAGCAGCTTGTCAACATGCTGGAAACGCTGTGCAGAGCCGTAAAAGCTGATGTGATAGTGCCGGCAGCACAGCAGCGTATTGAGGAAGTAAGCATTGAAATTATCCTTAAAACTGCGGGAGTTCATCTGAACGGAAAGTTCATCCATGGCCACGATGGTGACAGTCAGGGTGTCCTCTGCATCATCAATGACAGTCGTTGTCTTGCTGGCCTTTACGACCTGCGCAAGGCTTTCCAGCTTTGTATACGGTACTGACAGATCTACATTGGAAAGAATACTGATTTTCTGAACAACAAATTTCTTGCGGCGAGGGCACCAAACTACTTTGTCGTTGTAATGGTTATACAGGCCCACGACTTTATGTACCAAGGAAAGTGTTTTGCCGGAGCCGAAGTAGCCGCAGTAGATGTCCAGCGCGCCCACAGGGCAGTTATGCCAGCCCCGATGAAGCTGGTAATAATAGAGGTCCTTTATGGCATTGTAGCCGGTCTGAAATGGATGGAAGGTGATCTGCCGGGCAATGCGGGAGACACCCAGCGTAATGAGGGCGGCAACGAGAGCAAGAACACAATAACCGTTCATCAGAAGCGACCCCCACGCGCGAATGTATGGGTGAAATCCTTAATAATGCCAAATACAAAGAGGAACAGCGCAAAACCTACAAGGATAGCCAAAAACCAAGGGAAGAACTCGGAGAGATTCTGCGGGGCGTTTGCAGTAATGCCGAAGAACGCCAGCAGGTCATAAAATATCTGTACCATGTTTTATACCTCACTTGTCCGGCAAGGCGCGCGCGGGGCGGGGGCAAAAGCCCCCGCGCCCCAACACGCGCTTGCCGCCTTTCACTTAAAAGCCACGAACCAGACCGACTACGATTGCACCCACAACCACAGCGGCCAGAACCAACAAAAGCACTTCTTCAACACTGTAATCTGCAAAAGGCTTTTCAAACGCTGCGGGCTGGGCCGTCTCGGCGGTAGCCATTTCTGCAGCTGTCCGCAGGTCTACAAGTTGGCCGGAGATCGTCTCCAGCTGGGCCGTGTAATCCTGCACCAGTTCGCCGGACTGTGCATCCTCCGTGCCGGTCTCGGCAGGGGTCATTAAATCAATCAATGTATTGAGAGATTCCTGCAGCGTGTCCAGCTTTTCATACAAGGTCGGGTCATATGTCTGCACGCCCTGCACCTGCACAGTCTCGTGCGGCTCTTCCTGCGCTGATTCCTCGGCGGGCGGGGTGTATTCCTCTGCGTGAGTATTGAGCGTGAAAACGGCGGAGAGCAGCACCAGAAGCAGGATAACAGCGCCGCAGACTTTATTAAAGTTATCCATTACGACAGCATACCTCCAATAAATGCGGCGGCGATAGCGCCCACGATTGACCACAGCCAGATGTCATAGAACGACAGGGTAAAGCCGTAGACGGTAAATGGCTGGTTGAAACCGTTCAAAATAACGGTCATGACTTCAACAAAGGATTCCATGTTGTACCTCCTAAGACATACGCCGACAAAGGGCGTTGACAAAGCCAAGAATAATAGCGAACTCAAACGCCCACCAGTACGGCAGCGGAATCCATTCAGTAGCGGCCTTGATGAATTTGGGGAACTGATCTTTTACATTGAAGGTCAGAGCGCCGGGGGTATCCTTGAGAGTATCGGAAACCCGGTCAACGCCATCTGAAAAATTGCCGGATACTGAATCGTGCAATTCGCCAGCATCCCCCAAAAATGAGGAACCCGAGGAATCGCCAGAGCTTGAGGAAGATTCTGCGGGCGCATCTTCTGCAAAGGCGCAGGGCACGGCGGCGATCGCGGCGCAGAGAACGGCGAAGGCCGTAATACAAAGTTCTTTCCACATCATTTAGACCTCATGATAAATTTGATAATGACGAACAGGAAAACAACGAAAAGACAGGTGTTAATAGTCATGACCACGCCTTCCGGCAGGAACGGGAACAGGTACGCGACACCGGCGAAAAGGTTGGTAAAAAACGCGATCAGCGCGAGAATCAAGGAAACCAGCGCCCAGAATATACCTTTATGGTCACCATCTGTGCCATCATCTGAACCGCCGCCGATGAAGATATTCCAGAAGTTATTTGTGTCTCCGCCGCCGTCAGGCTTGCCGGTCGGGGCCGGGCTGGGAGAGGGCGTAGGCGAGGGCGGTTCGGTCGGTGCAGGTGTAGGAGTTACAACATCTTTTGCATCATAGCCCAGAAGATTGAAGTGACTAAGGGAACACATAGAGCTTGCGTAGTTGGACATATTCAAGCGGTAATATTTGTATGCCTTGCGCAGGGTAAGGGGGTACTTGTGTTCTTCCATATCCGAGAGGTTTTGACCCGTTTGTTTATCCAAATCATCCCATGTTTTGCCATCGTCAGAGCCTTGCAGCGTCCAGTCTTTTGCATAACGGTTATTGAACTTAGATATTCGCATAATGTAACCGTCAATGTAATAGCTTTCGGGGTCGGGAATTTCAATTTGCAGGTAAGAGGGTTTTGCATTTGTTTCCCAAAAATTGTAGGTTGAACGGTCAAAGGCATAGAAGAAGTCGAACACATCACTATACTTTGAAGAACCAGAAGCAATCCATGTGCCGTGTTCATCTGCGAAGGTGTTGCTGTTCATTTTCGGGATGATTAGATTTTGCGTTTCGGGAATAATGGGGTCAACAGGTTCGGGAGACGGCGAGGGCTGGTCGGGGTCAGGTGAAGGACTGGGCGAAGGCTCTGGTAAATCCTCAAACTTTTTATTGATGATGTTTTGAATGTTCACATTCAAATTTTCGATTGCAAGAGTAAAGTTTGCGGAAATATCTGCAAATCCTGCAACTACAGCGGCCTTAAAGTCGGTTATAACAGCGGTAATATTATTCGTAATATCTGTGAATCCTGCAACAACAACCGTTTGAAAATCTGCAATAACTGTATTGAAATTTGCGGTAAAATCAGCAAAGCCCGCAACCATTTTATCGCGGATTTCTTCAAGAAGTGCGATAATGCCGGTATGGTCACAGCATTCCCCTTTATCACCTGTTTCGGGTGTACTCGGTTTCACGGTCGGAGAGTGAGTAGGTGTTACATCGGGAGAGGGTGTTTCCGTAGGCGCAGGAGACGGAGACGGAAAGGGAGAAGGAGACGGAGACGGAGAGGGAGACGGTGTAGGAGACGGCGAGGGGGCTACTTCGGAGTTTATGTAATAATAATTGTTTGTGGTTTCATCGTAAATGTAAATATTCTTAGATTCCGGATTATAAACGAAGGGATGGTCGGGAACAACAGAAACCGTATCTCCATCACCACCAGCAGACGGAACATCAGGATAAACATAAACTAACTTAGTGTCTGTATCTTCGTAAATTTTACCCTTGAAAGTTCCCCCGTTAACAGAGGGATTATCTCTTAAAATAATACGGTTTAAGTTAGTATCGACAGGCTCATAAGCAAGCCAAAGCGGATTGATTGTAAATGAAATAGTGTCAGATTTAAAATCAGCTGGATTAAAACAATCCAGTGCAACACGATAAGGAGTATAAATATTCCCATCATATGTATGTATATAATTATTAGGTAAAGTCTCAAACCCACCTGTAGATAAAGAGTGAGCAAAAGTACCCCTAGAAAAACCATCAAAATCCGTAACAAAAGTATAAAGCCATTCCCAAGTCCCTTGTTCTGGAAGTTCAGAAAAATAAGTGTATTTACCGGGAAGACGTCCAACAATTTCATAATCAATCCAGAAAGAATTATTATAACTATAGCTAGAGGACAAATTTGTGATATAATATGTAAATCGACAATGAGTATTATCTATCCATTTTGTGTCATAAATACGATCATATCCATTGTATGAAACTTCGTGGTGAAAATCCTCATACAAAGGCGTAATACCATAGTCATTGGTATTTTTATTAAATTTTTTTATATATTCCACTCGAGGTAACGCAGCATAAACAGCCTTACCATCTTTCGTGACGGCGGGAATACCTTTATCATTTACATAGCCAGGGAGATTATAGTCACCGTTCTCGGAAACGGTGTTTTTAGCTGGGGTAAAAGTATAATCATCGGTTTTTATGATTAGGGCTTCACCATCATAAGGACAAGTGGCAGTAGTTACACCAGAATACGCTGCTTCATAATCGCCATTAGGACAAACCAAATCAACTGTATGTTGCCCGTCAAAGACAGATTTCAGATACCATGTAATAAGAGACCCCGGGTCGGAACCGTTTTGTATGACATCAATAATCTGATAGACAAGCCATTCAAAGGAACCTTCAATAGGTTCGTTCTCGGAACCAGCAGCAAAGACGGGAAAGCAAGCAGTAACCAATATGAATAATGACAAGAAAAGAGAAATTAACTTTTTCGCCATTGACAACCTCTCCTAATGTGATAGAATTAAATAAAAAAGGAAATGAACGGACATGCAAGAAGCAAAAAAAAGACTAAACAAGGCAATATTAGTTATATCTACTCTTGTTTGGTGGGAAGTTGGATTAAACTTAGCGCAATATATACTCGTAATATTATATCTTAAAGGAATAACACTAATTTTAGATTTAATTAGACCTAAGATTATGCCGCTAATTGATAAACACAAGAGCCGCCAGTAATGACGGCATTTTTATTTTCTAGGAATGTAGAACGCTTGCGCGTAGAGGTAGGACAGTTCGCCGCAAACAATGCGGGAGCAGAAGCGGCGAATTGCAATAAGGCGATAGTCTTTAGTCATTGTAGGAATCCTCGCTTTAGTCGATCAAATTACGGATAAATTCAACAATCCATACAATGAAAACGAAAATTAGGAAAAATGACATAGACGCTAAAGTACATAAAGCGGCAAAGCGGAGCGCATCTTTAAATACAAACATATATAAAACCTCATTCGGTAGAAACAAAAAATGCGGGGCCGGAGCAACCCGGCCCCGCTGGGGCAATGCTGGATCATCAGCGAGCAGCGTTCTTCAGACGAGCAAAGATGCCGATACCCACAGGAACCAGACCGGCAGCGAGACAGAAAAGCAGAACAGGCTGCTTAGTGATCTCGGTAACCACCGTGCCGGACAGAGTGAACACATCAGCCATTGCGGCAATAACGGTTTCCATAGTGCTTTTTGCAACTTCAACACCCGTATCAGCAGTGTTGCCAAGCATGACAGGATACATAGTTGCTTCTCCTTTCCTCAAAATTTGTATGTAATCGCTTGCTTTTGGGGGTAAGCGTTACAGCTTGAAATCGCGCGGAATGATAGTGTATTTAGTAAGGCCATCTTCATAGCAGGTAACTAAGGCGGAATAGTTGACACATTGCTTGCCGTATGCGCGTTCAATGTCAGTCTTTGCGGCGATCAGCAGCAGAACAAAATCCAGATCATCATCTTTGGCGGCCTCACAGATGCCGGTCAAAAATTCATCGTAATCCCAAATGGTCTTTTGCGTGATTCTCATTAGAAGTTATCCTTTAAGCTGTCAGACATAATAGAGAAACCGTCAACATCAACTACGCGCTGAGCGCTGCCAAGCTGGGCAAGTCTGGCTTGCACGGCCAGCCGTTCATCTACGCTCTGCGACATATCCCGGAGACGCTGACGCTCAAGAAACTGGTCACGCCACATAGCATAGTTGCTTTTGAATGTAGCCCAGCACCCTTGCTCATAGGCCCAGCGGCATAACTCATTGAAGGTGTCGAATGTAGGCATGTCCAGCAGAATCTGAACTTGATCATCTTCCATCTGGGACATACCAGCATGTTCGCTCGGCTCTTCAAATTCATGGGTGCCTACTATATCTTTGCTGTACTGGTACTTGTCAGGGTCTAACATGTGCCACAGATAAACATACGCCTTATAAAGATTATTTACCTTGCGGATAACATTGACTTCGACTCCGATCTCCTTTGCAATGCCGGAGAAATACCGGGCATTTGCAAAACTGCACACAAAATGCACATGCGGTTTCTTGAGGTCTCCCGGCATCCAGTCGGGCGGTTCGCCTTCATGCTTTTTCACATAGGCATCAAAGGACGCTTGAGAGTGAACATCCTTGTCATGCAGAGCCCATGCACACGGCAAATTATGCTTGCAGTAGTCGATTGCGGCTTGCTGGCTCTCAGGGTATAGCACAAACATACATTGCCGGCTGCGCAAGCGTGGTGGAGATTTTGTATCGCCCATGGTCTTACCATCCTTTTAACTGTCATTTTTGTTTTGCGTCTTGGCACTGACACTGACACTCCAAAGGACGTAGCGCCTTTGGAGTGTCAGCCGTGCGGCTGACATAATATGTGGGGCGGTCAATATAGCTACCATTTCGCGCGGAAACCTACAGGCCGAACATCTTGAAAATGCACCTATAGGAAAAATAGTAGCTATACTCACCGCCCCACGGCAGTTACTTACATGGTGGCGGCTGGGCGTTCTCTGGTGGAGCGGGGAGCATTACTTCACCAACTCCCAACTCTTGATCTTCCCGTAGCTGGTCTCAAAGTCGAACTGATGGCCGATGACCTTGGAAAAGTCATCCATAGCGCCGACAGACTCGAGCAGATCGGCAGAATCCACTACTTTGATGGAGCACTGTTCCGCTTTCTGTCCGGCACAGCCAACCAGACGCTTGAGAGTCACACTGTGCAACACAAGGTTGTCATAGTGAATCTGACGGTTGGAACCATCGCGCGGGGTGAAATCGCCAGTTTTGCGCTCAACGCCAATAACCTGATACAACATTTTCTTGCTCTCTTTCCGCTGGGCTTGTTTTCTTCATTGCCAGCTCGCTTATTTTTGTACTTTTCGGTCAGGTTCAAGGCCTTCCGGCCTTTGTCACGATTATAAAACTCTAGGAACTTTTTTAGAAAAACCTATTGACACACGCGCCGTGCTGTGGTATTATAATCAAGCACCGTGAAACAAGCGCGTGTGTCATATATCGCGGAGTAGAGCAGATGGTAGCTCGTCGGGCTCATAACCCGGAGGTCGCAGGTTCAAGTCCTGTCTCCGCAACCACTTAAAAAGAGCGTTAGAACGTAAAGTTCTAACGCTCTTTTTAATTTGTGTTGAGTGCTACCGTCATCGAAAGTTCAACAAAAGTTCAACAAGCGCATTGCAGCGACCCGGAAAGTGCTGCTAAAGGCAAAGTCCCGGTGCTGTTGTTCCCCGCAAAATTATAAAATCGGGAGTAGTGGCCTATCAAGGGGCTTTCGCGGCATATCCTCGCTTTATAAATTGGGCTGCGGTATTCCACGCTCCCCTTGACAGCCCCCTATCCCGCTTTTGTCCGCTAATCGCGGAACAACCCGCAACCACTTATCCCGATGGGATAACGTAGGCCGAGATTGGGAAAACGAAAGCGAGGACGAAAGCAATGAAAGACACAGTCAAGACATCGAGGACGGCTGGCTACTTGGAGAAGATTTTCCGGGCGCTGAACGCAAAATATTTCGACAACGAACTGGAAGAACCTATCATCACGATACAGAGCACCCCCAAGGCATACGCACACGTCACCATTGCCAAGGCGTGGCAACGCGGAGATACAACCCGCAGGGAATTAAACATCGGCGCAGGAACGCTTGACAGAAGTATTTTTGAGGTTGTCGCGTCGGAACTCCACGAGTGTGTACACATTTACAATATGCAAAACGGTATACAGGATTGCAGCAGGGGCGGCGCGTACCACAACAAAAAGTTCAAAGAGGCCGCCGAAGCCCGCGACCTCAAAATTAGTTATGACCCGCGCATCGGCTGGAGCATCACCGAGCCAACAGAAGCCCTTTGTGAGTTTGTTGTTTCGCAGGGCTGGGATGACATCAACATGAACCGTATCGAGAGCAGCTACACACCGCGCGGCAAGGGGGCAGGAAACGCCACAGGCAAGCCCACAGGCGGCAACAGCAACCCGAACAGCCACAGCATCAAATATGTTTGCCCCTGCTGTGGAAACAGCGTAAGAGCTACCAAAGCGGTGCATATCATGTGTATGGACTGTAACGAACCGATGCAGTCCAAATAAAAGGAAAATCCGGGAGCAATACTATAGTCCCCGGATTTTTTGATGTTAACTTTTCAAGATATATAATGACAGTCTAATGTTGTCGCGTTTCACGACGACATTAGATGAATACGAAACTTTTGTACGATACGCCGCCGATATTCTTTATATTTATTTTCTAAAAGAGTATCAAAAAATCTATGTTGAAAAAACCGCTTGATCGGCGAAGCCAACCTACAAGAAGATGGGGTAATATGGGGTAATATGAGAGTAACTTCTATTGACATCCGTTGAACCGCGTGTTAACATTTCATAGAATAGGGTTATTGTTGGATTTTGAAATGTCAAACTAACAAAAAGGCGGTGTCTGTATGATAGCATATGATAAGACCGATGCAAAAAGCATTGAAACCTACGCCAAAAGATTAGTAGGGCATACATTTTCTGATGTTATAAAATGGGCGGAAGTATCTTCCGACTATACCTATAATAAGAAATCCAGAAAAGGCGGTCTTGGAAATTTAATTGAAGAGTGCTATTTCGGTTATGCGGCCAACGGAAGAAGCGAAGCAGACTTTTCTGAAGCTGGGGTAGAACTTAAAGTGACACCAATCGAAACCCGCAAAAAGGGGCAGTATGCAGCGGGCGAAAGATTGGTTCTCACTATGATAAGCTATAAAGAGCCGATTACCCACGATTTTGAAAACTCTCATATGTGGCAAAAAAGTCAGCTTTTGCTTATTGTCTGCTATTTGCGTGACCGTTCTTTAAAGGACAATCTTCTTTATGAGATTCAGTACGCTTCACTATTTACGCCCCCGGAAAAAGACCTTGTTATAATCCGCAATGATTATGAAATCATTGTAAGTAAAATTGAGAAGGGACTTGCACAAGAACTATCCGAAAGTGATACGATGTACCTTGGGGCTTGTACAAAAGGCGCAACGGCTGCAACGAGTTTTGTGCCGCAATTTTACCCGCCCTATATTCCTGCAAAACGCCGTGCATACTGCTATAAGCAGTCTTACATGACGTATGTTATCAATACCTATATTGCGCAAAAGTCAAAAGAACAAGAGGCTATAATTGAAAATCCAGAGGTCTTGAGAAAGACTTCGTTTGAACGCTATTTGATTGAGTATAAACTTGCGCCTTTTGTGGGAAAAACGGATGAAGAACTGTGTCAGATGTTTGAACTGCCATATAATAAAAACAAGGTGCAGTGGGTAAAACTAGCTTATAGAATGCTTGGAATCAAAAGTAACAGTGCGGAAGAATTTGTGAAAGCTAACATTGCTGTTAAAACAATTAGAATTAGAAGCAACGGAACGATAAAGGAAAATATGAGTTTCCCGGCTTTTAAGTATAAGGAAATCATCAAAGAAAGTTGGGAGGATTGTGAACTTCATAGATATTTTTCAGAAACAAAATTGCTTTTTGTGGTTTTCAATGAGGATGGTAATTGCTATCGATTCAAAGGGGCAAAACTTTGGAATATGCCATACAAGGACCTAGAAGAAACAGTACAGCAAGGCTGGCAGCGCACAATCGATACAATTCGTAGAGGACCAAAATTAACGCCCAAGATGACAAAAAAGGGCTATAAAGTGTTTAATGATTTTCTGAAAGAATCCGATGATGTGATTATTCATGTTCGGCCACACACAAAGAAATCCTATTACCTATTCCCGGATGGAACGCACTATGGAAATGGTACTCTGGCAAATGCAAACGAGTTGCCGGATGGCCGTTGGATGACAACAATGTCCTTTTGGCTTAATAGTTCTTATGTGTTGAAACAACTTCAATCACTAGATTAAAAATTATATTTACAGGAACGGTGTACGATGGATAAAACGATATGTGAGCTTTTTGCGGGCGTTGGTGGATTCCGACTTGGATTTGAGCGAGAATCAGCAGATTGGCGTACAGTTTGGTTCTCGCAATGGGAGCCGGGGAAAAAGCGTCAGTGGGCTCACGACTGCTATGTATCGCACTGGGGAGATATTGACGAAAATACAGGGATTGACATAGCAGCGGTAGATAAAAGTAAGATCCCCAATCATAATTTGTTGGTAGGTGGTTTCCCCTGTCAAGACTACTCTGTGGCTAGGCCGTTAACTGGCAGCCACGGCTTAGAAGGGAAAAAAGGTGTATTATGGTGGCAAATCCGCGATACACTTGAAGTCAAAAAAACACCGTTCGCATTATTTGAAAATGTTGACCGTCTAGTGAAGTCTCCGTCTACACAGCGCGGGCGTGACTTCGGCGTTATGTTGGCCTGTCTTGCGGATTTGGGTTATTCGGTGGAATGGCGCATTATAAATGCCGCTGAATACGGAGCAGCACAGCGCCGCCGCCGTACATTTATTTTTGCATATAAGAATAATACAAATTACGGTATGCAAATGGAAAACTACGCAGCGGATGAAATCATTGCAGACGAGGGCTTCTTTGCAAAGTCGTTCCCCATTCAACCGTTGGAAAATGTAACGATAAAGAATACCAAAATTGATTATTCTGACATTGTCGAGGTTTCAAACAACTTCCGCTTTGCATTTGAAAACGCGGGCTATATGAAAGATGGCCGTGTTTATACGGTACAAGTTACGCCGATTTTTGAAAAGCCCACAACTCTCCGCGAGATTGTTGTTTCTGATGCCGATGAAAAGTATTATCTTGGAGACAATTTGGAAAAGTGGTTGTACCTAAAAGGCTCGAAAAAGATTCAGCGCAAAAGCAAGGCGGGGTTTGAATACACATTCTCCGAGGGAGCGGTTGCTTTCCCGGATTCGTTGGATTTGCCAGCGCGGACAATGCTCACATCGGAATCAAGCGTTAACCGCAGCACCCATGTTATTGCAGACCCGGTGACAGGCAAATACCGTTTGTTGACACCCCTTGAAGCAGAACGGATTCAAGGTTATGGTGATGACTGGACGAACACAGGGATGCCAGAAAAATTTAGATATTTTTGTATGGGAAATGCTCTTGTTGTGCCGATGGTTACACGAATGGCAAAAACAATGGATGACATTTTCGACAATGAGGACTAATACAAAGAGAGGGCGCATGGATCGCGCCCTCTTTTTGTGTTTTATTGATGTTAACTTTTCAAACCAGTGAATCATCAAAATAGTACGCTTGAAAAACTGTACCATCTGCGGTGATGAAACGTCCCTGTGCATCCGATGGAATTTGTTCCGCTGCGCGGCCATCTCCGATGATGATGGTTGAGAGCGTAGCATCTGCACGTCCACAGATACGGACATTAAGATTATTTTTAATCTGTCCGGGCAGGATGTTAGCATCCGGGCGCTGCGTGGCCAAGACCAGATGGATGCCAAAGGCGCGGCCCTGCCGAGCAAGGGTCGAAAGACGGGCTTCAATTTGAGAGAGAAGTTCTTTACGCTCTTTATCTGCTCCGGTCTTATCCAGCAGTTCGGCGACTTCATCGCAGGAGAAGATGATGCGGTTCAAAAAGTGCTTCGTTTTCTGAAAATAGTCAGTAATGTTTGCTGCATCGGCTTCTACAAACAGCTTTTTACGCTCTTCCAATTCCTCAACCAGACGGTTGAGAAGTTCCAGCAAGTCTTTTTCAGTTGTGATGATGTGGGAAAAACGATGCCACAACTTGCCAAAATCAACGCCGCCTTTAAAATCTGCAATATATACAATATCGGACTGTTGAATACACTGCCACAAGATACAACGGAGAAGTACGGTTTTGCCGCTTCCAGTATTTCCACCGATTAGAATGTGGGGTGTCTTGTTAAGGTCAATAATTATATCCCCAGTCAGACCACGGCCAACAATCAGTAGGTTGTCATTGTGACGCAATACATAGGTATCACTCCAACGGAGCAAATCGAAAACGTGACCCGGCTGAACGCAATGCAGCGTGATTGTCCTACGGTCACGCCCCTCATGGATTGATTCGATTAACATATTGAGGGCTGTTTCTATTACTAGCTGTGCGTCAATCCATTTCTTGAGGGGAAAGCCGGTACAAGAGTAGGTGTATGCAATTACGTTGTGGTCGAGAAATTCCATCCTAATAAGGTAGGGTGCTTCACCTGCGTGGTTCACAAAACCTACGCGGGAAAAATTACGCTGCATTTCCAGCGCACCCGGAACATAGCCGATGAGAGCCGCACACAGAGGAACAAAACAGATGAAAGTCATGATGCCGAAAATGACCATAATGTTGTTGAGTACAGCAGGAATGTTGTGCGGCCAGTAGATTACGGCGCAGAGCAGGGCATCCAGCAGAAGCAGCACAATAAGCAGATTGCGCTTGCGGGGATTGGTGGCCGCATTGTAGAAACCGTTTTTTGCGGTGCAAAGGAAGTTGCGGAGGTTGGTACGAGCGTTAAGGTCGTTATTGCTTGGATTAGTCATAACAATACCTTTCCGGCTGTTAATTAGCCTGTAAATAGTTTTGTGTCGATTCTGTTGGTTACATCAATGAAAGATTGCTGAACAGAATCGTAACTTTCAACATAGGAAACATCAAAATCAGAACAGAGTTTTTTAAGAGATTCCTTTTGCAAACTGTTTTCGGTTGCAAATTGTGCAGGAATGTTGTTCTTCCCCTCACCAATAAGTTGATAGGATTGTTTGTTGTCATTGTAAATGTAAAGACTTTTATGTGTCTTTGTAAGCATAATCATTTCTTTACATCTACGCATTAGCTGTTCAATGGGTTCACTTGGATTTTCATAAGCGGTATGAAAATCTTCGATAGTTAGAACGGTTGTAATGATTATCAACTTGACTTCCAGCCAGCGGTCACGGTAGCGGGCGCTGACGGAAGAAGCTGAGTTATTGTCAAGCATTTTCAAAAGGTCACTGAGCGAAAAGGATTCGGGGCGCAGGTCATCTAAGATGAGCGCGTCTTGCCCGCCGTAGTCTTGCACCGGGTCACGGCTGCTGCCGGATAAACAGTAGCTAAGACCGCGCTTTTCACAGATTTGTTTTGCAAGAGTTGTTTTTCCTGCTCCCGGTTCACCGTAAATATAGATAACTTCAATTTCACGGTCAGCGCAGGATTTGATTTTCGTTTGTCGATATTCAAACGCCTTTTCAAAATCGGCCTTGTGGTCCATATACATCCCCATTGAAATGTATTCCATGAGGTTGTAGGGGCGAATTTCGCCCTCTTCAATTTTTGCAAGGACTTTTCGGAATGACTTGTTTTGTGCGTGCCATGCTTCGCTTTCGGCACGGATTTCTTTCCATTTGAATCCCGGCTGTGCAATGACTTCTTTGTCATCGTACTGGTGTTTTTCTGGCGCGTTGCGGTGTGTCAGATAGGAGATTGCACCGCCAATATCCGAAACCATGCGTTTACCAGCGGGGCGTTTTTGATGGATTTTGTTGACGTAGTTTTTACTGACACCGACATAGCCGCCAATCGTGGAAGGCTCATAGGAATCGTTCAATTTTAGAATCAGATGGATATGAGGCTTTTTGAGGTTACCATCTTCATCTGTATCTTTGTCATGGATGATGTATACCCAATGTTCGATTTTGTCGTTGCCGTTAAGGTTCTCTTCGAGTTTCTCTTTCCAGTTGTCGGGATACCCCGGAAGATACTCAATTCGCTGTACGATTTCGCAAACACGCAGACCCATTTGTTTATATCACTTCCTTTTGATTACCACATATCTACCACATACAGACCTGTCAAGGAGCCAATCAGGACAAGCCCCCTGATTGGCTCAGATACTATAACGGTAGGCTTTTGAGGGTGTTATATAGTTTATGTTATAGTGGTAAGCAAGCCTACCACATAACAAACAATTCATGATCGCCCCGCGTGGCGGGGCGACACAAAGGGAAAAAAGTAGCGGCGGCTGGCGTGAGATGCTTTGGGGCATCCCCCTCCTGCCGCCGCTTGGAGCTTAACCGTTGATGACGGTCACACCATCTGCAGATGCCTTGAGATTGATGGCATCAATGCCGGGCTGTCCCTTGATATAAGAGGGGTAGATTCCCAGCTTCAAGTTGCTGAACTTGGCAAGATGGTCGTAGGCCTCTTCGCCGAGCAACTGCTTTCCGGGAATTTTAACATCCAAGCGTTCGCCAAAGAAACCAGAGCAGGTGACGGTGTAGGTGTAGCCCAAGATGGTGTCGGTGCGATTGCCATTGTTGTACTCATAGTACGGACGGACACCGCACAGACGCAGGCGCTCACCGAGCGTTGCGGGGGAAACGGAAACGAGTTTGACGGAAGAATTAGTGAGTTTCATAGAGGTATCTCCTTTTTAATGAAAAGAATTGAAAGATGTATGTAAAAGTGGACGGCTTATGCCGTGCCACTGATACCGGAGTGGGAATTGCCTAGTTCATTAAGTTGCGCAACAAGCGCATCATAATTGATTAGGCATTTTTTGCCGATGTACAGCGCCGGAAGTCTGCCTTGCTTCTCCATAACCCGGAGAGCGTGTTCTGGCAAAAGGCCAGTGGCCGCAACGCTGCGTATCGACATCATGCGAGGTGATGAGTTCATAGTGAACCTCTCTGTTGACATATCCACAAGGAATATTTATAATAAGAAATATTGGAGAAGATGATTGCTTTTAAGAATCATCCTGTGACTATATTATACTACAAGAAAATTCACGATAAAAGGGGGTTTTCCTATGTTACTGACACTGAAATTATTTAGACTTAAATTTCTAATTGGAAATTTTCATGAGGGGCGTGAAGAAAAAGCATGAATGAAAGTAAAGAAATTTTTGCTCAGAGACTGCGAAATTTAATTGAAGAAGAGGGCATAAGTCAAAAGCAACTTGCAGTTGAAGCCGAGATTGCAGAAAGTTCTATATCGAAGTATCTCAATTGTGAGGCCGAACCTAAATTAGTCCCGCTCGTAAATATCGCAAAACATTTTGATGTTTCCATTGACTATTTACTTGGAGTTTCAAACTGTAAACAGTACGAAGAAAATATGCAAGCAGCGACAAAGGTGACAGGGCTGTCTGATGATGCAATAAAATATGTGAAGATGTATGCGGAACGATTTGGCGATTTCTTTGAAGTAGTACTTAAAGAACCGCTACTAGAACATGTTCTTTTCCAATTTCATGAGTGCATTGCGACAGAAGAAAGTATACTAAAAGATAAATACATAGACGACTATATTGAAAAGATGGCCAGCGGTGAGTTGCCATCGAATAGAGCAGAGTTGGCGCAATTATACTGTAAGTGTAGAAATCGGAAACAAAAACAAACAAAGGATAATAATGCTAGGATGCTAGCGCTCTTTGGACTGTCAAATGCCGTTTCAGATTTGGCAAAAAAGTGTTCAAAACCAATTGCAGAAACTAAGACTAAAGATGTATATTGTGTAATGGAAGTAAAGAAACGGTTGATCGAGTTCAAGAACAATCCGAGATATAAGTATTTGGTTGTAAGAAAGAAGAAAGAAAATGGCAAATAAGCAACCGAGATATAATAAGGATGGAAAATTGATTTCATACAGCATCCGTGTATATCGTGGACGTGATGCTGATGGAAAAATGCTAAAGCCATATACCACAACATTTAAGGTTAAAGATACATGGTCTGAATCCACCGCAGAGAAAAAGGCCGAAGCTTTTGCGCGAGATTTTGAAAGGGATTGCCTAGAGGGAAAGGCCACCGACAATCGACAGACATTTCACGATTATGCCGAGTATGTTCTCCGAGAAAAAGAAAAAGCGGGTGTTCTCAAAAAGAGTACACTCGCTCGATACAGAGATTTAACCCGCAGAATTTATCCCGAAATCGGCGCAATTAAATTAAAGGATTTGCGTCCGCAGCACCTCACAAATTTTTATGGAAAACTACAAGAGTTGGGAAATATAGATAGAACGGCAAAGCCGAAACCAGCACTGAGTAAAGTTGTTGATGAAAAACGGTTAGGGTTGTCTGCACACCAACAAATTATTGATGCTGTGGCCGAGGGCAAAAAAGTCTCGCGTGAGTTGATTGCAAAATGCGCAAATATATCATCGTCAACCGTATCGTTAATGTTACGAGGCAATGAGGTTAAGGCAGATAAGGCCGAAGCTGTAGCTATGGTCTTGGGATATAAAACAGAACAACTTTTCAAGATCATTGAAAAGAATAAGAATTTATCTGCAAAAACAATCAATGAATATCATGGTCTTATTTCTTCGATTCTCGCTCAGGCGGAAAAAGAAATGCTCGTTCCTTACAATGCGGCCAGTAAGGCTATTTTACCCAAAATCCATAAAAAAGAAGTAGACTTTTACCAGCCAGAGCAGATAGAGGAAATCAAAAAGGCTTTTGATAAAGAACAATTACGCTGGCGCGTATTGGGTTATATGCTCATTTACACAGGTGCGCGGCGTGGTGAGATTTTAGGGTTGCACTGGACGGACATAGATTTTGAAAATAGACAAGTTTGTTTACGCCGAAATGTCCTATATAATAATAAGGATGGCGTTTACATAGATACTTTGAAAAACGAATCTTCCGTTCGTTTATTGTATTTACCGCAGAGCGTTATTGATATGCTCGTTACTTATAAGCAATGGCAAACAGAGGAGATTAAGCGCCTTAATGGATATAGAGCAGATAATGGATATGTGTTCTCAACCGAAAAAGGCGAGCCGCTGAATCCGGGAACGGTTGCTTCATGGTTGGAGCGCGTAGAAAAGAAAAACGGTTTACCGCATTTGCACTCACACGCATTTCGGCACAGCTTGGCATCTGCACTATTTGGGCGGAATGTTGACCCGGTGACAATATCCAAAACGCTGGGACACGCACAGGTAAGTACAACAGAAAACATATACGCGCATATAATCGAAGCAGCTAAAAAGCGCGGCGCAGACATTCTGGAAGATGTGTATAATCAGAAGTAGTTCAACAATAGTTCAACAACTTTATGAAAAGTGCAACAACAATACAATACGATGCACAACGATAATGAGACATAACGCGCGAATTATCGAGAGAAACATAACGATAATAAATGATGCAAAACGCAAAATATAGAACTCATAACCCGGATGTCGCAGGTTCAAGTCCTGTCTCCGCAACCAACAAAAGTGCGTTGAAACGATAAGTTTCAACGCACTTTTTCTTTGTCTGGGGAGAAAGTGGTCACTTTTCGGTCACTTTGACCCCAAAATGACCCCAAAACGCAAAAATAACTGCGCCCCAGCTGCTGAAATTTTCAACAGTCCGGGCGCTCTTTGTGGATAAATTTTGCGGAGTTGGCAGGTAAAAATAGGAGCGGTCTGCGTTCCATTTTGTGGGAGTGCTTGATTAGCTCTCGCTGCAGCTCCAGTCGTTTCTCCACGCCTTTTACAGCTGCCATGATTTTGTGTGTATGCCACTAAAAAAATAGGCGGATTGCTTTTGCAAGCGGTTTGCCTGTTGGTGTGGCAGCGCATTTACATAATAGAGAACTAGGGGAAAAGTACAATTAAATTTTAGAGTGATAACGTAAAATTATCTGTAAAACAATACAGAAATCATGCTTTTTGTGTATAGGGTCTAATTTTAAACCTGCATATTTGTGCAAGTTTTATGATTCTGTGGGCTGGTATCCCTACAGATAGTTTGTTATAATGGCAATGCTGTATAATTCGGGGAGGAGATAGCCGTGTTCGAAATCTCTGATGCGGATTGCGCGGCGCTGCCATATAGCTTTAACAGATTCTGACACACAGCGAGGATATCGCCTGAAAATGGAAAAACAAGCAAAGGAAACACAGTCAACCCCTTTATTTACAACCAGGGCGCTGTTTGCACTGATTTGGCCCATGCTGATGGAGCAGTTTCTCAGCATTACAATGGGCATGGCGGATACCTTTATGGTTTCCGGCGTGGGCGAGGCGGCTGTTTCCAGTGTCAGTCTGGTGGACAGTATCAATGTGCTGGTAACGCAGTTATTTGCTGCGCTGACGGGTGGCGGAGCCATTATCACAAGCCAGTATCTGGGGCGCAGGGACAGAGAAAGCGCAGTGCGCAGTGCGGCGCAGTTGTACACGGTTTCTATGACTGCAACGTTGACGCTGATGGTGGTAGTTCTGGTGTTGCATCGGCCGATTCTACGGCTGGTGTTTGGTGCGATAGATGCCGATGTCATGCGTATGTGCGAAACATATTTTATCATCACGGCTGTTTCGTATCCGTTTATCGGACTGTACAATGCAGGCACCGCGTTGTTCCGGGTACAAGGCAACAGCCGTATCAGTATGTTTGCCAGTCTGGTGATGAACGCAATCAACATTGCGGGCAATGCGGTGCTTATCTATGGCCTGAAGATAGGAGTGTTGGGCGCGGCAACTGCTACGTTGACCGGACGCGTTTTTGCGGCTGTGTGGGTCTATACCCGGCAACAACACAACGATAACCCGTTGCGCATTACAGAATTGGCCCTGCTTCGTCCACAGAAGAACTTGATTTGTAGGATTCTGGGGCTGGGCGTGCCCTCCGGGCTGGAAAACAGTATGTTTCAGATTGGCAAGCTCTGCGTCAGCAGTCTGGTTTCCACGCTGGGTACGGCGGCCATTGCGGCCAACGCTGTGGCAAACACGGTCAGCAGTATTTCTACCCTGCCGGGCACGACCATCAGCATTGCGATGACCCCGGTAGTGGGGCGCTGTCTGGGGGCCGGGGACAAAAAACAGGCGCATCGTTATGCACGTCTGCTCATGCTGGTGGCCTGCGGTGGGTTGGCGGTGTTCAATTTGGTTCTGTACGCGGTGATTCCCGAAATCACCCAACTGTTTTCGCTTTCGGCGGCCGCTACGGAAAGCTGCATACAGGTTGTGCGGGTGTTCAATATCGTCAGCGTTTTTTTCTGGGGAACCAGCTTTACACTGCCGAACGCCCTGCGCAGCGGCGGCGACGCCCGTTTTACGATGGCAGTCAGCATTCTGAGTATGTGGCTGTTCCGCGTGGTTTGCAGTTATGTGCTGGTGCTGGGCTTTCATGCAGGATTGCTGGGCGTCTGGATTGGTATGTTCATTGACTGGACCTGCCGCAGTATCTGTTTTGTGGTGCGCTTCAAGAGTGGCCGCTGGACAGAACATAAAGTAATTTGAAATCAGAGGGTAACAGCATGAAATTTTTCAGTCTTGAAAATCCTGTCTGGAAATTTATCGGCAATCTGGCAGATTTTTTTATCCTGTCCTGCCTGTGGTATCTGTGCAGCCTGCCGGTTGTCACGGCGGGGGCGGCGGCCAGCGCCGTCTACTATGTGACGCTCAAGATGAGCCGCGATCAGGAGGGAGAACTTGTCCGGTCGTTTTTCAAGTCCTTCCGGCAGAACCTCAAGCCCGGATGCCTTCTGGGCGTGGGGTATCTGGCAGCGGTGGTTTTGCTGGGGCTGGACATCGTCATTTGTCTGCAGCAAAGCTCGGTACTGGCGGGGGCCATGTTCTTTACCAGTGCGGTACTGCTGGCCTGTGCGGCGCTGTTTGCCACAATGACCTTCCCGCTGCTTGCCCGGTGCGACAACACCCCCGGCGCACTCTTTAAAATGGGCGTTGCGCTGACGCTGCGCAATCTGCTGCCGGTGCTGTCGGCGCTGGTGGTCAATGTGGCCTTCTTCGCCGTGGGTATCTTTGTGTTCTGGCCGGTACTGCTGGTGGCGCCGGGGCTGGCTGCCTACTGCAATGCCTTTATCTTCAACCGCATTTTTGACAAATACGGGCTGTCCTTGTAAAATGTACGAAAAAGGGGAGCGCGCCGGCGGGCGTGCTCCCCTTTTTCTTTTGGATCAGTCGGTGCGCAGGTGAGGGTGGACGGGCAGCCCGGATTTTTTGCGGTACTCCCGCGGGGAGATGCCGACATCCGCCTTGAAAACATCCTTGAAATAGTTACTGCTGCCAAAACCGCACAGCATGGCGATCTTCGTCACGGTGTTGTCGGTCGTGCAGAGCATCTGCTTGGCCTGACGCAGCCGGATGTAGTTCAGGTGCTCCTTGAAGGTTTGCCCCGTGATAAGCTTGAACTTGCGCGAAAAGTAGGTCGCACTGAGATTGCAGTGGTCGGCAACCTCCTCCAGCGTCAGCGGCTGGGGGTAGTTCAGCGCGATATATTTCAGCGCACGCTCAATGTCGGCGCTGTAGCCCTCCTTGTCGGACATGGTTTCATAGCTGAAGATGCCATCACGCAGCAAAAGCAGCAGCAGGTGCAGCGATTCCAGCTTGAGGATATCCTCTGAAAAGCGCTGGGGCAGGTCATTTTCCAGCAGCATATTGCTGATCATCGCATCGACGGCGCGGCGGCTGTCGGCGTTCAGAATAACTTTTCCGCTCCGCTCCAGCACGCCGTGCAGATCCTCGGCGGCCTCGGGCAGCAGCGGCAGAATGACCTCCGGCATGCAAAAGACGATGATGCGCTCACAGCTGGTCTTGCCCTCGTACCGGGTGCTGTGTGGCGCGCCGGGGGCCACGATGAAGATGTCTCCGGCCTCAAGATGCCACTGGGCCTTGTTGACTGTGTAGGTGCAGGTGCCGCTGCGCAGGTAAAACAGCTCGCAGTAGGTGTGGACATGCTCATACGCCATGCGGAACACCGGGCCGTGCAGCGCGCGCTCTACATAGACATCGGCGGCCTGTTGTTCAAGCTCCTCGGCGGTGGCGGCATTGGCATCGTTCTCCATGGGGGGACGGGGCTCCATGTGTGACCTCCTTTTTTTAACAAAAAGCAGCGGTGTGTTGAAGCAGCACTGCAAAGGGATGAAGTGCCAATTTGCACAAAAACAGATGATTTGATTTATTGATTCTGGATATATGATACACTACAAGATGGCACAATGTCAAGAAATATGTGGTTGATAGTTAAAAACACATATATTTTTTGTATTTTGTGTGCCCCGCAGGGGCTATAATGACAATGTAATCAGCAACCGGGGTGCACACCGGAAGCAAGTGTTCGGCTTTTCAGAAAAGCCGCGCCCCCAATGGGGAGCGGCCCCTCTACCAGAAATAAAAAGGACAAGGAGAAACAGCATGAAAAAGAAATTGATCGCAGCCTCTATGGCCGCTGCCATGACACTGAGCCTGGCCGCCTGCGGCGGCTCCGGCGCCTCCAGCACTGCCTCTGCAGGTGATACCACCTCTACCGCCGCTTCTACCGAGGCCGCCAGCGGCGATGAGCAGATCAACCTGCGCATGGCATGGTGGGGCTCTCAGGACCGCCACGACAAGACCATTGCCGCCATTGAGCTGTACGAGTCGCTGAACCCCAATGTCAAGATCGAGTATGAATACTACTCCTTCGATGATTACTTCACCAAGCTGAAAACGCTGGTCGCCTCCGATCAGGTATGGGATGTTTTCCAGATGGGCGGCAACTTCCCGATGTACATCGACAAGATCAGCCCTCTCGATGATTACATTGCCTCCGGCGTGGTCGATACCTCCGGCATCACCGACGCCAACCTCAAAATCACGCAGGACACCGAGGGCCATCAGCTGGGCCTGTCCAACGGCCTGAACTCCTACGGCATCGCCTATGACCCCGCCATGTTTGAGGAGGCCGGTGTGGCTGAGCCTACCGACGACTGGACCTGGGACGATTACGCCAACGCTGCCAACACCATCCATGACAAGCTCGGCATCTACGGCTGCTCTTCTATGCTGACCAGCGAGTTCATCGCAGGCTGCTCCGTCTACATTTCCCAGTACGGCAATGTTGGCCAGTACAGTTTCTTTAACCTCGATCTGACCGGCATGGGCTTTGACGATGCCCAGATGCTGACCCCCTACATCCAGATGCGCGCCGACTCCATCAAGAACGGCGTCTACCCCGACCCGGGCGCTGCCTCTGAGATCACCAACATTGAGAACGACTTCCTCGTTACCGGCGAAGCTGCCATGACCTGGGTCGCTGCCAACCAGTTCCCGACCATCTACAACGTCTGCCAGGAGCAGGGTCGCACCCTGAAGCTGGCTACGCTGCCCCGCATCAAGAACGACGGCCCCTCCGGCGCTGTCATCCAGTCCTCTCAGATGCTCTGCGTTTCTCAGGACAGCGCACAGAAGGAAGCCGCTGCGGCCTTCATCAGCTGGTTCGAGAATGACCCTGACTGCAACAACATCCTGCAGGGCGAGCGCGGCATCCCCGTCAACACCACCGTGCGTGAGACGCTGTCCGCCAAGGCTACCGAGGGTCAGCAGATCATGTATGACTTCATCGACAAGGTCTCCAACTTCGAGATGCCCGAAAAGATCAACGTTCTGAGCCCGGACGGTCAGGATCAGGTCGTGGACAACTACCGCAACTACATCCAGCAGGTCGTGGACGGCCAGATCACCGCAGAGGAAGCCGCCGACAAGACCTACGCCGATGCCGAGGCCCTGTTCAACAAGTAAGTATTTCCCAGAATAAGACAATGTAAGAAAGCTCCGGGTGGGCACGGCTCCGAAAAGAGCGTGCCCACCTTTTTAAAAGGGAGGGTATACCTAAGTGAAGGATCAAAATACTGCAGCCGTCAGGCTGAAGCGGTTTATGAATCGGGAAAACACGGTGGGCCATGTCTTTGCGTTCCCGTTCATCTTCGGTTTTGTCTGCTTCTCGCTGATCCCGGTCTGCATCTCGTTCTACTATGCGTTCACCAACTATTCGCTCGGCTCCAAGCAGGCAACCTTTATCGGCGTGACCAACTTCCTGCGCCTGCTGCAGGATGAGGTCTTTCTGAAATCGCTGGCCATCACGCTCAAGTATGTTGTGATCTCGGTGCCGCTCAAGCTGGCCTTTGCTTTGCTGGTTGCCTATCTGCTGACCCGCTCCAGCCGGATGGTGACCTTCTACCGCTCGTTGTACTACCTGCCCTCTCTGGTGGGCGGCAGCGTGGCTGTTGCTCTGGTCTGGAAGCAGCTTTTCGCCCGCAAGGGTCTGTTCAACAGCGTGCTGGCCGGCATGGGGCTGTCCACCATCAACTGGTTCGGCGACCAGAAGCTTGCGCTCTACCCGCTGATTCTGATGAGCGTCTGGCAGTTCGGCTCCTCGATGATCATCTTTGCCGCCGGCTTAAAGGAAATCCCCACCACCTACTATGAGGCAGCCCGCATCGACGGCGCGCGCGGCTACCAGATGTTCTTCCGCATCACGCTGCCCTGCCTGTCCCCCATCATCCTGTACAACCTCGTCATGCAGACGATCTCCGCCTTCATGACCTTCACGCAGGCCATGATCATCACGGGCGGCGGCCCCAACAACAGCACGATGCTCTACGCACTGTATGTCTACAATCAGGCCTTCAAGTACAATGATATGGGCTACGCCTGCGCCATGTCGTGGTTTATGCTGGTCGTTATGGGCCTGATCACCTTCATCATCTTCAAGACCTCCAAGTTCTGGGTCTTTAGTGAGTCGAACTGAGGGAAGGGAGGAACAACACGATGCATTCAAAAAAAGTACTGAATAAAACGCTCTATCACCTGTTTGTCGTGCTATTCGGCTTTGTGATGGTCTACCCTGTCCTGTGGATGGTCAGCGGCTCCTTCAAGGGCAACGCCGAGATCCTGCGCGGCACGCTCGCCCTGATTCCCAACGAGCTGAAGCTCGACAACTATGCCACCGGCTGGAAGGGCTTCGGCGGCACGACCTTCGGCACCTTCTTCAAGAACTCGATCTTCATCACGGTCGTGGCGACCTTCGGCACGGTGCTGAGCTCCTCTCTGGTGGCGTATGCGCTGTCCCGCATCCGGTTCCGCGGCAGTAAGTTCTGGTTCACCTGTATGCTCATTACGATGATGCTGCCCGGGCAGGTCATCATGATCCCCCAGTACCTGATCTACTACCGTCTGGGTCTGGTGCCCGGCTACGCACCGCTGATCCTGCCTTACTTCTGCGGTCAGGCGTTCTTTATCTACCAGATGATGCAGTTTATGCAGGGCATCCCCCGCGATCTGGACGAGGCTGCCACCATTGACGGCTGCAGCAAGTACAAGGTCTACAGCCACATCATCCTGCCCCTGATGAAGCCCTCCATCGTGACGACTGTCATCATCCAGTTCTACTGGAAGTGGGACGACTATCTAGGACCGCTGCTCTATTTGAGCCGCCCGCAGTCCTACACGGTGTCCATCGCTATCAAGCTGTTTGCAGACTCGGCCTCCACCACCGACTACGGTGCAATGTTCGCCATGTCTACGCTGTCTTTGATTCCCGTATTCCTGATCTTCCTGTTCTTCAACCGCTATCTGGTGCAGGGTATCGGCACCAGCGGCCTGAAAGGCTGATGTCTTATGTCTGAGATCCGAAACCCCATTCTGCGCGGCTTCTGCCCCGACCCCTGCATGATCCGCACGGGAGAGGATTACTACATTGCGACTTCTACGTTTGAATGGTTTCCCTGCGTGAACTTCTTTCACTCCCGCGATTTGATGCACTGGGAGCAGATCGAAAGCCCCCTGCGTGAGCCGGGCCAGATGGACTTGTGCGGTGTGCCCGACTCGGGCGGCATCTGGGCCCCGGACCTGAGCTGGGACGGGCAGTATTACTACCTGCTCGTCACGAATGTGCTGACCAAAAAAGGCCGCTGGTACAATACCCACAACTACATGAGCCGTGCGGCGTCCATCACAGGCCCGTGGAGCAAGCCCCTCTACCTGAACAGCATCGGGTTTGACCCCTCGCTGCTGCATGACACGGACGGCAAAAGCTACCTTGTCAATATGGTAAATGGCTTTAAGGGGGTGTTGGTGCAGGAGATCGACCGCGAGACGGGCGCACTGCTTGGTGAGCGGCGCAAGGTCTACAGCGGCTCCGGCATCGGCTGCACCGAGGGCCCGCGCATCTACCATTTTGGCGACTACTATTACCTGATCGTGGCCGAGGGCGGCACCGGGTACGCCCATTGCGTGACGATTGCACGGGCAGACAATGTGTTCGGCCCTTATGAAACCATGCCGGACAATCCGCTGCTGACCTCCGACCGCGATGACCCCGATGCGCTGCAAAAGTGCGGCCACGGCTCGATTGTCAAGACGCAGGCGGGGGAGTGGTATCTGACCCACCTCTGTTCCCGCCCGGATGCGGCCAGCGGCTGCCTGCTCGGGCGCGAGTCGGCCCTGCAAAGGCTGGAATGGCACAACGGCTGGCCGCGGCTGGCAGGCGGTGGGCGGTTT
>OLPV01000601.1_pt1 | contig 29938 bp, 20 predicted proteins | sample 1671961 | NCBI WGS metagenome assembly OLPV01 (sample SAMEA3136630, study PRJEB25190) | human gut metagenome | biome: human gut; feature: human-associated habitat; material: faeces | place: Austria | collected 2013
ATTCTCACTGTGATATTTTTCGATGAGTTCCCATGTTTTGTCTTTTGATCCGTCGTCTACAAAAATAATTCTGCTCTTTTCGGAAACAGCACCAGCTGTAATCATTGTTTCCAGCTTATTGCCCAGTTCTTTTTGCGTTTCCGGAAGAACCGCTTCTTCGTTGTAGCAAGGAACTACTATATATAATACATCACCCATTTATTCTTTTCCTCTTCCTTAATTCTCTGGATATAGCCCTTTTTCTATCAGAGCTTTTACTTCTCTTACGACAAGGTCTTTGTCTTCTTTATAGGTAACCCCAAACCACTTGTCATGGGATTTTAACACTTTTACCGAAACCTGATCTTTTTCCAGAAGATCTCCGATAATGGTCGGAAGCAGATATTCTCCTTTCAGATTGCCTGCTTCTTGTTTGTCAAGGAATTCAGCAAAACCACTCTCTAAAATACCAAAAAATTCTGGTGTAAGTCCCCACATATTCATAGAAACCGGAGTATCCGCATTAATGATTTCTTCCTTTCCATCAGCTAAAACTGCGGCACCTGTTTCTGTTTTCACGATATTGGAGGTTTCCACGATCTTGGTCAGCATCTGGTTCTCATCCACCTTGCAGACTCCTCGTGTCACACCGCCATTCTCACTCAATGTATTCTTAAGAACAAAGCCTACCATGCTGATCTGCATCTTGTCTGACTTTTCTTCTTCCTTCGTCAGTTCACGAAAAGCTTCTGCATAAGCTTCTTTTCCATAATAATCATCCGCATTTATTACAAGGAATGGTTCTTTTACTACATCCTTACAGCATAAAATGGCCTGACCGGTTCCCCAAGGTTTCGTTCTTCCGGCAAACTTTTCTTTATATTCTGCCGGTATATCATCCACCTCCTGGAAAGCATACTCGACTTTGATTTTTTTCTCGATACGGTCTCCGATAATTCTACGGAAATCTTCCTCCAAGTCTTTTCTGATAACGAAAACAACTTTATCAAAACCTGCCTGTATTGCATCATAAATGGAATAGTCCATAATGATCTCGCCCTTTGGTCCTACCGGCTCTAACTGCTTAATGCCACCGCCAAATCTGCTTCCAATCCCAGCTGCCATAACAACTAATGTAGCTTTATTCATAATAATTCCTCCATTTGTATATAGCAAAATTTTAACATTTACCTCTGATTATAACACATACAAGGTTCAATTAAAACATTTTTCCTTTTTTTTAAGATTTTTCTCATAAAATGAAAATCCCCGGCACAACTCGTGCCGAGGATAAGTATTCCTGTTATTCAAATCGGAAGGTATCTTTCAAACCTTTCCATAATACATCTTTTTCACTTAAATTCAGTTTGGTTCCATCTGTCAATGCATAACCTTCGCCGCTTGCTGTACCATGATATTCTCCCGTCAGCTCCGGCCATTCGATGCCGATTTCCGGATCATTCCATGCAAGTCCGCCTTCATCTCCCGGATGATAAAAATCTGTACACTTGTAGCAGAATTCTGCCAGGTCAGATAACACCAGGAATCCGTGAGCGAATCCTTCCGGAATATAGAACTGTTTTTTATTTTCTTCTGTCAGTTCTACTCCAAACCATTTCCCATAGGTTTCGGATCCGCTTCTCAAGTCCACAGCGACATCAAAAACGCTTCCTTTTACAACACGGACCAGTTTTCCCTGAGGAAACTGTTTCTGAAAATGCAGACCTCTGAGTACTCCTTTGGTAGAAGAAGACTGATTATCCTGTACAAAGGTCATTGTAAGTCCTGCTTCTTCCATATCTTTCTGATTGTAGGTTTCCATAAAATATCCGCGCGCATCACCGTGTACGGTTGGTTCGATCACGCAAAGTCCTTCGATTCCACCTGCATTTTTTTCTACTTTAATCTGTCCCATTTTTTCCGCTCCTTACCTAGAACTCAATTTCTTTCAAATATCTCTTCAAAGCATCCTGCCATGTCGGGAGAGGTGTAAAACCATTTTCCACCAGCTTCTTCTTATCTAATCTGCTGTTGAACGGTCGTTTTGCCTTGGAAACTCCGTATTCTTCCGTTGTAACCGGAAGCACTTTCACAGCATCCTCGGCATATTCTGTTCTTCCCATCTCTACGGCCTGTCGGAATATTTCCTTAGTAAAATCATACCAACTGATATAGCCGCCTTCGTTTGTCGCATGATAATAACCATATTTGTCGGTTTCGATCATATCCACCAGCAAACGTGCCAGATCATAGGTATATGTCGGGGTACCGATCTGGTCATTTACAACCTTCAGCGTATCATGAGTCTTCGCTACATTCAGCATCGTTTTAATAAAGTTCTTTCCATTTACTCCAAATACCCATGCAATACGAACGATAAAGTAGCGTTCAAGATTGCTGCTGACCGCCTGCTCACCTTCCAGCTTTGTCTGTCCGTAAACATTCAGGGGCTTATAAGCAGTGCAATCCGGCTGCCATGGTTCTGTTCCCTGTCCGTCAAATACATAGTCTGTGGAAATGTAAACCATCTTGCAGTCAAGCTTTTTGCAAACCTTTGCAATATTTTCTGTCCCTCCGGCATTGATAGCACGAACCTTTCCCATCTTATCCTCATCTTCTGCAAGATCTACCGCAGTCCATGCAGCACAGTGGATCACAACATCCGGTCTGCATTCTGTGAGAACTTTTTCTACTGCTTCTTTATCTGTAATATCTAAAGGAACATATGGCATTGTGGTAACAGCACTTCCGTCCTGCACTCCCGCATATTCCGGTGCAAGATCAGAACCGATGCCCTCATAGCCTCTTTTTTTCAATTCATTCATGACATCATGGCCAAGCTGACCTGCCACACCTGTTACAAATACTTTCATTCGACTATCGCTCCTACTATTCTTATCTGTTGCCATACATTTTTTCATAGTAATTCTGATATTCGCCGGAAATGATCGTCTCCCACCATTCCTTGTTATCTAAGTACCACTGAATGGTCTTTTTGATTCCATCTTCAAATTTGGTTTCCGGAAGCCATCCAAGTTCATTGTGGATCTTAGTCGGATCGATGGCGTAACGCATATCATGTCCTTTACGGTCGGTTACATGTGTGATCAGACTTTCCGGTTTTCCAAGTTCTTTACAGATAATCTTTACGATGTCGATATTCTTCATTTCATTATGTCCGCCGACATTGTACACTTCTCCGACACGTCCTTTATGAATAATAAGGTCGATGGCACGGCAATGATCCTCAACATATAACCAGTCACGTACATTTAAGCCTTCTCCATAAACCGGAAGCGGCTTATCAGCTAATGCATTGGCAATCATCAACGGAATCAGTTTTTCCGGGAAATGATATGGGCCATAGTTGTTGGAGCAACGGCTGATGGTTACAGGAAGTCCATAGGTTCTGTGATAAGCAAGAACCAGAAGGTCTGCTCCTGCCTTGGAACTGCTGTACGGAGAGCTTGTGTGGATCGGTGTTTCTTCTGTAAAGAAAAGGTCCGGTCTGTCCAGCGGAAGATCACCATATACTTCATCTGTACTTACCTGATGATATCTCTGGATTCCATATTTACGGCACGCGTCCATCATAACAGCAGTTCCCTTAATATTGGTATCCAGGAATACTTCCGGGTTCTCAATAGAACGGTCTACATGGGATTCTGCTGCGAAGTTTACAACCATGTCCGGATGTTCTTCTTCAAACAATTGATAAATTGCCTCTCTGTCGCAGATATCAATCTTACAGAAACGGAAGTTCGGATTATCCATGACCGGTGCCAAAGTAGATAAGTTTCCTGCATATGTCAGCTTATCTACACATACAATTCGGTAGTCAGGATATTTTTCCAGCATATGAAATACAAAGTTACTTCCTATAAATCCGGCTCCTCCGGTTACAATTATCGTCATTCTTATTTCCTCATCTTTCTTAATACAAATGTTCCTGATATTTTCCATCTAATACATCTTTCAGGTACTGTCCATACTGATTTTTCTTTAAAACTTCATAAACCTCGAGAACTTCTTCCTTTGAAATCCATCCGTTCAGATATGCGATTTCCTCGAGACACGCGATTTTTCTATGCTGATGCTGCTCTACTGTCTTTACAAAATTCGTTGCATCTACCAATGATTCATGGGTTCCTGTGTCAAGCCAGGTAAATCCTTGTCCAAGAAGTTCCACATTCAAGCTGTTATCTTCCAGATAAATGCGGTTCAGATCCGTGATTTCCAGTTCTCCTCTTGCACTTGGTTTTAAGTTCTTTGCGTATTCAACAACACGGTTATCGTAAAAATAAAGACCTGTTACACAATAATTACTCTTTGGATGTTCCGGCTTCTCTTCAATAGAGACAGCTTTTCCATTCTTATCAAACTCTACAATTCCAAAACGTTCCGGATCATCTACATAATATCCGAAAACGGTTGCCCCTTTTCCTGTTTCTGCATTTTCTACTGCGGCTTTTAATCTCTTCTTCAAGCCATGTCCGGCAAAAATATTATCTCCTAAAACCATTGCCACCGGCTCATCACCAATAAAGTCTGCTCCTATGATAAATGCCTGTGCCAGTCCATCCGGACTTGGCTGTACAGCATACTGAAGATTTACGCCAAACTGGTGTCCATCTCCTAACAGATCCTGAAATCTCGGTGTATCTGCAGGTGTCGAAATAATCAGAATATCTCTGATCCCCGCATTCATAAGCACTGACATTGGATAATAAATCATTGGTTTGTCATAAATCGGAAGCAGCTGTTTCGATGTTACCATTGTTAATGGATAAAGTCTTGTTCCTGATCCACCCGCAAGAATGATTCCTTTCATCTAAAATTCTCCTCTCTGTACACGATCTTGTCTGTATGCAGCAATTTAGTTTTATTATTTACAATTACTATTATAAAAGATGACGTTACGTTACCTTCAAGTCTTTTTTTATGATATATTTAAGGATCTAGATTAACGCATATAATATAATTATAGAATAGAAAAATGCAACATGTTGCAAAAATCTTTCGCAAGGAGGTTTTAAGATGGAGATTCACAAAGATTTTTATTTTGAAGCTGTTCTGAATGGCTACCTTCGTAAAGATAATATGGATGTATTTGTGACTGGAAGATCTTCTTAACATTCTTTCCTAATTGAATCGGCGCAAAGATATGACATTAAAGGAAAAGCATATATTGAAACACCAAAGAAATATTACTTTTCCGATCTTGGGCTTCGCAATGCCAGAATCAATTTCCGTCAGTTTGAACAGACTCACTCTATGGAGAATATAATTTATAACGAACTTCGTATGCGTGGCTACAGCGTGGACGTAGGTGTAATACCGATTGCGGAACGAGATCAGGAAGGTAACAGCTCCGACAGTTCGGATTGATTAAAGTAAGCTGTATTTTCATAATAGCGTCTGCCGAACTCTTTCACAATCCTAGTCTTACCCACTCGACGTACACCCTTTAAGATTTAAAGCTTGCGGTAGGAAGAATTCTTCCAAGCCAGCACCTTTTTTAAGATAAATCGTTCCATAGAATCGCTCCTCACATTTTTATTGGAGTTTTATGCTTAATAATCACACTTATATATATAATATTAAAAGGATCTGGCTTTCGCCAGACCCTCATTCAGTCTTTTTCAAAATCAATATTCGATTGATCCTAGTATTTTTTTCTTCTCATTAAAACTGTAACAACACCTACAATACCTGCTAATGTAAGAGTTACTACGTAAGTCATTGTATTAGCTGTATCACCTGTCTTTGGTGATTTAGTTGTATCGTTTGTGTTTGTTTTTGTTGATGTTGTAGTTGGTTTATTGTTATTGTTGTTATTCTTGTTATCTACAACTGGATCTTTTTTGTTGTCGTCTTCTTTCTTACCTGGATCTGGTGTTGGTGTCGGATCTGGTGTTGGTGTCGGATCTGGTGTCGGATCTGGTGTCGGATCTGGTGTTGGTGTCGGATCTGGTGTCGGATCTGGTGTCGGATCTGGTGTCGGCGGTGTCGGCGGTGTCGGCGGTGTCACTTCAGCCTCTTTAATATAGATTATACCATAAGCAATAATCGGATAATATTCTTCGTTTCCCTGATAGCTTGCTGCCACATAATAAACTCCCGGTTCAGTTGGTGCACTGGAAGAAGCATAATATGTACCATCAGAAAGCTGTCCGATATAGAAGATATTCGCTTCTGCTACTTTAGCATTTCCGATTGTAGCATACACACCTGCTGTTAATCCGTGTGGATTACCATCATATTCAAACTGCTGTACCGGGCTTCCATAAAACTGAATATATGTGCTCTTTGTCGCATCAACATACTGGGAATTTGCATTAAATTCATTGCCCATAGACTTTAATCCTGCTACAATGTCACTATTCAATTCTGGAATACCGTAATCTGAAGTATTCGGAATGGATGCTTCACAAGCATACGTAGCACTTACTTCACTTGCATCATCTTCTGCAAATGCATTCGCAGATGCCATAGAAATTGTAAGTGCTGTTGTCATTGATAAAATCAATAACTTTGAAAATCTCTTTTTCATCTCTCTACCCCCAATTAATGGATTTTGTGATTTGGAATCTTTACATCAAAAAACAGTTTCATATATTTATAACAGACATAGAGCAGAATAAATAATTTCTGCCCTCTTTTTCTCATCATATGATTTGTTTTTTGCTAATTTTTATAATTTTCATGTTAACACTTTCTTCGTTGTTTTTCAACCTTTTTCCATGTTTTTCGATAAATATTATAGGAAAGGGTCTGGCTTTTGCCAGACCCTTTGGTTTTTCAAAAATAGTCAGAAAATAAAACCGACTATTTTTGAATGAAAGCTTCTTTTGTTGCTGATGCAACTCCCGGGAGCTGCGGATTTTCTGTTCCTTTCGGAACCATAACAACCTGAATTGCTTCCAGTCTGTAAGAGTATCCTGCTGTACCTGCTTCTTCGCCATTCTTAGCCCATCCGAGCCATCCGAAGTTCTGTGCATGTACTCTGTAGTATACGTCATACTCTTTCGCAATATCGCCAGAAAGTTTCATCTGAATTGCCTCTAATCTAAGGCTCTTTCCTGTTGTACCGGATAACTGATTTGTCTGCTTCCAGTCTTTTTCCCATCCAATATTCTGAACATGAGATCTGTATTCAATCTTGCCTTCAGATGCCATTGTTGATGGAAGGTTAATACGGATAGATTCCATACGTTTAGCCTGTCCGCTTGTTCCAGCTACAGCTCCATCGTATACATAAGCTTGTGTTCCGAAGTCCTGTACATGTGTCTGGTATCCAACAAGTCTTGCTTCCATAGCCTTATCAGAATCACCTACTTTGGCAGGAGCTTTTTCACCCTTCGGTACTAACATGATCTTGATAGCTTCCAGTCTGTATCCATAGCCTGCTGTACCTGCTTCTTCGCCGTTCTTAGCCCAGTTGAGCCATCCTACGTTCTGCGCATGTACACAGTAGTATACATCATAATTGTCTGCTACTTTACCAGTGAGCTTAACCTGAATTGCTTCCAGACGTAAAGATTTTCCGCTTGTTCCGGAGAGTTCTCCATCTTTCTTCCATTTGGTTTCCCATCCGGTATTCTGAATGTGTGTACGGTATTCAACAGAACCTGACACATCTTTTGGTAATTTAATCTTAATTCCTTCTAATCGTTTAGATGCTCCAACTGTTCCAGATTCAGCTCCATCACTCTTCCATTTTGTCAGATCAGCCTCATCTTTTTCAGCAACTTCCCAGCCGTAGTCCTGACGATGAACCTGATAATAGATAGAAAGTTTTGTTTTCTTTTCTGCTGTTGCAGTGAATTCTTTACCATTTTCATCAGTGTATTTTGCTGTTGCAGTGTAAATAATCTGTCCGTCTTTTTCTGCCGTAGCAACATCCGCTTTTACTTCATGGATTTCTTTACAACGGCTACATACAAATTTTGCTGATGCTTCATAAGTATCGTTCTTTTTATCATATGTCCATGTCCAATCATCTTCAGATACTTTGTAATCATGTCCAAGTGCTTTACCATCTACAGTTACGCTGTCTTTAGCCGTTGTTCCGTCAGCATATTTAGCTGTTGCTGTGTATGTGATTTTTCCTGCTTTTGTACAGGTTGCGCCCTCTGATTTTTCCTCAACTTTTACTTCAGTAGCTTTATCTACATGTGAAGTATCATTTTCACATACTCTTGTTGCTGTTGCTGACTTATGGTCTTCTGCCCAGTCCCACTTTGTTTCACCATATTTATGGCCAAGAGCTTTTAATTCAACCTCATGAGTATCAGTCAAAGAAGCAATTTCCTTGCCATCAGCATCAGTAATTGTTGCCGTTGCTACATATACATCTTTACCTGCTTCTGTACAAGTTGCTGCTTTACTGTTTTCAGCATCTTTTTTAACGTCTACTTTAATTTGATCGTCTTTTGGTTCATCTTTACATACTTCGCATTTCACATCAGTAAGTTTTGCTGTAGCATCTGTGACATTTCCGTCATCATCTTTGGTTTCTTCCCATGTCCATGTGCCTGAGTAAGTATGTTTGCCGGCGTCTTTTTTCTCTTCCTTCGTTGCTACGATCTTATTATTGTCTACCTTGCCATTTGCTGTATATACAGTTGTTACACCCTTATCACATGTTCCGTCAAATGTTGTTGTACCATCCAGTGTAACTTCATCAGTCGTTTTAGATGTGATCGTTTTACCTGCTTCTTCATAACTCTGAAGGCAATCAAGTTTCTTAGATGCACAATCTTTGCAAGAAAGAGCTGTATCTTTAGCAATCTTAGCAGTTACTTTACCATCTTCACCTGTCTCCCATGTAATGGCCTTATCATCATCAACAGTATAAATGTGTCCTGCTTTCTTCTCTGCCAGGGCATATGTATCTCTTGCACCGATAACTTCTTCTTTTGTATTTAAGCCATTACTGTCAGTATCTTTCTGAACTGCGTAACCACAGTCTACACATACATAGCAATCTCCTGTATTCCAGGTACTACTATTATTTGCCTTTGTATAATATGTTTCGTTATAATGAACATAATGATGATCAACTGCAGTTTTCTCTTTAATCTTGCGAGAACCTTCTTTGATCTTATCACATGTTTCACAACGTATTTCTGTATAGCCATCTTTTCCACAAGCTGGTGCAACTTCAACCGTTTTAGTAAATGAATGACCCTCTTCAGCATCCAGATGTTTCATATCTACTGCATCTGTAATCGTTGCTGTCCACATAAATTCATCATTATCATTCGTTTCATCGTTACCGCCAGGACTTGTATTGTAATTACTGTAGTTCTGGTTATAATTGCTTTCCTGGAATGAATAGCCAGCTTTAGTCTTACCCTCTTCATCTTTCTTTATCGACTGCTTCATCTTATACTGTCCATTTTCGTCTGGCTGTGATTCATAAACATCATGCTGTGTTCTACCTGATACCCATGCATAATTTGTAGCAATAGATACATACATCATACCATCTTTGATCACAAATCCGGCAATCGGGGCATTGTTTACTGTAATATCATAGGTTTCATCAGCTGTACCTGAAGTACTGAAAGCTACAGCTCCAAATGCTTCAGTTAGATCTCTGTGACCGACAACTTTATTATACTCTTTTACAAGTACAACTTTACCAGTTGCCAGATCATATGTGAAGATATCATTGCTAATATTGAAGTAAACCTTACCATTGTAATATGCTGAACTTGTAAAAATAGACGGGTAAACAGAACTCTGTTTTAAGTACTGTCTTACAATAGTAGTTAGCTCATCATTTACTTCCAGTTCTTTTGTTTCAGGGTTATATACCTGTGCATAATAATCATCGATACTTGGCTGCTCTTTCTTACTTGCCTCTTTCTTTGTATAATTAACAAAGATAAGGGTTGTGAAATCACTCTCACCTGCTGTATCGCCTTTTAACATATCATGCTGGACAATCTTATATTTTGCATTCATCATGGATGAAAAATCCGAATTATTCTTATCACCTACCATACCAATCATATTGGTAGAGTCATAAGAATAGTAAGCATTTCCATTACCATCAAAAGATGTATTACTTCTGATTCTTGACATCCAAGAATCCTCATAAGATTTATCTGTTGCAGCACTCGCATATAAGGTCTTCAGCTCAGTATAATAGCCGTTATACAAATTCACAGCACTTGTATGGCTGAACATAAAATACATATGATTCATAGCGCCATTAATCTCACCACGGTCGCGAGACATAACTTCTGTGTATACATCTGTATAACACGGGTCAATATAATACCACTTACCATCAACCTTAACCGCATTCCAGAAATGGTCTGAGTTAAAACCAGAGTTCTTGGTTCCATACATCGTAACGTCTGTATCAAATGTAATACGTACAAGATCAACTGCGTAATTTTTATCGATATCTAATTTTTTCTTACCATTTTCATCTTCCGTATAGTAAAGCTCTTCCGTTGTTTTCCAATTATCTGCAACATCAATGTCAGATGTACCTTCTTTTAAATACATTTCGGGATGCATACACTGGATCATATAAGCATACGCTTTAGAATAACCAAGACAAACTGATTTTCCAAGAGCCATGGCACCAAACTGTGTACCTTCCCAGTAATTTACGATACCATCTGTCAGATTAGTTGCAGCCTGTTTTGCATACTCAGGAATAGCCTGATTCGGTGTTGCTCCATCAAGCTTCTCCATAGGTGTATCCATCTGTTCCGCAACAATCTCATCCAATGTCTTATGTTCCATCTTAGGATTTCCGTCTTCTCCGATAACATAATTTCCATCGGCATCTGTAACCGGCACATACATACCATTTTCTGTAATGTCAGTCTTCTCCTGGTCATAGAGTTTATTGTACTCATTCTGCCCTTCTTCTGTCTTAAGATATGCATCAAACTGTTCGTCTGACATATCTTTACATTTTTCTGTCTGTTTTAACTTCTGCTGAGCAGACTGATCAAAAATACCATCTTTTATATTGTTTTCAAATTGCTCTTTTAAGCTTTTTTCATAAACAGAACGCATTGCATCATACATTGTATTCCAGTACTTATTTTGTGTAGGTGTCGGTGCCACCATTGTCTCGTCACCTTTTTTATCACTGGAATTCATAATGTATGCCATATCAAATGTATCGATCTTAGCAAGATAATCATTCAATGCAAGTAATTTCTGTGCTTCTGTCTTAGCTCCGGAATCTTTAACAGCCTGAAGGCCTGCATTACGAGCCTCTTTAACTTTTTTTCCATAATACTCGATACCATAGCTATCACCATACTGGAAATTCAGGATCATACCTGTGATATTATCATAGCTATAATTTCCCTCACGAACATCTTTTACCGTTTTCCCGGCAAGAACCAACATCTCACCAAGAACACCAAGACCATCCGGATCATCATCATTATAGCTAAGATAAAACGGCATCTGGACACCTAAAACATCAGCATTCTTCCGCCACTGTTCTTTATATGCAGAAAACATCTTTAAGACGTTATTAATCTCCTCTTGAGTCAGTTTTTTACTTTCTGCCTGTCCCTCTGCTTCATCATCATAAAGATCAGCGGTATTAATGTTTGCTTCATTATTAGAAGATCCAGCCTCTCCTCCTTTAACCTTCACTTCTTCAAGTTCTTTACGAAGCTGCTGGATTGTAGGATCTGTCTCATCAATCTTTGCATCCTTTGTAAGAGCTTCTGCTACTGCTGCATTGGCACCATCGAACTTAATATCAAGATTACCAATTGTATAAACCGGTGTCTCTGATTTCTCATCTTCTGACTGCGCCTCAGCCTCTTCCGCTGCAGCTTCGTTTTCCTGTGCTGTATCATCTGCCTGAGCCTCATCTGTATTTTCCTGGGCCTGATCAGCAGACGCATCTGCTTCATTTTCGTTGATTACAATATCCTCGTTAGTCGCTTCCGTGCCTGCTTCCTGCTCTACTGCGATTTCAGTCGCCTGTTCCGGTGCGGCATATACTGTCGATGGAACAACACCAACCACCATCATTGCAGAGAGGAAAAGACTAAGAAGCTTTTGATTTCTCTTTTTCATACTGTTCTTCCTTTCTTTAGCATCTTTGTTTCTTCATTTAATGAAAAAATAAATTCTATTCTCCTCTATATCACCTCTTTCTCTATTTGAACTCCACCCCTATTTATATATGTTAATGATTTTGACAAATCATCCGAGGTTGCTGTAAAAAAGCATGTAAAACATTACATTTTTTCATACAAAACCCCCTCTTTTTGTACATTATAAACAGCTTTGTGTATCAAATATAATATACCACTATTTGTTTTTTTAATCAACATCTTGCCATGTTTTCGTACGCTTTCGTCACGTTTTTTCCACATTTGCCTCACGAAAGCGATTTTCTTGAATCTTGAATGAAAATGATTCAAGTGATTCATTGTGCAAAACGCCAATACGTATTGTACATTATATATTCCCATGCTATAATCAACGAGGTTTTTAAAAAATTAATAATTTTCTATGAAAGTGAGAAAAAAATGGAAACAACAAACATGAATCTTACTGGTAAAGCCAGTATCGACAAACCGTGGTTAAAATATTATCCGGAAGAACTGCACAACATGGAGACTCCAAAGATCACTCTTGAAGAATTTCTGAAAATGAAAAATCCGGATGATTCAAAAATTGCATTTGAATATTATGGAAATAAAATCACATGGAAAACACTTTGGGAAGAAGTAGACAAAGCTGCCAAATCATTAAAGGTTTTAGGCTTTGGAGATGGGAATCGTCTTCCAATGTTCTTACCAAGCACACCGGCACACTATATCATCTTACTTGCTGCCGAGAGAATCGGAACAGCTATTATCTGTAGAGATGATATTCCGGAAGAATTATGTTTCGCGATCAGAAAGTCTAAATCCAACACTGCTTTTGTAATGGATTATACTTCAAAAGAAGACGAACAGCTTTTCCGTGAGACAACTCCGATGACACGTATGATCAAAGTGTCTCCTTATTGCTACGCTGACAAAGCTTCTGTTCCGGATTATGTAAAAAAAGAAATCGCTTCCAGATATGTAAATCCTACAGATTCTACAGAAGACGTTCTTACATGGGACGAATTCATGGCATTAGGCGAAAATTATACAGAAGACTACAGAGCTGAAAGAAATCCTGACAGAGCTGTATTCGGAGCTTACACAAGTGGATCTACAGGAATTTCCAAACTGGTTATCCATTCTTCTTCAAATATGGTAGCCGTTGCATTCCAGATGTCCATCTTTATCCCGCCGTCACCGGTACAGGAAAAATGGTGGTTACCGATTTTACCACCTGCACTCATCGCAGTTACTGTATCTATGACACTGTTCCCGCTGTCAGCAGGGCTGATCGTTGTATTAGATCCATTCTGCCCGATCTCTGATGTGGACATTGCATTTATGGAACAGAAACCGAATTTCTGGGCATTGGTTCCATTCCTCTGCGAAATCCTGATGAAGAGTGACAGAATTCCGGAAGATTATGACATGTCTCATCTGAGAACACTCGGAACCGGCGCAGAAGCCATGAATGAAAGAAAAACCCAGGAAGTAGAAGCATTCTTCCACAAACATGGCGTAAAAGCTACTTTAAGTGCAGGATACGGACAGAGTGAAGGATGTTCTAACTTCACACTTCCAAACCCGATGTTCCCTCTGGTAGATGGTTGTGTTGGTATGCCGATGCCGGCAACTGTTCTTGGTATCTTTGATAAAGATAACAACGAACTTAACTACGGTGAAATCGGTGAATTATGTATGACAGGTCCATCTATCATGCTCCACTACGCAGGATGGATGGGTGAAGAAATGACAGAACGTACTCTGATCACTCATGACGACGGAAAGTGCTGGCTTCACACAGGCGATATTGCTTACATCAAGGAAACTGGTATGGTTTACATTCTTGGACGTGGACATTCTGAACGTTTCGGCGGCGGAGAATTATATATGATGAGAATGGAAACAAAAGCCGTTCGCGTTCCTGGCGTACAGGATGGTTTCTTCTGTATCGTACCGGATAAGGAACACGAAGGATTCTTCGTTCCATACCTCTTCATCATTCTTGACGGAAGCAAGACTCTTGACGAAGTAAAAGCCGGTCTTAAAGAAGCATTAGAAGATTACGAATATCCGGTAGACATCCGTGTCATCGAAGAAAGACCATATTTCCACTTCAAAACAAACCGTAAAGAATTAACAGAAGCTATTCTTGCAGAAAACAACTAATATAAGTTATACTATGTATAAATTAAAAAAAGAATCCCCATATCTTTTGTCACAAAAGATATGGGGATTTGGTGTTACATAAATAGCAGAATAAAATGAGGAGGGAACGCGTGATGTCTGTTCATCACGCAAGAAAAAATATGAAAGATAAAAACCGGTTCAGTGTACTTTTAAAGCATCTGACATCTATGGCTAATTTAAAAAACTATGCGCTCGCCAAATCTCTGCAGTACGACGAGTCTTATATCAGTAAGTGGATCAGCGGAAAACTACTTCCTTCTGACAAAAACCATGAGCTAATCCTTCAGGCAATCAGCGAATGCATCGTCCAGTCTCTGACACCTGAAACAATTCCCGTGTTTCTGAAAGAATATCAGGTGAGAGATATTACCGATCTCCAGGCCGCTGTCTATGAACATCTGGAATCCGAATATAACTATGTCAAAGAACTGCAGACCTCGACAGGTTCTGAAGTAGCTTCCAAGATTTTCTATTATCCGGAACTGACTTTGGATCAGTTTATTTTCAAAATGAAACATCCTTCTCTTCGTAAGGTAGATTCCGTCAACTGCCATGCCATGGTAGATATTTTAAATATTGACACCAATTATCAGATGTTGATCGCAGAAATGAATGGTCTTCACAATGATCGAAAATTGGTTCTTCCGGGTGTTCATTTTTCCCTTATGCTGGATCTGGAACACACAGATTTAAACAATTCGAAAATTGCAGTGTTTTTAATCGATCTTCTTTCAAATCTTGCCAATATTGATTTCAATCTTTATTATGGCACCCAGGCAGAAAAGAAGCTTATCTTTTCCGTAAAAGATATTTACTCTATTTCCGGAATGCTGATGGACCAAAACCATTGTTTATCAGTCACTACCATAGAAGATGAAACTCTTTCCTCGGAGCTTTATCATAAATTAAAGTCTCTTTGTAACAAAGAGTCTCTCTTGATCCGCAAAACAAGTATTGAAGCCATGATTCGCAGTCACGAGTATGAGCATGCTCTCTTTGCTCAAAATCCAGCCTGTCTTCTCGCTCATTTTACGGAGCATTTTCTTCCGGACGATTTACATGATGAGCTCTTAGAAACCTTCGAACCGGTTTTGGATCAAGCAGACCCAAACACCTTAAGACACTTACATTCTCTGACAAAACAATTATTATCCTCTGCGCCGATTAAAATATTATTCTATGCTTCGGTCTTTAATGACTTTGCGATTTCCGGCGAAATGGATTTTTACGGATGCCGTGTTCAGCTTACTCCAAAACAGAGGCTTGTCCTTATGAATTATATTGATCGGTTATACCACAATAATCACAATTTTGATATCCGAGTACTTCCGGACGGTGTTCTGTCAGATTATCAGCACATACCAAGACCTAGTGTTATTTTTGCAGACACATTTTGTTCCCTGCGTCTCAAGCGAAATACACCGGACTATGGTATCTGTGTCACAAATAAGTTCTTTTTGAATGAAATTTTCTCAGACTTTTACTATGAAACCTGGAATTCAGATTCTCTGATCAAGGCAGATTCTCTGATTTCACATTCCATACTTTCTTTGGAGATCCTGATTTCAGAAGTCTAGCCTCTTGACCGGATTTATCCTAATATTATTTATCCTGTTCTCAAGATAGAAGCAGACATTTTTGCACTGTTTATTTCCTGCAGACAAAAATGCCTGCTTCTTTTGTCACATCGTATCCTTTGCCAGCTTTTTGTTTTACATAATCTCTGAACTCCTGGTATCTGCTCAAGATGTACTGATTCTGATTGCCATGGCAGGAAAGGATATATGCGATCAACGGTTCTGCATCCTGAATTTCCAGCTTATCTTTATATTCCTGCCACGAAATTTCATGAAAATACGGTTTCAAGATTTCTTTTCCGTTTTCTTTCCCAAATTTCTCATACAGATTGTCAGCTGACAGTACAATCCGATTGTCAAATCCTTTTGCCAGCTCACTTACTTCTTTCATATGTTTTTTTCCATAGGTACTGCATATGAATCTTCCGGATTTCTTTAATACTCTTGCCACTTCCCTGCAGGTCTGACTCAGATCTTCACAATAAAACAGCATATGATTGGCGATCACCAGATCAAAGGTTTCTGCCATAAAGGGAATCTTTTCTGCATCTAGGATTTTAAATTCAAATCTCTTATCCTTTTGACCGATGTTTCTTCTGGCATCTCTTAACATACCCTCGGACAGGTCAGAAAGTGTTATGCTGATGCCGTCTGGTATTTTCTGTATATTCTCTTTCCAGAGCATTCCGTTTCCACAACCGATTTCTAAAACCTTCAGTCCATTTTTCAATTCAAGATTTCGATAGATCCAGGGGAACCATCCCTCTTTATTTACCGAATATAATCGGTGCAGGCGGATTCGGGAAGCAATATTGGTGGCATTTTGATACTGTTTCTTTACCGCATTTTCCATTCCTGTAAGATGAATCAGTTCCAGCATTTTGTTCCAGTTTACCGTATGATACTCTCTGATCTCACCGGAAGTATCTTCAATTGCCTTTTCAACCAGCTGCAATTGTTCGATCTTATCACGAACCAGTTTTAATTGTACTTCCAGCGAATCTGACAAAAAATGATAATCCATATCTCCGATAGTCATATTTTTGATATCATTCAGCGAAAAACCCAAAAACTTCAGCAGAAGTATCTGCTGAAGTCTTGTGAAATCCTCATCTGTATAAAAACGAGCTCCTGATTCATTTACAAAAGACGGTTTTAATATATCATGGCTGTCATAATATCTGATGGTACGCACGGTGACATGTGCCATACGGGCAAATTCTCCCGATGAATAAAATCCCTCTTTTTTCATTTATCTCTTACTCTCCAATCCCACTTTCCACTAATTCTACCATAGCGTCAAGTGCCTTGCTCTCATCTTTCCCCTCACACACGATTTCAATCGTATCTCCGGACTTAATGCATGCACCAAGTACGCTCAGAACACTTTTCGCGTTTCCTTCCGTATCCCGGTAATGAAAAGTGATCTTACTTTCATATTCCAGTGCCATCTTGCAGAAAAGTCCTGCCGGTCTCAAATGCAATCCCGTCGGATTTTTGATCGTTACCTTTTTACTGATCATTTTCTCCTCCACTGCTCTTTGTCAATGTGATCTGTACATTGATCGTATCTTCAAGTTCAATTCCGTCAGGAAGTGTAACCTGGATCGGAACATTATAGGTTCCCGCTGTCTTGCAATCGTTCAGATTGATTGACACGCTTCCTTTTTCAAGAGTAAAATCATCCAGATCCTCTTTAGAACCACGCACAACAATTTCCAGATCGCCCTGTTCTGCATATGACACCTTGTAATCCTTTGGTGCATTCAGCAGCGCAATGGAATTGTATGGGAATTCAACTGTCTTAGTTCCGAATTTCTCTACCTGGATCTTTATAACGATCGGTACGCCTCCTGCGCTGTCTTGGTCTGTCTTTGCCCAGTACGGAAGATAATTGGCGATATCTACTGTCTTCTCTATTGTCTGGTCCAGACCATCTTCTGCCAGCTCTTCTGCCGGAATTTCAATAGAATCCACCGTTTCCAGCTGCTCCTCTGTGCCTACGATCTGAATGCTTTCCGGCTGGATACTGATTCCGCTGAAATGATATCCGCTCGCAGTACCGATCAGTGAAGTATCAAATTCTACCGGAATACTCTTTGTCTGAAGCATGTTGATTTTTACCTTCAGTCCTTCGTCTCCCAGGTTATTCTCAATCTGTGTCGAATCTACGATCTTTCCATTGTTATCATAAAGAATCAGCTCTGCTTCTTTTTCCTCATCTTTAGACTGTCCTGAAACATCGACAAGTGCTACCACCTTGTCGATTGAATCGATTACTGATTCTGGCCCGCTGATCTTAATCTTCTCCGGATTTGCTTTCAGCTCACCCACCTGATATCCGTCTCTCGGTGTTCCCGAACTGGTTGCAGTGATCGGGAAAGTCTCTGATTTTCCAAGTTCAATGCTTACTCGCAGATTGATCGGGTTGGCAGTCGCCTCAAACCTTCCCGCATAAGAAGGGATCGATATATCGATCGGGATCAGGGATCTGGTTCTGACATCCAGATTCTTCATATCCGCTGTTGCTCTGATATCATCAGTTTTAATTTTATTTAAAATAGAACTTTTTGCCTTTACTGCTACGGATATCGTCCTGCTGTCATCCAGAATCTGATATGTATTGCCCGGATTTGTTACGATTTCCGGATGTGTCACTGTCACCTGGATTCCGGAAAATGTCCGTTCGTCCACCGGATCTTCAATATTCATAACAATTATCCATAAAAGGACAGAGAATACAAATGCCAACAACTTAAGACCCCAGTTTTTAGTCAACGCCCTTTTCATGCGATCTCCATCCTTTCCATATTTTTTTCAAACGTCCGATCTCCACACTCTTCTTACTGATAGATTCCAGACGTTTTTTCAGATATTCCGGTGTAACATTGCGCACAAGCTGTCCGCCCATCGCTACAGATACATACCCGGTCTCTTCTGATACGGTGATGATCAGAGCATCACTCACCTCACTCATTCCGACTGCTGCACGATGTCTGGTCCCCAGCTCCTTACTGATTCCCATATTGTCTGACAATGGAAGATAGCAGGTCGCTGATACGATCCTGTCTCCACGGACAATGATCGCGCCATCATGAAGTGGTGTGTTGTGTTCAAAAATATTGATCAATACCTGCGGTGATACAATACAGTCCAGCGCGATTCCGGTGCTCTCGTATTCTGTCAGCATGATTGCCTGCTCTACGACGATAAGTGCTCCTGTCTTCACTGCTCCCATCGCAAAGGATGCTTCTACGATTCCATCGATCGTTTTCTGGCTGAAACGTACATTATCTTTTCCTCTTTTATCCAGTGCTACCATATTGGGAACAAATTGTTTTTCCCCCAGTTTTTCCAATGCTCTTCTGAGCTCAGGCTGGAAAATGATCACGACTGCGGTTGCCATGACCGGAAGTGAATTCTGTGCAATCCACAAAATCGTATACATTTTAAAAAATGCAGCCACCAGAATAAACAATGCAACAACCAGAATCCCCCTCAGCAGCATCCAGGCTTTTGTATTCTTTATCCAGAGAATAATCTGATAGAATAAAAATGTAATAATCAGTATCTCAACAGCATCTACTACCCGGATCTGCGGGAAGTACCACGATTCTGATACAAATCTTTTTAAAACCTGTGTTAATACTGTGTTCAACAGTATACCCCCTTTTCTATCCGTTATTTATACCCCTGTTTTTTATAATATTTCCCTATTTGTTATCGCTATTCAATTCATTTTCCACAATGCTCTGAATATCCAGTTCTTCCTTCAGGCTCTGTGCAAGAAGGATTTCATCTGTATTGCCCCCAACTCTTGTCGGCCGCTGAACTGCCGGACTTTTTGGCCGTTTTACCTTAGAAGCCGTTTTTGTTTTGCATACTGCCGGTTTTTCCGTCTGCCCACTCTTCGACCTCTGTCTTCTCTCCGGCTCTGCTCCCGCAATCTCACCTGTTTCTTTCCGCTCATTGATATGTTTGACCGTCTTCTCCGGAGCTGTCACCGAAATCTTAGGGATGGCTTTTACATAATAGTAATATTCATCATCCTCAAACTGGAGACGTTCTGTTCTGGAATAATCCACCGAGAACAGGAAAAATTCCATGATAAAACCAATCACGACTGCTGCAATATTTCCAATGATCAGCATATTATAAGAGGTATGTATATCGAATACAATATCTCCGATCACAATTACAACAATATTCACAACCGCACCGGATGCTGCTGCGATTTTCCACGCATGATCTACCGAAAGCCGGCGCACTGTATACACCACAAAAATAGAGATAATAAATGCGATCACAGTGATCCACAGAGTCTTATCCTGGAATACCGTCTTCACAAACAGCGAAATCTGCCTGGTAATTCCATCCGCACTGGTGATCGCTGTTGCCGAAGTTCTCACACATTCGATCATATAGTAAATGATCGTTCCAAATCCAACCGGTACTGCTGAAATCGGTCCAAGTACAAGCGCACAGGCAACCGGCACCACATACGGAACATGAAGCATAAATGCTACCGGTGTGACCAGCAGAAGAAGTGCCTTTTTCGGAGTAAATCTGCAGTAAAAGATAAACATTACCACAAAGATCAGTGCCGCTGCCGCTGCCACTCCCATAGACAGTTTGAACAGATGCACAATTACAAGTCCTGCCGCCACATACGCCGTTACAACCGGTGGAAGAAAGGTGCAGATCACTGCCAGTGCCACCGCTACAACCGGTGTCGCCACCGCTTTCATCAGTCCAATATTCTGGTTGATCATAAGAAATGTAACCAGTGCCAGAACAAACTGCACAGCTTTATCAATATAGATTGATTTCATCGCGTATAATTCCTGTAATTTATCTCTCCATACTATCAGATCATTCATTATCGTTTCTCCCTTTCATACATTCTGTTCAGTCTTGTAAGATCGTGATTGAATTGTTTCACACGCTTTCTTGCTTTTTCATGTTTGGTTCCATAAAAATGGGAAGCAACGATTCCATAAAAAATAACAAGTACCAGATATCCAATTATCACAGCTGCCGCAAGCATCACAAGAAACTGCATATTCAGATTTCCCATCAGTTCATCCAGAAAAGCAATAACTCCGATTCCCACTGCAACAGCATAACCGACCGTGACCCATATGATCGTAGCAATGGTGTGAAAGCTCCGGTAATCTTTCTTATAATAAGAACTGATCTTAAAATCTTCCTCTCCCTGTTTGCTTTCGTACATCGCCATCCTTGTCATCAGCTTAACTTTGCTTTCATTTAACATTTTGTCACCTCATACGTTTTATTCGTATATGCATTACTTTCAGTATAACAAATATCAGATTCCTTGTCCAATACTTACCGTCAAAAAGTATACATTTTCGGCTCCTGCCTTTTTCAGCACTCTCGCCGCCTCGTCTAAGGTACTTCCTGTCGTATAAATGTCGTCGATCAAAACGATATTTTCTCCTTTTACATTTTTCTGCACTGCAAATGCTCCCCTGATATTTCGTTTTCTCCCTTTATCGCCCAGCTCTTTCTGAGGACTGGTCGCCTTAATTCTCTTAACAGCACCTGCATCCATGGCAATTCCGGTATTTTCTGATAATACCTTTGCTACAATTTCTGCCTGATTAAATCCTCGCTTTCTTTTTCGCCGGGAATGCAGCGGAACCGGCACGATCAAGGTGATCTTTCTTTCCCATAGATAAGAAAGAAAATGCTCTGCCATTTCTTTTCCGAACGTTTGTCCGTAAATCCTCCGGTTCTGATATTTCATTGCATAAACTGCATTTTCCACTGCATCTTTATGCACCCAGAGACTTCTGCCATCAACAAAAAGATGCTTCTGCCTGGTACAGTCATAGCAATATTCTTCAGCCGGATCTGTCAAAGGCTTTCCACAGCACATGCATCTTACTTCACCAATATAAGGAAGTTTTTCACGACACGCCTTGCAGATTCCATTGTGTTCCGTAGAATGTTTCTTTCCTGCACTTACAATTTCTCCACAAAACGGACATTTTGAGGGATAAATTAGTTCCAGAATTGTTTCTTTGACCTTTTTTAAGTTTTCCATCCGCTTTTCGGATTTGATTTTCTACTTTTTCTGTGTAACTATCCGCAGAACTCCCGGATCCGTTCTGCCAGACTGGTATTCCGGTTGTGTTCATTGGTATTCCGGATCATCTCCTGGAAGGTCTGGTCATTTCCGACAATTGTCACACATTTTCTGGCTCTTGTGATTGCCGTGTAAAGAAGATTCCTGTGAAACAGCTGTCTCGGTCCGCTCAGAAGAGGGATGACAACCGCCGGATATTCGCTTCCCTGCGACTTGTGAATGGTGATCGCATAAGCAAGCTCCAGCTCTTCCAGCAATTCAAACGGATACTTTACTTTTCTCTTTTCATCGTATTCAACTTCCAGTGTTTCAGTATATGTATTGATCTCGGTGACAATTCCCATATCGCCATTAAAAATCCCCATCCCTTTATCCACCGTCAGTCCATACTTGGTTGTGATCTCCCATTCAAGCTGATAGTTATTCTTGATCTGCATCACCTTGTCGCCAACGCGGAATTTGTGATCGCCATATTCTTTTTCCGCTTTTCCCGGCTCCGGTGGATTCAAATACTCCTGCAAAATACTGTTCAGCCTTTCCACTCCCAGCAGTCCTTTCCGCATCGGTGTAAGTACCTGGATATCATATGGTTTTGCATTGACATATTTGGGAAGCTTCTTCTGGATCAGTGTCAGCAGAACACTGATGATCACATTCGGATCCTGTCTTTTTAAGAAGAAGAAATCCCGGCTTTTATTATCCAAAAGGACCGGTTCTCCCCGGTTGATCTTATGTGCATTTACCACAATATCACTCTCCTGTGCCTGTCGGAAAATCCGGGTCAACATGACAACCGGAAAACATTCCGATGCGATGAGATCCTTCAAAATACTTCCCGGGCCTACTGATGGAAGCTGGTTACAGTCCCCTACCAGGATCAGCCTTGTCCCCGGTACAATTGCGGTAAGAAGTGCATTCATCAGAGGCAGGTCTACCATAGACATCTCATCGATGATGATCACGTCGGTTTCCAGTGGATTGTCTGCATTTCTTGCAAATCCGTTCCGGTTCGGGTTCTCATCCTCCTCCGGATTACCGTTCACCTCCAGAAGCCGGTGGATTGTCTGCGCTTCCCATCCGGTTGCCTCTGTCATTCTTTTTGCGGCACGCCCGGTTGGTGCTGCCAGCATAATTTCCATATTCTCACTGTGAAAATATTCGATCATGGCATTGATCGTCGTCGTTTTTCCGGTTCCAGGACCTCCTGTGAGAATCATAATTCCATTCCGCACAGCCGCCATGACCGCATTTTCCTGCTTCTCATCAAGCTGCATTTCGGCTTCTTTTTCAATCTGATGGATCTTTTTTTCGATCACTACATTGGCTTCTTCATATTCCAGATTCAGATCATGCAGCATTTTCGCGGTATTGAGTTCCAGATAATAGAAGTGGGACACGTATACCCGCAGACCTTCTTCAGATTCTTTGAGTACGATCTTCTTTTCCATCGACAGATCCATCAGGTATTTCTCAATATCCTTAATCTCCACTTCCAGAAGTGCAGATGCCCGACGAAGCAACACGTCCTTTGTCAGATAGACATGCCCTTCGGCAACACTCTGCTGTAAGGTATAAAAAATACCACTCCGGATACGGAAATCCGAGTCTGAATGAATGCCGATCTTCGTTGCGATTTCATCAGCGATCTTAAATCCGATCCCCTGAATCTGATCTGCAAGCTGGTATGGATTTCCTTCCAATACCTGATAGGTCTTCGGACCGTAAAACTGATAAATCTTTGCTGCAAGTGTCGTTGAAATCCCAAATTTCTGAAGATAGATCATTGCCTTCCGCATATCTTTTTTCTCTTCTACCTGTACAGCGATCTCTCTTGCCATACGTTCGCTGATCCCACGCACCTCCGCAAGTCTTTCTGGTTCTTCTTCGATGATCCGGAAGGTGTCTTCCCTGAATTTTTTCACAATCCTGCCAGCAAGAGATGCACCAACCCCTTTGATCGCCCCTGATCCCAGATAGCGTTCAATCGAAAGCAGATCTTCCGGTGCTTTGATCTCATAATTCAGCACTCGGAGCTGTGTTCCATATACACTGTGAACCACATATTCTCCGTTCACCTCAACCAGCTCTCCCTCTGATAAATAGTTAAAGTTTCCAACACAGGTCAGATCGCCATCATCATTATTCAAATTAAATACGGTATATCCATTGTCTTCATTGCGAAATACAATGTGTTCTACGTAACCTTTTACTGTTTCCATACTTTTTTCCTTTTTAAAAAGGCTGTCTCTCTACAGAAACAGCCTTCTCATGTGCTTATCACTAGAAATCTTTTTTTCCGTTCATAAACTCCACATACTGACCGGTACCGATTGCAACAACCTTCATCGGGTCTTCCGCTGTCATCGTATTGATGCCTGTCCTTTCTTCGATCAGTTCTTCCAGCCCGCGAAGCAGCGCACCTCCACCTGTCAGTACAATTCCACGATCCAGAATATCCGCGGAAAGTTCCGGCGGTGTTCTCTCCAGAACCCCAATGACCGCTTCGACGATCTGACTTGTAGTCTCATGCAGTGCTTCTTCGGTCTCAGAAGCCGTTACCGTGACCGTCTTTGGCAATCCTGTTACCAGGTTTCGTCCCCTTACTTCCATTGATTCATCTTCTACAAGAGGATATGTCGTTCCGATCTTGATCTTGATATCTTCTGCTGTTCTGTCTCCGATCAGCAGATTGTGCTTTTTCCGGACATAACGGACGATTGCTTCATCAAAATCATCACCTGCAACTTTTAATGATGTATTCACAACAGTTCCTCCAAGGGAAATCACCGCAATGTCGGATGTACCACCACCGATATCCACGATCATGTTGCCACATGGTTTTGAAATATCTATTCCGGCTCCGATTGCAGCCGCAACCGGTTCTTCAATCAAATGTACTTCCCGCGCACCGGCTGCAAAAGCAGCCTCTTCTACCGCCTTTTTTTCAACCTCTGTAACACCGCTTGGCACACAGATACTGATATTCGGCTTCTTAAATGTACGCTTTCCCAGTGCTTTCTGAACAAAATATTTGATCATTTTTTCTGTGACAATGTAATCGGAAATAACGCCCTGTCTAAGAGGTCTTACCGCAACAATGTTCCCCGGTGTCCTTCCAAGCATCAGCCTTGCTTCTTCACCGATTGCTTTTATCATATTGGTATCTCTGTCAAAGGCAACGACTGAAGGTTCTTTCAGTACAACTCCCTTTCCTTTCACATAAACGAGGATACTTGCTGTTCCTAAATCAATTCCTAAATCTATTGACATCACGATTCCCCTTTCACATACTCACCTTATTATAATCAAATCTCTAGTAAATAGGAAGTCTTTTTTTCAAGTTCAGGATTTTTTAAGATTTCTGTATCATTTTCTGTCCAGCATCATTTTGATGTATTTTCCTGTATATGAATTCGGGTTTTCTGCCACTTCTTCCGGTGTACCGCACGCAACAACTGTGCCCCCCTTGTCACCGCCTTCCGGTCCGATATCGATAATATAATCTGCTGTCTTGATCACATCCAGGTTATGTTCGATCACTATAACCGTATTGCCATCTGCCGCGAGTCTGCGCAGGATTTCCGTCAACTTGTGCACATCTGCAAAATGAAGTCCGGTTGTCGGTTCGTCCAGAATGTACACTGTCTTCCCAGTGCTTCTCCGGCTCAGTTCAGTTGCAAGCTTGATCCGCTGTGCTTCACCGCCGGAAAGGGTTGTAGACGGCTGGCCAAGACGAATATAAGAAAGTCCTACATCGTAAAGTGTCTCCATTTTTCTACGGATACTCGGTACATTTTCAAAGAAATGAAGAGCCTCTTCTACCGTCATATTCAGAACATCATAAATGCTTTTTCCTTTATATTTTACCTCCAGTGTCTCACGGTTGTAGCGTTTTCCGCCGCATACCTCACACGGCACATATACATCCGGAAGGAAATGCATCTCAATCTTGATGATTCCATCTCCGCTACACGCTTCACAGCGTCCGCCCTTGACGTTAAAGCTGAATCTTCCTTTTTTATAGCCTTTCGCCTTCGCATCCGCGGTTGCCGCAAACAGATCCCGGATCAGGTCGAATACTCCAGTATATGTCGCCGGATTGGATCTTGGCGTCCTTCCGATTGGAGACTGGTCAATGTCGATCACTTTGTCCAGCATTTCCAGTCCTTCAATCCGCTTATGCTTTCCAGGAATCACACGGGCACGGTTTAGCTTTTTCGCCATACTCTTGTAAAGGATTTCATTCACCAATGAACTCTTACCGGAACCTGATACGCCGGTTACACAGGTCATCACGCCAAGTGGGAACTTCACGTCAATATTTTTCAGGTTGTTCTCTGCTGCACCTACAACTTTGATCCAGCCGGTCGGAACTGCGCGGGTTTCCGGAACCGGGATCTTGATCTTTCCGCTTAAATATGCACCTGTGATCGACCGTTCTACTTTCATGATCTCCTGTGCCGTTCCCTGGGCAACCAGTTCTCCACCGTGTTCTCCGGCTCCCGGTCCGATATCGATTACCTGGTCTGCCGCAAACATGGTATCTTCATCATGCTCAACCACGATCAATGTATTTCCAAGATCACGGAGATGCTTGAGTGTTGCGAGAAGTTTGTCATTATCTCTCTGGTGCAGACCGATACTTGGCTCATCCAGAATATAAGCCACACCCACAAGACCGGAACCGATCTGCGTCGCAAGCCGGATTCTCTGTGCTTCTCCACCGGAAAGAGTTCCTGTTGCACGGGCAAGTGTCAGATATTCCAGACCCACATCCATAAGAAACTGCAGGCGCGCTTTGATCTCTTTTAATATCTGTCCGCCTATCATCTGCTGCGTCTTTGACAGTTCCAGACTGCTGATAAACCGCTGAAGCCGTTCAATCGACATTGCTGTTACGTCTGAAATATTTTTATCTCCGACTGTTACCGCAAGTGCACCCTTTTTCAGTCGCTGTCCGCCACATTCTCGGCAAGGTGTGATCTGCATAAAACTCTCATATTCTGCTTTCATAGTCTCCGATCCCGTTTCACGGTATCTTCGCTCCACATTCCGGATCAGCCCATCAAATGCAACGTCATAGATCCCTTCCCCGCGTTGTCCTTTATAATAGACCTTGACTTCTTTTCCATTAATCCCACGAAGTAAAACATCCTGGATTTCTTTCGGATACTGTTCAAACGGCGTATCCAGGTCAAAATGATATTCCTTGCAGAGCGCTTCCAGAATCGCGTGAGTAAAACTGCTCTTATCGGTACAGGACTGCCATCCTGTCACCACGATTGCTCCTTCATTGATGCTGAGTGATTTGTCCGGAATCATCAGATCTTCATCAAACTCCATTTTATATCCGAGTCCGAAACATACCGGGCAGGCACCAAATGGATTGTTAAATGAAAAGCTTCTCGGCTCGATCTCATCAATACTGATTCCGCAGTCCGGGCAGGCAAAATTCTGGCTGAAATTCAGCGGTTCCCCTCCGATCACATCCACAACCAGAAGCCCCTCCGCAAGACTTAATACACTTTCTATGGAATCTGCAAGTCTTTTTTCAATCCCCGGTCTGACAACCAGACGGTCTACCACAATCTCAATATTATGTTTTATATTCTTGTCCAATGAGATTTCTTCGGAAAGCTCATACATATTTCCGTCAATCCTTACACGGACATAACCGCTTTTCTTTGCTCTGTCCAGAAGCTTGACATGGGTTCCTTTTCTCCCCCGCACAACCGGTGCCATCAGCTGGATCTTTGTTCCTTCCGGAAGTGCCATGATCTGATCGGTCATCTCATCTGCCGTCTGCTTCTTGATCTCTCTTCCACACTTCGGACAATGCGGAATCCCGATTCTTGCATACAGCAGTCGAAAATAATCGTAAATCTCCGTCACGGTTCCGACTGTGGATCTCGGATTGCGGTTCGTAGACTTCTGGTCGATGGAAATCGCCGGTGAAAGCCCTTCAATACTTTCTACATTCGGCTTCTCCATCTGCCCAAGGAACTGTCTTGCGTAAGAAGACAGAGATTCCATATATCGTCTTTGTCCCTCTGCATAAATTGTATCAAATGCAAGGGATGATTTGCCGGAACCACTGAGACCGGTCAGTACTACCAGTTTGTTCCTCGGAATATCTACATCAAGGTTCTTCAGATTGTGCTCGTTCGCACCTCTGATCTTTATCAGTTCTTTCTTTTCTTCAGCCATCTGTTCTTCCTCTTCTATCTCTTCGCTTTACTCCATCTCATTCAAATGCTTTTTCAGCTCGATCAGCTTATCACGCAGCTCTGCTGCCGCCTCGAAATTCAGCTCTGCTGCCGCTTTCTTCATCTGCTTTTCCAGCTTCTTGATCAGCTTCTCCAGCTCTGCCACACTCATGGATTCCGGATCTTTTTCCAGCTTCATCTCTTCTGCTGCAACCTTCTTTGAAATACTGATCAGATCCCGCACCGACTTCTTGATTGTCTGTGGCGTGATTCCATGTTCTTCATTGTATTTCATCTGAATCTCACGACGGCGCATCGTCTCATCAATCGCCATCCGCATCGAATCCGTCATGTTATCCGCATACATGATAACATGCCCCTCTGCATTTCTCGCCGCACGGCCAATGGTCTGGATCAATGAAGTTTCCGAACGCAGAAAACCTTCTTTGTCCGCATCCAGAATCGCTACCAGTGTGATCTCCGGAATATCCAGACCTTCTCGAAGCAGGTTAATTCCAACCAGTACATCAAATACATCCAAACGCATATCCCGGATGATCTCTGTCCTTTCCAGAGTATCAATATCCGAATGTAAATATTTCACACGAATGCCAAGCTCCCGCATATAATCGGTCAGATCTTCCGCCATACGCTTTGTCAGCGTTGTGATCAGTACCTTATTCTTCTTCGCTGTTTCTTTATTTACCTCACTGATCAGATCATCAATCTGTCCTTCGATCGGACGCACTTCTACTTCCGGATCCAGAAGACCTGTCGGTCGGATTACCTGCTCTGCCCGCAGCAGTTCATGAGACTCCTCGTACTCTCCCGGTGTCGCCGATACAAACAGTACCTGGTCAATCTTACTTTCAAATTCCCCAAAGCTGAGCGGTCTGTTATCCTTTGCCGACGGCAGACGGAATCCATAATCCACCAGTGTTGTCTTTCTCGACTGATCGCCGTGATACATGGCTCCAATCTGTGGAATCGTCTTATGCGACTCGTCGATCATGATCAGAAAATCATCTGGAAAATAGTCAATCAATGTACATGGTGGCTCCCCTGCTTTCTGCCCGGTCAGATGCCTCGAATAGTTTTCAATTCCGGAACAAAATCCTGTCTCTCGCATCATTTCTATATCAAAATTCGTTCTCTCAGAAATACGCTGTGCTTCCAGAAGCTTATCTTCCCCTTTAAAATAACGGATCTGCTGCTCCAGTTCTTCTTCAATCTCCCCGATGGCACGCTCCATATTCTCCTTGGACACTACATAATGAGATGCCGGGAAAATTGCCACATGCCCGATCACATTCAACACTTCACCGGTCAATGTATCAATCTCTGTTATTCTGTCTATCTCATCACCGAAAAATTCAACTCTGTATGCAATTTTTTCCGAATACGCCGGGAAAATCTCAACCACATCTCCTCGCACCCGGAACGTTCCACGCTTGAAATCCATATCATTGCGGTCATACTGGATCTCAACCAACTTCTTCAGAACTTCATCCCTGTCTTTGATCATGCCCGGTCTAAGTGAAATCACCATCTCCTTGTAATCAATCGGCGAACCCAGTCCGTAAATGCAGGACACACTTGCCACAATGATGACATCATTCCGCTCAGAAAGCGCTGCTGTCGCAGAGTGGCGGAGCTTGTCGATCTCATCGTTGATGGCAGAGTCCTTGGCAATGTAAGTGTCGGATGACGGAACATAAGCTTCCGGCTGGTAGTAGTCGTAGTAGGAGACAAAATATTCCACTGCGTTATCGG
>OLPV01000609.1_pt1 | contig 29792 bp, 25 predicted proteins | sample 1671961 | NCBI WGS metagenome assembly OLPV01 (sample SAMEA3136630, study PRJEB25190) | human gut metagenome | biome: human gut; feature: human-associated habitat; material: faeces | place: Austria | collected 2013
TATTACAATGCCATTGAACCTTCTGCAGAACAGAACGGTTTCTTTTCCTATTACCAGACGATCATCCGTATTCAGGACTGCAGCCAGCAGGCTGTGGTAAAAGTAGATGTGGATACCAGCTACGCCAGATCTCTGAACGGCAAGCATCTGAACTATGGCGAATTTATCTGCATTTTTAACAGGGACGATGCTCTGCTTTATTCCGGTAAACCAGATATCTTTTCCACAACAGATACTTCATCTGCCAAGACATCCATCGATGCTTCCAATGATATCTCTTTTCTGCTCACACTAAACGAGACTGATTATCTTGGCGTCCTGTGCACAAGCGTTCCATATGGGCTGAAAATGGTAGCTTTTCTGCCACTTGATAATCTACATCAGGAAATCCGTTTCCTTCTCTATACCAATATTTTTACCGGTATCCTTTTATGGTGCATTGTCTCTGCGTTGATCTATATTCTTCTGCGTCTTGCCATGCGCCCGCTTGCACAGCTTAGCCGGCAGATGGTCAAAGCCGGGGACGGTAATTTTTCACCGGTTACCGGTATCGGTGGCAGTCTGGAAATCACAGATCTGGCAGACAGTTACAATGATATGGTACGCCATATCGACCGCCTGATCCGCCGCAGCTATCTGTCTGAGATTAATGAGAAAACTTCACGTCTGGCAGCTCTGGAAGCCCAGTTGAACCCTCATTTTCTCTATAATACCCTGCAGGCCATTGCAACCGAAGCACTGGTAAATGATCAGCCTCAGATTTACCAGATGATCACTTCACTGGCCTCCAACCTGCGTTATTCCATCCAGGGCGGTGATCTGGTCTATCTGAAGTCCGAGATCACACATGTGAAAAATTACGTGTTTCTTCAGAAAACAAGGTTGGAAGATCGACTTCAAGTTACTTTCGATGTGGATGAATCCCTGCTTCAGACCATGATTCCGAAAATCAGCATTCAGATTCTGGTGGAAAATACCATTATTCACGGGATAGGTCCAGAGAACGACTCTATTACCATTGTCATCCAAACTGTCCGCCATGACCGATGGCTGTGTGTCTCCGTCTCAGATAATGGCTGCGGAATTTCTGAGAATCAGCTTCAGCAGATACAGGCTGAATTCCAGAACTATCTTCACCCTGGCAATGCCGGAAAAATCGGTCTCGTCAATCTGAACAGCCGCCTGCATCTCCTATATGAAGAAGATGCCACTCTGGAGATTCAGAGTCAGGCTGGAAAAGGCACCTGTATTACTATGAAAGTTCCTGTGGATGCCGTCCATAGCTGAACCTGCGGTCTGTAAAGGCAAGCTCATGTTTTGATATTTATATCAGATGTGAAATGACTCCCACCTCTGTAGGTGGCGAGCAACAAATCAGTATCAGTGGTGGGAGTCAATCCCCCATCTGATATAGCCTCCGGCAGGATTGCAGAGATGCGCAGAAGAAGTATGTCATGCATTGCATGACGCGCATCTCGCAGCAAGAATGCAGAGGCATTCTTGAATCTAAGGGAACAGTGTAGGACGACTGTTCCCTTTCTTTCTGACTTATGGTAAGATAAATTGATATTATCAAGACTTACGAGGGAGGAACTTTCCGATGAATATAACAATGCTTGGAACAGGAAATGCAATGGTTACGGAGTGCTATAACACATGTTTTGTTCTGGAGGATGGGGATAAACATCTTCTTGTCGATGGTGGTGGTGGAAATACACTGCTTCGTCAGCTGAAACAGGCAGGTTTTGATTGGAAAGATATGCGCGAGATCTTTGTGACACATAAACATGTAGACCATATCATGGGGGTTGTCTGGATGATCCGCATGATCTGTCAGAATATGAAACAGGGACAATATGATGGAGAAGCAACTATCTATGGACACGAGGAAGTCATCCGAATTCTCAAAGAAATGGCAGAGATGCTTTACCCGGCAAAACAGACCTGCTTTATTGGAGACCGTCTGCATCTGGTTGTGGTAAATGACGGAGAAGAAAGAGAATTGATGGGACATAAGACAACATTCTTCGACATTCAGTCCACCAAGGCAAAACAGTATGGTTTCTGCATGGATATGGGAAACGGTGGGAAGCTTACCTGCTGTGGAGATGAACCATATAATGAATGCGAGAAAAAATATGCCAGGAACAGCAAATGGCTTCTTCATGAAGCATTCTGTCTGTATGATCAGGCGGATATTTTTCACCCATATGAGAAACATCATTCAACGGCAAAAGATGCCAGTGAACTGGCAGCACAGTTAAATGTAAAGAATCTGATCCTTTATCATACAGAGGACAAAAACATCCTCAGACGTAAAGAACTGTATACAGAAGAAGGAAAGAAGTATTTCCAGGGCAATCTTTTTGTTCCGGAAGATCTGGAAACAATCGAATTATAAAAGAGCCAGAAGGGAGTATATGCGTGATGCAGGACTCCCTTTTCTTGTGTGCTTCCCTTGCAGTTTTGGGGCAGATGTGATATGCTGTTTATACTGGTGTTTCTGGACGCAGACAGTGTCAGAAATGCTACAGATATTATAGAAAGAAGGTGAAGCTGTGGTTGAATTAGATCAGTTCAAGAGTATTCTTGCAAACTACACAGAACCATTAGTGGAAGTGAGGGATTCACTTTGACCTGGCTAACAAAGAGCAGAAGGTCGAAGAATTAGAGCGCGAAATGGAGGCGCCGGATTTCTGGGATGATGCAGAAGTTTCCCAGAAAAAGATGAAAGAACTCAAAAGTATGAAAGACGACATGGAAACCTATCACAATCTGGTATCCCAGATGGAAGATATGGAAACTATGATCGAAATGGGTTATGAGGAAAATGATCCGGAGATCATTCCTGAGATTCAGGAAATGCTGGATCAGTTTATTCAGGATTTTGACAATATCAGAGTAAAGACACTGCTGTCAGGAGAATATGACAGTGAAAATGCCATTATCAAGCTGAATGCCGGTGCGGGCGGAACAGAAGCCTGTGACTGGTGTGGTATGCTGTATCGTATGTATAGCCGATGGGTAGACCGTAAGGGCTTTACCATGGAAGTACTGGATTATTTGGATGGAGATGAGGCCGGCGTCAAGTCTGTTACCTTCCAGGTAAATGGAGAGAATGCCTACGGTTATCTGAAATCCGAGAAGGGTGTTCACCGTCTGGTTCGTATTTCTCCGTTTAATGCTGCCGGAAAGAGACAGACATCTTTTGTATCCTGTGATGTCATGCCAGATATCAAGAAAGATCTGGATGTGGAGATCAACGATGACGACATCCGTATCGATACTTACCGAAGCAGCGGTGCCGGTGGACAGCATATCAACAAAACCTCATCTGCTATCCGTATTACACATTTTCCGACAGGTATCGTAGTACAGTGTCAGAATGAGCGTTCACAGCATATGAACAAAGACAAGGCCATGCAGATGCTGAAAGCCAAACTGTTCCTTCTGAAACAGCAGGAAGCGGAGGAAAAGCTCTCCGGTATCAGAGGTGAAGTGACCGATATTGGCTGGGGTAATCAGATTCGTTCCTATGTCATGCAGCCATATACGATGGTCAAGGACCACAGAACCGGGGAAGAAACAGGAAATGTTGACGCAGTTCTGGACGGTGCCATTGATCCTTTCATCAATGCTTACCTGAAATGGATTGCATTGTCAAAAAAACCGGAATAAAATCCTGAGGAAATACTTGCAGTATAGCTTCAGGTATGGTAACATATCCCTCGTAGGAAAACAGGTGTCTTTTATAAACGGACATCCCTGCGGGGGAAATCCATTATAAAAAACCTGTCAAAATAAGGGTCAATTTAAACAGGATGGATCAAATGGAAAAGACAGAGGATAAAAAAAAGTATTTTGTAGTCAGAGAGCGCGCGGTTCCGGAAGTACTTCTGAAGGTGGTACAGGCCAAGCGGCTGCTGGACTCCGGTAAGGTACAGACTGTACAGGAAGCAGCAGACAGGATCGGAATCAGTCGAAGCTCTTTTTATAAATATAAAGATGATATTTTTCCTTTCCATGAACAAGCCAGAGGAAAAACCATTACCTTTATTATTCAGATGGATGATGAACCGGGACTGTTATCTATAGTATTGCAGACTATTGCCCGTTTTCATGGAAACATTCTGACGATTCATCAGAGTATCCCTATCAACGGAGTAGCCACTCTGACACTGAGTGTGGACATTCTGCCGGGAGAGGGAGATGCAGAAGCAATCGTAGATGAGATAGAACGACAGGGTGGCGTTCATTATCTGAAAATTCTCGGAAGAGAATGACAGATGTTACTGTTTGCAGACAGCTTTCTGCCTCTGTGACAGCGAAAAACTGCCCAAGGGCTTTTACATATGGGAGGAAAATATGATAAATATCGCAGTATTAGGATACGGTACAGTAGGAAGCGGTGTGGTAGAAGTTATCAATACCAATCACAAGAGTATCAACAAACGTGCCGGAGATGAAATCAATATCAAATATGTTTTGGACCGGAGAGATTTTCCAGAAGATCCGGTACAGGACGTTCTGGTGCATGACTATGAAGTGATTGCAGTAGATCCGGAAGTGGACATTGTTGTAGAAGTAATGGGTGGAATCGAGCCTGCATATACATTTGTAAAACGTGCTCTTGAATCAGGCAAAAGTGTCTGCACTTCCAACAAAGCCCTTGTTGCCAAGCATGGTCCGGAACTTATGGAGATTGCCAGAGAAAAGAACATCAATTTTCTGTTTGAAGCAAGCTGTGGCGGAGGAATTCCTATCATACGTGCACTGAATTCTTCTCTTACCGCAGATGAAATTGATGAAATCACAGGTATTCTTAATGGTACCACCAACTACATGATGACCAAAATGAGCACAGAAGGCTGTGAATTTGATACAGTTCTCAAAGAAGCTCAGGCAAAAGGCTATGCAGAGGCAGATCCTACTGCTGATGTGGAAGGCTATGATGCTTGCCGCAAAATTGCAATCCTGTCTTCTCTGGCTTATGGACGTTTTCTTAATTATGAAGATATTTATACAGAGGGAATCACAAAGATCACACCGGAAGATATGGAATATGCAGCAGAGCTTGGTATGACCATAAAACTTCTGGGTACCAGCCGCAAAGTAGGTGAGGACTCCTTCTATGCCATGGTTGCTCCTTTCCTGGTAGGTCAGAACAGCCCTCTTTACAGTGTAAATAACGTATTTAATGCAGTTTTTGTTCATGGAAATGTTCTGGGTGATGCTATGTTCTACGGAAGTGGAGCAGGTAAGCTTCCTACAGCCAGCGCTGTTGTGGCAGACGTAGTAGATGAAGCCAAACATCTTCACAGAAATATCATGACCAACTGGTCCAGCAGACCTCTGAAACTGATGGCTATGGATCAGGTAGAAGGAAGATTCTTTGTAAGAGTCAAAGGTACTACTGTAGAACAGGTCAAAGAAGTATTTGACCAGACAGAGATCGTAAATCTTAAGAATCTTCCTGGAGAATTCGGATTTATCACTTCTTCCATGAAACAGGGTGAATATGAGGAAAAAGCTGCCAGACTGAATGGCAGTGTAGTTACCATGATTCGTGTAAAAGACTGATTACAGTCCGCAATAGTCTGAAAAGACAAAAAATTCCGGGAGGAAATTATGTTAATAGTAAAAAAATTTGGCGGCACATCTGTAGCCAATAAAGAACGAATATACAATGTAGCCAACAGATGTGTGGAAGAATACAGAAAAGGCAATGACGTGGTAGTGGTTCTTTCTGCTATGGGTAAATACACAGATGAACTGATCTCAATGGCAGAAGACATCAACGAAAAACCGCCAAAACGTGAAATGGATATGCTGTTTACCATTGGTGAGCAGATGTCTGTATCTCTTATGGCTATGGCATTTGACAAGCTGGGTGTTCCGGCAGTGTCGCTGAATGCTTTTCAGGTAGCTATGCACACAACCAGTGTCCATGGAAATGCCAGACTGAAGAGAATTGATACAGAACGTGTCCGAAGAGAACTTGAAAACCGCAAGATCGTAGTGGTTACCGGTTTCCAGGGTGTAAATAAATATGACGATTATACCACATTGGGACGTGGAGGATCTGATACAACAGCAGTTGCTCTTGCAGCAGCCCTTCATGCAGATGCCTGTGAGATCTACACAGACGTAGATGGTGTTTATACAGCAGATCCACGTAAGGTCCCAAATGCACGTAAATTAAAAGAAATCACATATGATGAAATGCTGGATCTGGCTACTCTGGGAGCAGGGGTTCTTCATAACCGTTCTGTGGAGATGGCCAAGAAATATGGTGTACCTCTTGTAGTACGCTCCAGTCTCAATAACAGTGAAGGAACTGTTGTAAAGGAGGAAGTTACAGTGGAAAGAATGCTGATCAGTGGAGTTGCCCTTGATACAGACGCAGTGCGTATTGCAGTAATTGGTCTTAAGGACGTTCCAGGAATGGCTTTTAAATTATTTGACGTTCTTGCAAAAAAACACATTAATGTAGATGTTATCCTGCAGTCTATTGGACGTGCCGGCACAAAGGATATTTCCTTTACTGTAGATGGCAAAGATCTGGATGACGCAATGGCTGTTCTGGAAGAACACAAAGCCAGACTGGGATATCAGGAACTGCATTCCGAAAGAAATATTGCAAAACTTTCTATTGTAGGTGCAGGAATGATGAGCAATCCTGGTGTTGCTGCAAAGATGTTTGAAAGCCTCTATAACGAGGGTGTAAACATCAACATGATTTCCACATCAGAAATAAGGGTAACTGTCCTTATTAACGAAAAAGATGGTGTGAGAGCCATGAATGCAGTACATGATGCATTTAACCTGGCTGACTGATAACTGAGAATGGAAGTCCATCCCTGGTGCTTCACAGGGGTGGATTTTTTTGGAGGAAAAAAGAATGAGCAGAAGCAGAAAATACTGGAAATCCTATGCAAAAAAGAGTCTGGAAGGTAACTGGGGTACTGCCATAGCAGGAATGCTTGCAGTAGCAGCAGTTAATTTTATCGGGAATATGATGGCTGTACAGTTGTTTTCAGGAAACTCTGTGTTCTCACTTGCCCTGAGCCAGATTTTTGTGTTTATATTTTCGCTGATCGCAATGGTATTCCGGACAGGCTACAACTATATGCTGCTGAATCAGGCAAGAGGAAAAGAATTTTCTCTTGGAAATCTTATCTATCTTTTTCATAACAATCCTGACAGAGTCCTGATAGCAGGGTTTGTGGTTTCGCTGCTCAGTACAGCAGTTCAGGTACCTTTTTATTATATGGTCTATATGTCAGAACCGGGAACTACTGCGGAACAGCAGATACAGTGGGCACAGATGATGATTATACTGTTTGTACTGAGTCTGGTTCTCAATGTGATCATTACAGTGCCATTTGCACTGACTTTTTATTTGCTGGCAGATAATCCGGATATGGGTGGAATGGAGGCACTGAAAGAAAGTGCCCGTCTTATGAAAAAACATATCCTGAAATACTGGATCATGATGCTGAGTTTTGTGCCGCTTCTGATCCTGTCGTTGTTTACCATGTATATTGCACTTCTTTGGGCGATTCCTTATATGTATATGACAGAGGCTGTGTTTTACATGGACATTCAGGGAGAGCTCCAGGAAGAATCGGTTCAGAAGGAAAACATTCAGGAAGAAGAACCCCACCGGACAGACGATTACAATTCAGAGGCATAGAAATCCGTAATGAATGGATAATAAAAGAGATACAAAATAACTGGAGGAAGAAATGGATATTATTCAGGTAATAACAAAGGAACTTAATGTAGAAAAATGGCAGGTAGAAGCAGCTGTAAAGCTGATCGATGAAGGCTGTACCATACCTTTTATTTCCCGTTATCGTAAAGAAGCTACCGGTTCCCTGAACGATGAACAGCTCCGTACCCTTCACGAAAGACTTCTTTATCTGAGAAATCTGGAAGACAAAAAGAACCAGGTACTGGGAAGCATTGAAGAACAGGGAAAACTTACACCAGAATTAAAGAAGCAGATCCTGGCAGCACAGACACTGGTGGTAGTAGAGGATCTGTATCGCCCTTACCGTCCGAAACGTCGTACAAGAGCGATTATTGCGAAAGAAAAAGGTCTGGAGCCACTGGCAAATATTATCATGCTTCAGATGACACAGAAACCTCTGGAAGAGGAGGCAGGAGCTTTTGTATCCTCAGAAAAGGGCGTAGAAAGCGTGTCAGATGCCATAAATGGTGCCAAAGACATTATTGCAGAACATATTTCTGACGAGGCAGATTATCGTATTTACATCCGTAAAACAACACAGCAGAAAGGAAGTATCACTTCTGTTGCCAAAAATCCGGAAGAAGCTTCTGTGTACGAAATGTACTATGATTTTGAAGAACCGGTCAAAAAACTGGCAGGACATCGGGTACTTGCACTGAATCGTGGAGAAAAAGAAAAAATCCTTACAGTAAAGATCAATGCACCGGAAGAAGAAATCTTAAAATGGCTGGAGCGTCAGGTGATTACAAAGCAGAATCCGGTTACAACCTCTGTATTGAAAGAGGTAGTAGAGGACAGCTACAAACGTCTGATCGCACCTGCTATTGAACGTGAGATCCGCAGTGACCTTACAGAAAACGCTGAAGATGGGGCTATCCATGTATTTGGAAAAAATCTGGAACAGCTTCTAATGCAGCCTCCAATTGTAGGAAAAGTTGTTCTGGGATGGGATCCTGCTTTCCGTACAGGCTGTAAACTGGCTGTTGTAGACCCTACAGGTAAAGTGCTGGATACAGTAGTTATCTATCCTACAGCACCTACTTCCGAAGCAAAGATCAAAGCAGCAAAAGAAACACTGAAGAAACTTATCAGAAAATACAATATCTCACTGATTTCTCTTGGAAATGGAACTGCTTCCAGAGAATCTGAGCAGGTTATTGTTGAATTACTGAAAGAAATTCCGGAGAAAGTGCAGTATGTGATCACCAATGAAGCTGGTGCATCTGTATATTCTGCAAGTAAGCTGGCTACAGAGGAATTCCCGAATTTTGACGTAGGACAGAGAAGTGCAGCTTCTATTGCAAGACGTCTTCAGGATCCGCTGGCAGAACTTGTGAAGATTGACCCACAGTCTATTGGTGTAGGTCAGTATCAGCATGATATGAACCAGAAGAAGCTGGGAGAGGCTTTAAGCGGTGTTGTAGAGGATTGTGTAAATAAAGTCGGTGTAGACCTGAATACAGCCTCTGCATCCCTTCTGGAATATATTTCCGGCATCAGCAAGGCTATTGCAAAGAACATCGTAGCTTACAGAGAAGAAAACGGAAGATTTGAAAGCCGTCGTCAGCTTCTGAAAGTTGCCAAACTGGGACCGAAAGCCTTTGAACAATGTGCAGGTTTTGCCCGCATCACCGGTGGCAAAAATCCTCTGGATGCAACCAGTGTACATCCGGAAAGCTATGAAGCGGCAGAAAAACTTCTGGAAAAACTGGGTTATAAACCAGAGGATATTGCAGGAGGAAAACTTTCCGGAATTTCCAGACAGATCAAAGATTACAAAAAACTGGCAGAGGAACTGGGGGTTGGAGAGATCACCCTTCGTGATATCGTAAAAGAACTGGAAAAACCAGCTCGTGACCCACGAGATGAAATGCCGAAACCGGTACTCCGTACAGATGTACTGGATATGAAAGACCTGAAAGAAGGAATGGTTCTGAAAGGAACCGTCCGCAATGTCATTGACTTTGGCGCTTTTGTAGATATCGGTGTTCACCAGGATGGACTGGTGCATATTTCCGAGATGACAGAAAGATACATCAAACACCCACTGGAAGCAGTGAGCGTGGGAGATGTGGTTGATGTGAGAGTTATCGGAGTAGACATGAAGAAAAAAAGAATAAGCCTGTCTATGAAAGGAATTAAATAAAGTAAAGCAACAAAAAATACCCCCTGTCATTAAAAGTTCATTGAATGACAGGGGGTATTTATTTTGTTGCAGACATCAGTTCCGGCTCAGGAGAGCAGAGTCATTACTGAATTCCTGTCCGCTTGCTTTTTCAAACTGGTCAAGCAGATTTCGTACAGTCAGCTGTTTCTTTTCTTCTCCCTGAATATCCAGGATGATTCTTCCTTCCATCATCATGATCAGACGATTGCCATGAGCAATGGCATCCTGCATATTATGGGTGATCATAAGTGTGGTCAGATGATCACGATTAACGATCATTTCGGTGATCTCCAGAACCTTGGCCGCTGTCTTGGGGTCAAGGGCAGCTGTATGCTCATCCAGAAGCAGAAGTTTTGGTTTCTTTAAAGTGGCCATCAGAAGAGTCAGTGCCTGTCTCTGTCCACCGGAAAGAAGCCCAACCTTGGAAGTAAGACGATCTTCCAGACCAAGTCCAAGAACCTTAAGAAGTTCTCTATATTCTTCACGTTCGGCTTTGGTGATCCCGGAACGGAGAGAACGTAATTTGCCACGACGTTTGGCAAGGGCAAGATTTTCCTCAATACCCATAGTAGCAGCAGTACCAGTCATAGGATCCTGGAAAACACGTCCAAGATATGCGGCACGTTTGTGTTCTGGTAATTTGGTAACATCTGTTCCATCAATAAGAATCTGACCTTCATCAACAAACCAGGTTCCTGCCACTGCGTTCAGCATGGTAGATTTACCGGCACCGTTTCCACCGATAACGGTAACAAAATCTCCTTCATTTAAAGTAAGATTCAGTCCATTCAGGGCAACTTTTTCATTGATAGTTCCAGGATTAAAAGTTTTATAGATATTTTTTAACTCAAGCATTTTTGTTTCCTCCCCGTTTGGTAGGTTTTGCAAAATATTTGCTCTGCCAGTATGGAACTGCAAGGAAGATTGCAACAACAAGTGCAGACAGCAGTTTCAGAAGGTCAGTGTCGATTCCCATCCAGATAACAGTCTGAAGTACCAGATAATAAAGGATAGAACCTAATGCCACACTGAGAAGACGGAGAGCAAAGTTGCGGAAAATACGTCCGAAAATAGCTTCACCGATAATAACAGCGGCAAGACCGATAACGATAGAACCACGTCCCATGTTGATATCTGCAAATCCCTGATACTGAGCCAAAAGTGCACTGGAAAGAGCAACCAGACCGTTGGAGATCATAAGACCAAGTACTTTGCATACGTCAGTATTGATACCCTGTGCCCGGGACATATTGGGGTTACAGCCGGTAGAACGGAGAGAACATCCAAGTTCTGTTCCGAAGAACCAGTACAGGATTGCAATCAGAACAACAATGAAAATAGCTACGATAAGAATAGTGTTCTGGTAAAAAGGTACATTTTTAACATTACGAAGGGAAACGAGAAGATTATATTTGTTTCCGTTAACAGCCTGGTTGGCTTTACCCATGATCTTCAGGTTAACAGAATAAAGACCAAGCTGGGTAAGGATACCTGCCAGGATAGCAGGAATACCCATGAAAGTGTGAAAGATTCCTGTTGCAAGTCCTGCCAGCATTCCTGCACAGGTAGCGGCGATCATAGATGCAAACATACTGTGACCACTCATTAGCATCATGATGCACACAGCACCACCGGTACACATGGTACCGTCAACAGTAAGGTCGGCAACATCCAGAATACGGAAAGTAAGATAGACACCGATGGCCATGATACCCCAGATAAGACCCTGGGCAGCAGCACCTGGAAGTGCATTTACTAAAGTTATTATGTTCATTTCAGTCCTCCTGATTAACATAGACAGCGAGAAAGGATATTCCTTTCCCGCTGTTAGGTGTGATTTGAATTTTTAGTTAAAACCGGGGTGTATTGGTTATTACTCAGCTGCTTCCTCGTCAGTAGTCTCTGTAGCTGTATCGTCTTCTGCTGCATTGTCTTCAGCTGCTTCTTCAGAAGAGTCATCACTTTCTTCTTCAGCGTCTGCACCGATTGCAACATAGTCATCAGGAACTTCTATACCAAGTTCTTTACAGATTTCAGGATTGTATTCTTTGGTGAACTGAGGTGCATATTCAATTGGCATGGTGGAAATATCTTCGCCGTCTACCAGAACTTTCAGAGCCATTTTACCGGTTGCAACACCAAGATCATAATAGTTGATGGAAAGAGTTGCAACACCACATCCCTGGCAGATACCCTCTTCGCCGGCGATTACCGGGATTTTTTCAGGAGCACAAATGTTATTGATGATCTCTGTGTTAGCTGCTACAGTATTATCTGTAGGAACATAAATAACATCGCTTTCAGAAGCAGCTGTTGTTGCTACAGAAGAAAGGTCGTTGGAATCAGAGAATGCGTAATATTCACAGGTGTATCCCAGATCTTCCAGAGCTGCTTTGACTGTATCTACCTGATACTGGGAGTTTGCTTCTGCAGAGCAGTAAATAAGGCCTACATTCTTTGCGTCCGGGAAGAGTTCGTTCAGCATCGCTGCCTGATCTTCCAGTGGAGCAAGATCAGAAGTACCGGAGATGTTGCCGCCTACAGTTCCGTCAAAATCATCAAGGTCAAGTGCTACACCGTATTCTGTTACGGAAGTACCAAGAATCGGGATATCTGTAGTTCCTGCTGCAGCTGCCTGAAGAGAAGGAGTTGCGTTTGCAAGGATCAGATCCACACCGTCAGAAACAAAGTCTGTGATGATAGTAGAACAGGTATTGGAATCACCCTGTGCGTTCTGCTCATCAAAAGTTACTTTGTCACCAAGTTCTGCTGTGATGGCATCCTTGAATCCCTGTGTTGCTGCGTCCAGTGCTTCGTGCTGTACCAACTGACAGATACCAATGTTGTATGTCTTGTCATCTGCTTTATCGTCTGCGGCAAAAACGCTGACACCGCCCATGCCAACTACCATAGTTGCAGACAGAATGCCTGCTAAAACCTGCTTTTTCATATGAAATTCCTCCTGTTTTGAATAGCTTATTTCAAATCTGTTAAACTTGTTCCAGTATAACGCTTTAACGCATGGAAGTCAAGAAGTATTGCAACCAAAAAATTTTAGGTTGCAGAAAAGATCGTATTATTTCTTTAAATTTATTGACAATTTAAAAATGGTTTTGTATAGTAAAAGTACTTGTAAAGAGGCGTAACCAATAGTGTTGTGCCTCTTTTATTCAGTAAACCTGAGACAGCACATGAAATGGAGGAAGAAGAAATGAAAAAAGCATTAGCAATGGCAGTTGCAGCAGCAATGACAGTTTCTATGACATCAGTAGCTCCTGTATATGCAGCAGATGGCGTGGCAAAAGAAGATCTGAAGATCGGTGCCATTTACATCGGTGATGAGAACGAGGGATATACCGCAGCTCATATGGCTGGTATCGATGAAATGCAGGAAGCACTTGGACTGGATGATTCCTAGATCATCGAAAAGACTTTGATTGGTGAAGATGAAGGATGTTTCGACGCAGCAGCAGACCTTGCAGATCAGGGTTGCCAGATCATTTTTGCAAACAGCTTTGGTCATGAAAGCTATATACTGGAAGCAGCAGGAGAATATCCGGATGTTCAGTTCTGCCACGCAACAGGAACTCAGGCAGCATCCAGTGGTCTTTCGAATATGCATAACTATTTCACAAATATTTATGAAGCACGTTATGTATCTGGTGTAGTTGCAGGTCTGAAACTGAATGAAATGATCAAAGATGGAACAATTACAGAGGATAACTGCAAAATGGGTTATGTAGGTGCATTCCCATATGCAGAGGTTATTTCCGGATATACTTCTTTCTATCTTGGAGCAAAGAGTGTATGCCCATCCGTAACAATGGAAGTAAAATACACAAACAGCTGGGCAAGCTTTGACCTTGAAAAAGAATGTGCAGATGCACTGATCTCTGATGGTTGTGTACTGATCAGCCAGCATGCAGATACAACAGGTGCTCCTACAGCATGTGAAGCAGCCGGTGTTCCTTGTGTAGGATACAATGTTGATATGACATCTGTTGCTCCAAATACAGCACTTACCTCCGCTTCTATGGACTGGGGTGTATATTACACTTATGCAGTACAGTGCATGCTTGACGGAACAGAGATTGACACTGACTGGTGCAAAGGTTTTGCAGAGGGAGCAGATAAGATCACACCACTCAACGACAAAGTTGTAGCAGAAGGTACAGAAGAAAAAGTAAAAGAAGTAGAAGATGCACTTGCAGACGGATCCCTCCATGTATTTGATACTTCCACATTTACAGTAGATGGTAAAGAACTTACTACTTATAAAAAAGACGGAAGCGATACAGAGTATATTTCTGATGGATATTTCCATGAATCAGAATATGGTTCCGCACCGGCATTTGATATTGCTATCGACGGAATCACGTCTATTACAGAATAATAAAACAGGTTCAGGCGGAGCTGCCAGTCAGCAGCTCTGCTTTTTTATATGATGGAGATGTTTTTCTCTGTGAACAGTGACATATTTTTCATATTGAGAAAGTTCATGTGGACGCAGACCTTTGAATTCTGGTATGATTCCATTATATAAAAAAGCACATGATGAATGTTGTGTTTATATGTAAGGAGGGAATGGAAGTGGCAGAAAATTATGCACTTGAGCTTAAAAATATAACCAAGCGTTTTGGTTCTGTTCTTGCCAATGATCATGTGGATCTGACACTGAGAAAATCTGAGATTCTTGCTATTCTCGGAGAAAATGGCAGTGGTAAGACTACACTGATGAATATGATTTATGGTATTTATTATCCGGATGAAGGACAGATATTTGTAGATGGAAAAGAAGTTACCATACGTTCACCTAAGGATTCTTTTGAACTTGGAATCGGAATGGTGCATCAGCATTTCAAACTGGTAGATGTACTGACAGCAGCAGAAAATATTGTTCTTGGTCTGCCGGGCAAGGCTATGCTGAATATGAAAAAAGTGACAGAAGAGATTCAGCAGATCGTAAATAAATATGGTTTTGATCTGGATCTTTCCCAGAAAATATATGAGATGTCTGTTTCTCAGAAGCAGACCGTAGAGATCGTCAAAATGCTTTATCGTGGGGCAAAAATCCTGATTCTGGATGAGCCTACCGCTGTACTGACACCTCAGGAAGCAGACCGTCTTTTTGATATTCTCCGTAATATGCGAGATGACGGATGTGCCATTATCATCATCACACACAAACTTCAGGAAGTATTGGCTCTTTCTGATCGTGTGGCTATCCTTCGTAAAGGCCAGTATATTGATACAGTAGAAACAGCACAGGCCAATGTACAGAGTCTTTCTGATATGATGGTGGGAAATAAGGTTGATCTGAATATTGACCGTCCAAAGTCGGAAAACGTCCGTAAACGTCTCTCTATTCAGGGACTGAACTGTAAAGATAAAGACGGAGTCAAAACGCTGGATGATGTAGATCTTACCATTAATACTGGCGAGATCCTGGGTATTGCAGGTATTTCCGGAAGTGGACAGAAAGAGCTTCTGGAGGCTATTGCCGGACTCCAGGAAGTAGAGAGTGGGACAATCCAGCTTCTGGATGATGAAGGAAATGCCAAAGAACTTTCCAAAATGGACTCCATTGCCATTAATGAAGCTGGTATCAGTCTTGCTTTCGTTCCGGAAGACCGTATCGGTATGGGACTTGTTGGTGATATGGATATGACAGATAATATGATGATCCGCAGTTATCGTAATGGAAAAGGCCCGTTCCTTGACCGAAAAGGCCCTCGTGAACTGGCACAGAAGATCAAAGACAGATTGGAAGTCATGACTCCAAGTATTTCTGCTCCGGTACGTCGTATGTCCGGTGGAAATGTACAGAAAGTTCTGGTTGGACGTGAGATCGCTCAGAATCCCAAAGTGCTTCTGGTAGCATTTCCTACCAGAGGAGTAGATGTCAATACTTCTCATGTAATTTATGAACTGCTTAACGAACAGAAAAAAAATGGAGTAGCTGTTGTCTGTGTAATTGAGGACCTGGATGTGGTGCTGGAACTCTGTGACCGTATTGCAGTTCTCTGTGGCGGTTGCATCAGCGGCATCGTGGATGGCAGATCTGCCACAAAAGAGGGAATCGGACTTCTTATGACGAAACACGAAAAAGGAGGGGTACAGAATGCATAAGGAACCTTTCTTAAAAATGTCCAAAAGAGAGAACATCAGCTGGCAGAAAAGGCTTGTAATCCGTTTTATTGCACTGATTCTGGCACTGATCGTCTGTGCTGGCGTGATCGTTGCTCTTGTAAAAATGAACCCATTAGACGTATACAAAGCCATCTGGGATGGTGCTCTGGGATCAGAAAGACGTGTGTGGATGACACTGAGAGATACCATGATACTGTTATGTATCTCCATTGGTCTGGCACCTGCTTTTAAGATGCGTTTCTGGAATATCGGAGCAGAAGGCCAGATCTTGATCGGTGGTGCCTGCTCAGCGGCAGTTATGATCTATGCCGGAGACAAGATGCCTACACCGGTACTTTTGCTTGTAATGTTTGTGGCAAGTATGCTTGGTGGACTGATCTGGGGTGTGATCCCGGCAGTATTCAAGGCTTACTGGAATACAAATGAAACACTTTTTACACTAATGCTGAACTATGTTGCCATGCAGGTTGTCACTTACTGTATTGTTTTCTGGGAAAATCCAAAAGGTTCCAATACCGTTGGTATTATCAATCAGTCTACACAGGCCGGCTGGCTTCCGGAGCTTTTCGGACAGAAATACGGCTGGAATCTGGTAATTGTCCTGGCACTGACGGTGATCATGTTTATTTATCTGAAATACAGTAAGCAGGGTTATGAGATTGCAGTTGTAGGTGAAAGTGAAAACACTGCACGTTATGCAGGCATCCATGTAAAAAGAGTCATCATTCGTACCATGGCGATTTCCGGTGCCATCTGTGGCCTGGCAGGTTTTGTTATTGTCAGTGGCGCGAGCCATACGATTTCCACAGCAACTGCCGGTGGACGTGGATTTACAGCAATTATCGTAGCATGGCTTTCCAAGTTTAATACGTTTATCATGGTAGCAGTTTCCTTTGGGATTATTTTTATGAATCAGGGTGCTGTACAGATTGCAACACAGTATGGCCTCAACGAAAATGCTTCTGATGTTATCCTTGGAATTATTCTGTTCTTCCTGATCGGAGCAGAGTTCTTTATCAATTATCGAGTTGAGCGTACGAAGAAATAGGAGGAAGATGCAATGAGTGTACTGACTATATTTATCCAGAAAGCAATTGTCCAGGGCATCTGTATTCTTTACGGTGCGCTTGGCGAAATCATGACAGAAAAATCAGGAAACCTGAACCTTGGTATTCCCGGCATTATGTATATGGGTGGAATTGCCGGACTGATGGGAGCTTTCTTCTATGAAAAAGATAATCCGGATCCCAATGCTTTTGTGGGAATTCTGATCTCCTTTGTCTGTGCTTTTGCCTGTGCAGCTATTGGTGGTCTGATCTACAGTATCCTGACTATTACACTTCGTGTTAATCAGAATGTGACAGGTCTTGCCCTTACTATTTTTGGTACTGGCTTTGGTAACTTCTTCGGTGGTTCCATTTCCAAACTTGCCGGTGGTGTAGGACAGATTTCTGTAAAAGTTACAGGAGGCGGTTACGCAGCCAAAATTCCGGGCTTGTCCAAAATTCCGGTTATAGGACCAATTATTTTTAATTATGGATTTATGACTTATCTGTGTATCATAGCAGCGGTAGTTCTTTCTGTATTCCTGTTTAAAACAAGAATGGGACTGAATCTTCGTGCAATCGGTGAAAACCCTGGTACAGCAGATGCAGCAGGTATCAATGTAACCAAATATAAATATCTGTCAACCTGTATCGGTGCAGGTCTTGCAGGACTTGGCGGTCTGTATTTCGTTATGGAATATTCCGGTGGAACATGGACAGATAATGGGTTTGGTGACAGAGGATGGCTGGCAGTGGCACTGGTTATTTTTGCACTGTGGAAACCACTGAATGCCATCTGGGGTGCATTCCTTTTTGGAGCACTTTATATTCTGTATCTTTATATCCCGGGGCTGGGAAGAAGTATGCAGGAAGTATTCAAGGCACTGCCTTATGTGGTAACGATTATTGTACTGGTATTTACCAGTTTCCGGAGGAAGAAGGAACACCAGCCACCTGCTGCGTTGGGATTGCCTTATTTCCGTGAAGAACGTTAAAATATAAAATAAAGAATTCCCGGTGAAAATCCGGGAATTAAATAAAGAACTCCGGTGAAATGGATTTTCGCTGAGTTATTCTCTGGATATGTTTCCGGTTCAGAACTTCTAAGATTCTAAGATACACAGAACTTTGCTAAAAGCGATACGGGAAAACGTCAAACTCGCCGCTTGGCGGCTCAGACAATCCGTTTTCTGTATCAACGCAAAGACCTGTCTATCAAGAATCTATACGAAGTTCTTCAATGAACCAATACCAGAGAATAATCCCGAAAATCCTTCTCCTGGAGTTCTTCTTTTATCCCATCTTGCACCGTACTTTAAAGGGCTAGCGGCGTAGGAACTCTCCAATAAGGAGAGAGTCCCTACGCCGCAGCGGTCCTGAGGTGAGCGAAGCTCGCCCGGACCGTTAGCCTCTGCGGGGTGGATGGGAGAAGAAGGTAATAGGTATAAAACAGAAGGCTGAGAAAGAAAATGCAGAGCATTGATGAGACAGCCTGGGAGAAGATATGAACAACAAAATTGAGCAAATACTTGCGCAGATTCCGTTAACGAGGTGCAGGCTAGCTGATGCCACCGAGGGAAATGTCTGAGTGCCGTAAGGCACGAGTTCTTCCCGAATGGCATCAAATAGGCGCATGCACCGAGTTAGGAATCCAGCACTATTCGCGAAATTTGTTGTTCTATATCAATCATCAGGCGTCCTTATACTCTTTTCTTTCTCAGCCTTCTGCCATAAACCAATTCCACTTCTTCCATGCGGGACCCTGAGTGAAATTTTACAAAAATAATCAGATTATATTGCAATTGTATAGAGTCAGCTGTATAATATTAACCAGATAAAAGAAAATTCTTCGGGGCAGGGTGACTGATTACTGTTGATCCGTATAGAAGTCAGAATTCCCTACCGGCGGTAAAGTCCGCGACCCGCATTATGCGGCTGATCTGGTGAAATTCCAGAACCGACAGTAAAGTCTGGATGAGAGAAGAACACGCTGATTCATACGTGCTCATTACCCCGGGGAGACATTTCCCGGGATTTTTTACGCAGAATTTTCTTTTAAAGAAAATCAAAGGAGAGACACAAGTATGAGTGAACAGGTTTTAAAAGGTGGAAATGTAGCAGAGAGAAGTAAAACCAGAACAATCACACAGATTGCAATGTTGGGAGCAGTAGCAGGTGTACTGATGAACTTTGAGTTTCCTATTCCATTTCTGGCACCATCCTTTTATCAGTTGGATTTCTCAGAGATACCGGTACTGGTAGGCTCATTTGCAATGGGACCACTGGCTGGTGTAGTCATTGAACTGGTAAAGATTCTGGTGCATCTGGTAACTAAGGGAACCCTTACAGCAGGAGTAGGAGATCTTGCAAACTTTATCTTCGGATGTTGCTTTGTTGTACCGGCAGGATTTCTCTATCGCATGCATAATATAAAAAGCCGTAAACACGCCGTTATTGGAATGGCAGCAGGTACCGTTCTTACTACAGCAGCGGCCTGCCTGATGAACGCATTCGTATTACTGCCGGCTTATGGCAAAGCATTTGGAATGCCGATCGAAGCTTTCATTGAAATGGGAACAGCAGTACATTCTTCAGTAAACAGCCTTCTTGGCTTTGTGGCACTGATCATCGTTCCATTTAACTTATTTAAATATATTCTTACTTCTGTGATCGTATTCTTTATCTACAAGAGAATCCGTGTAGTCTTAAAAGGAGACTGAAAGTAAGACAGAGAATTGCCTGCAGATCTGACTTTCTGCGGACGGAAGGATAGAAAGAAGGAAACCTCATGGGAAAAATTCATAACGTAGAAAAAATGACAGACAACCGTTTTGTCAATCTTTATCACGTAGATGCCACCAGTGTACACAATACACCGGTATCCTATTTCGTAGCATCCAGAGCCAGAGATACAGACAGCATGAAGATCATAACCCGGAAGAATAAACCGGACGGAGTGATTATTTACAGTATTTATGGTGAAAAGAATGACAGAGTGGTTCTGATTCGTCAGTTCCGTTATACCATAGGTGACTACATTTATGAATTTCCAGCAGGTCTTGTGGAAGAAGGAGAGGATTTTCATGAAGGGGCAGTACGTGAAATGTACGAAGAAACCGGCTTGAAGTTTACACCTCTGAAAGTAGATCCGGCCTATGAGAAGCCATTTTTCCCGACCATTGGGCTTACAGACGAATCCTGTGCTGCCGTATACGGATACGCCAGCGGTGAGATCAGCAAAGATGCTCAGGAGGCTTCTGAGGAGATTGAAGTAGTTCTTGCAGACCGGGAAGAAGTAAAAAGAATCCTCAGAGAAGAGAATGTGGCAATTCCATGTGCTTACATGTTGATGCATTTTCTCAAGGATCCAGATCCATTCAGTTTTCTGCAGGAAAAATTATGAATTAGAATAAAAACCGTCTTGACAAAGTGGATTTTCATGTGTTATAGTCAGTTACAGTTGTAGTGTGTTACTCGATTTCAGGAGGCATTAACTATACATAACAAGGATTGTTTATGTGGGTTAGTGTCTCTTTTTTTTGTGCTTTGATTTATGTAAACTATAATTCAGAAGTACAGCAAGCCGGCTGAGAGATAAAACTTCATAAGCATCCTTGTAAAAGTATAATAGTTACTGTTCACTTCGTTCACAGTAACTTGGTCAAAATCCATTCCAAATCACCTTCGGTGATGGGATTTTGCCCTATGTGTCTCGGGATTTTGCCATGAATATGGCAAAACACCTCGCGGGATACTATCTGTGAACAGGAACTAACAAAACTACAAGGAGTAAGGAAAAATGAAGGACAAAATTTTTAGTGTTCTGCAGCGAGTAGGTCGAAGCTTTATGCTCCCTATCGCAATCCTTCCGGTAGCCGGACTTTTACTGGGAATCGGAAGTTCTTTTACAAATGCAACAACCATTGAAACTTATGGACTCACAAAGATCCTGGGCGAAGGTACCATTCTTCATGCGTTATTGATGATCATGAACAGCGTAGGAAGCGCGGTATTTAACAACCTGCCGTTGATCTTTGCTGTTGGTGTTGCCATTGGTATGGCAAAGAAAGAAAAAGAAGTTTCTGCACTGTCCGCAGTAATCGCATACTTTGTTATGAATACTGCCATCAACGCCATGCTGACCATTACAGGTCAGATCCTTGACAATGGTGAGATCGCAGAATCTGTTCTGGAGGGAACCATCACTTCTGTATGTGGTATCCAGTCTCTGCAGATGGGCGTGTTTGGCGGTATTATTGTAGGTCTTGGTGTGGCAGCACTTCACAACAGATTCTACAGAATCCAGCTTCCTAATGCACTTTCTTTCTTTGGTGGTACACGTTTCGTACCGATCATTTCTACAATTGTGTATATGTTTGTAGGAATTGCAATGTACTTTGTATGGCCGGTAGTACAGAACGGCATTTACGCACTGGGTGGTCTTGTAACAGGTTCCGGTTATGTAGGAACTCTGATTTTTGGCCTTATTAAGAGAGCACTGATCCCATTTGGTCTCCATCACGTATTCTATATGCCATTCTGGCAGACTGCGGTAGGCGGTACAATGGAAGTAGCAGGACAGATGGTACAGGGTGGACAGAACATCTTCTTTGCACAGCTTGCTGATTCTGCAAACATTGCTCATTTCAGCGCAGATGCCACAAGATATTTCTCCGGAGAATTTATTTTCATGATCTTCGGTCTTCCGGGAGCAGCACTGGCTATGTATCAGTGTGCAAAACCTGAAAAGAAAAAAGCAGCAGGCGGTCTTCTTCTTTCAGCAGCACTGGCATGTATGGCAACTGGTATTACTGAGCCGCTGGAATTTTCATTCCTGTTTGTAGCTCCGGCACTTTTTGCTGTGCAGGTTGTTCTTGCCGGTAGTGCTTATATGATCGCACATATGCTGAACATTGCAGTTGGACTTACTTTCTCCGGTGGTCTTCTTGACTTTTTCCTGTTTGGTATCCTTCAGGGAAATGCCAAGACAAGCTGGATAAGAGTTATTCCGGTTGGTATTATTTATTTCTTCTTATATTACTTTATTTTCAAATTTATGATCAAAAAGTTTGATTTCAAGACACCGGGACGTGAAGATGATGATGTGGAAACCAAACTTTATACGAAAGCAGATGTAAATGCCAGAAAAGAAGCACAGAACGGTGCTGCTTCTGAAGGAGCATCTTCTGAAGATGCATTGAGTGAAATGATCACCAGAGGTCTTGGCGGTAAGAAAAACATTGCAGATGTGGACTGCTGTGCAACAAGACTTCGTTGTACTGTTCATGAAGCAGACAGAGTAAGCGACGGAATCCTGAAATCCACAGGTGCTTCCGGAGTAATTCATAAAGGAAATGGCGTTCAGGTTATTTACGGACCAAATGTAACTGTGATAAAATCAAACTTAGAGGATTACCTGGAAAAAGCTCCGGATATTTATGCTGAGGCAGAAGAGGCAGTGACTGAGACAACCGAAGAGCAGAAGCAGGAAACAGAAGGACAGAAAGTAGTAGAGACCATCACAATTTCCAGTCCGATCACAGGTCTGGCAGCAGATCTTTCCACAGCACCGGACGAAGCTTTTGCACAGAAGATGATGGGTGATGGAGCAGTGGTAACACCAGAAGATCCTTATGTACGTGCTCCGGAAGACGGAGAAGTTGCTTTTGTATTTGATACAAAACATGCTATTGGATTTGTAACAGATTCCGGAATCAGTCTTCTGATCCATGTAGGAATCGATACAGTAAAACTGAACGGAGAGGGATTTGAGGCACTGGTAGAAAGCGGCCAGACCGTTAAGAAAGGTGAGCCGATGCTGAAACTTGACCTGGATTACCTGAAAGAACATGCACCATCTGTTACTTCCCCGGTTCTCTGCACAGAGCTGGAAGATAATCAGAGAATCCGCCTTCTGAAAGATGGTCCGGTAAAAGCAGGAGAGCCTTTGTTTGAGATTGAGGTTCTTCAGTAAACCCTGCCTCATTACAGGGAAAAAGAATGTACAGGATAGCAAAAACACTGAATCACAATTCATTTATCGGAGTTGAAGAAAGCAGTAACCAGGAATATCTGGTAATGGGAAAGGGAATTGCATTTGGTAAGAAACCGGGGCAGCGTGTTCAGCCGGGAGAAGATGCCCGTATTTATTCCCTTACAGAACTGACAGAAAGAGGAAATGCCAGAGCCATTGTGCAGGGTGTTTCCCCGGACAGTCTGGAACTTGCCAGTGCAGTACTGGACCAGGCAGAAAAAGAATTTGGAAAAATTGATCGTTCCATTGTTTTTCCTATGGCAGATCACCTGGATTTTGCTATCCGGCGTATTCAGAACGGAGAGCAGATCAGCAATCCACTGACCGATGACATTCGTGTCATGTTTTACAAAGAATATAAAGTAGCCTCCTGCATCAGAGAACTTCTGAAAGAGAGGCTTCAGATTGAGATAGACGAACATGAGATTGGCTATATCGCCCTTCATGTACACTCTGCCATTGTGGAAGAAAACGTTTCTCAGGCTATGGAAGTGGCAAGGGCAGTCAGGGAGAGTATTTCGCTGGTTGAAAATATCACCGGACACAAGATCGATATCATGTCATTATCCTACAATCGCCTTATGAATCACATCCGATATATGGTTGCAAGGGCAGTCGGCGGAGAAAAATTAAAAATGAACATCAACGACTATATGTCAGTGAAATTTCCGGCGGCATTTCGGGCAGCAGAAAAAATATGCAAAGAAATGGAAACCAGCCTGAAACTTCCCATGGAAGATATTGAGATCGGATATCTGGCTATGCATATGGAACGGATGATGGACAGAGAAGAACAGAAATAGCAATAAATTTATATAAAGAAAAGGAGAATACGATTATGAAAACATTTGATTACACAATTAAAGACGAACTGGGAATCCATGCAAGACCGGCAGGACTTCTTGTAAAAGAAGCAAAGAAATTTGAATCTGCATGCACAATTACAAAAGACGGAAAAACAAAGAAGCTTACACAGCTGATGATGCTGATGTCTCTTGGAGTAAAACAGGGAGATACCGTAACAATCGAAGCTGACGGTGCAGATGAAGATGCAGCAATCGCAGCACTGAAAGAATTTTTTGAAGCAAATCTGTAATAAAATTCCGGAGGAAAAAAGATGCAGCGTTTTCAGGGGAAATCCGTATATAAGGGAATTGCCATGGGACCTGTTGTGGTCCTGAAAAAAAATGACTATCAGGTAAAAAGAGCCAGGATTGAAGATCCGGAGTCTGAGGCAAAGCGTGTTACTGAGGCTGTAGAGAAGTCTCAGGACCAGCTTGGCAGACTTTATGACAAAGCAGTCAAAGAAGTAGGAGAGGCCAGTGCCGCGATTTTTGAAGTACATCAGATGATGCTTGAGGACGAAGATTATCTGGAAGCTATTCAGAACATGATCCAGACAGAACAGGTAAATGCAGAATATGCAGTTGCTGTTACGGGAGATAATTTTGCAGAGATGTTTGCAGCTATGGACGATGATTATATGAAAGCACGTTCCGCAGACATCAGGGATATTTCTGAACGACTTGTCCGTAACTTAAGCGGTCAGGAAGATACAGATCTGAGCTCCATTGAGCCATCTGTTATTGTGGCAGATGATTTAAGTCCAAGTGAAACAGTTCAGATGGACAAAGATAAGATCCTTGCTTTTGTAACTGTTCATGGTTCAACCAACTCTCATACAGCAATCCTTGCACGTATGATGAATATTCCTGCACTGATCGGTGTGGAGATGGATCTGGACGAACTTAAGACAGGCATGACAGCAGTAGTAGACGGTTTCCAGGGTCAGGTGATCTTTGAACCGGATGAAGAAATAAAAGCAGAAACTCTTACAAGAATGAAGGAAGAGGAAGAAAAGCTGAAACTCCTTCAGGAGTTGAAAGGCAAAGAAAATATCACCCTTGACGGACATAAGATCAATATCTATGCAAACATAGGAAGTGTAGGGGATATCGGTTACGTTATGGAAAATGATGCAGGTGGTATCGGACTTTTCAGAAGTGAGTTCCTGTATCTTGGAAGAAATGACTTCCCTACAGAAGAAGAGCAGTTCCAGGCATACAAACAGGCAGTACAGATGATGGCAGGTAAAAAAGTGATCATCCGTACACTGGATATCGGTGCAGACAAGCAGGTGGATTACTTCAATCTTGGCAACGAGGATAATCCAGCGATGGGATATCGCGCGATCCGTATCTGCCTGAAACAGCCGGATATCTTCAAGACACAGCTTCGTGCACTCCTTCGTGCAGCAGTTTACGGAAATCTGTCCATTATGTATCCAATGATCACTTCTACAGAGGAAGTTAAGAGAATCTACGAGATAGTGGCAGAGGTAGAAGAAGAACTGAAAGCCCAGGAGATCCAGTACAAGATTCCGGAACAGGGAATCATGATCGAGACTCCGGCAGCAGTGATGATCAGTGACCGGCTGGCAGAAATGGTAGATTTCTTCAGTATCGGAACCAACGATCTGACCCAGTACACTCTGGCAATTGATCGTCAGAATGAAAAGCTGGATGATTTCTATAATCCTCACCATGAAGCTATCCTCCGTATGATCCAGATGGTAGTGGATAACGCGCACAAATGTGGCAAATGGGCAGGAATCTGCGGTGAACTTGGTGCAGATGCCACCCTTACAGAGAAATTTGTACGTATGGGTCTGGATGAACTTTCTGTTGCTCCATCTATGGTGCTGAAGCTCCGTAAGATTGTCAGGGAGATAAAGATAGAAGAATAATCTGTTTTTCACATAACAAATAGCAATTTCAGTGGAAATCGCTGAAAACCTAACCCCGGTTGGTGGATAACTGACCGGGGATTTTTATTACAAATATTAAAAAACGAAAATGAAAACCATTTTCATATTGACAGTGAAGAAAAAACTGCTATAATATGAAAATGGTTTTCATTTTGTATATAAATAACTCTTACATATAATTCTTACATGAAAGAGAGATGAACAATATGGCAGTAAAAGCCCAATATCAGACCAAGCAGATGGCAAAACTTCTGTCCTATCTGAAGACAGTGCCGGGGGTTCATGTAACAGTGGCAGATGTCTGTGGATATTTCAGAGAGCAGGGGAGCAATATTGGTACCACAACAGTCTATCGGAATCTGGAAAAGTTGGTAGAGCAGGGAGTGGTAGCCAAGTATACCGTAGATGGCACCAGTAGTGCCTGTTTTGAGTTTCTGGGAGAAGAATATAGTTGTCAGAAACAGGAATGTTTCCACTGCAAATGCGAAAAATGTGGAAAACTGATCCATCTGAAGTGCGAAGATGTGGTTAAACTGGAAGCACATATGATGGAACATCATGGATTTCGTATGGATCCTATGAGAACCGTGTTTTATGGAATCTGCAGCGAATGCAGTAAAGAGGTTGATAAATGATCAAAAAAATTACTTCTATATTAATAGCTATAGTTCTGACATTTACAGGAGCCGGTGTCTGGGGTACCACTGTAGTCCGGGCAGAAAGCAGTTCTTCAGGATCAGGCAATAAACTGAAGATTGTTGCAACTATCTTCCCGGAATATGACTGGACCAGAGAAATACTTGGAGATCGTTTGAAGGATGTGGATCTGACTTTGCTTCTGGATAATGGCACAGACCTTCACAGCTTTCAGCCGGCAGTAAAGGATATTATGAAGGTATCCAGCTGCGATCTGCTGATCTATGTAGGCGGAGAATCTGACCAGTGGATTGAAGATGCCCTGAAATCCGCAGCTAATCCGGATATGAAAACAATTAATCTTATGGAAACTTTGAAGGATTTCATCAAGGAAGAGGAAACGGTGGAAGGGATGCAGGAAAAGCATCATAGTCATGAAGAGGATGAGAAGGAATATGATGAACATGTATGGACATCTCTTCGGAATGCCTCAGCTGCAGCAGAAGTTATTGCAGATACACTGGCAGAGCTGGATCCTGAAAACAGTGACATTTATAAAGAAAATCTGAGATCCTATCAGGGAGAGCTAAGTAGCCTTGATAATGAATATCAGAAAACTGTAGACCAGTCCACACATAAAACGCTGTTATTCGCAGATCGTTTTCCATTCCGGTATCTGGTAGATGATTATGGTATTTCTTACTATGCGGCATTTTCTGGATGTTCCGCAGAGTCTGAAGCCAGTTTTAAAACCATTACTTTTCTGGCGGAGAAAGTGGATGAACTGGGGTTGAAAGAAGTTTTTACCATTGAGAAATCAGACGATAGAATTGCAGAGACTGTGATCGAAAACACCAGAGACAAAGACCAGAAAGTCGCTGTACTGAATTCTATGCAGTCAATAACTTCAGAAGAGATTGCAGATGGAACTACTTATCTTTCCATTATGGAAGACAATCTGAAAGTGTTGAAGGCTGCACTGAAATAAGAAAATTCTGCAAAGAGATCGCATTATATGCAGTGAATACTGCACAACGGGAGGAATTTAATTGGCACAGATCACTTGTAAAAATTTAACTTTGGGATATGAAAACAGAGCCATCCAGGAAAATCTGAATTTTTCTATCAATGCAGGGGATTATCTCTGTATTGTAGGAGAAAATGGTTCCGGTAAATCTACATTAATGAAGACCCTTCTTCATTTACAGCCACCCATCAGCGGTACTATTGAGCTGGGAGATGGGCTTCGTAAAAATGAAATCGGATATCTTCCGCAGCAGACACTGGTGCAGAGAGATTTTCCTGCATCAGTGAAAGAAATCGTGCTTTCCGGTTGTCAGGGACGTTGTGGGTGGAGACCTTTTTATAATAAAGAAGATAAAAAAATTGCCCGGAAAGCCATGGAAAAAATGATGATCCAGGATCTTCAGGACAGATGTTACCGGGAATTATCCGGAGGACAGCAGCAGAGAGTCCTTCTGGCAAGGGCACTTTGTGCAGCCAAGAAGATTCTGCTTCTGGATGAACCGGTGTCCGGTCTTGATCCGAAGGTTACAGCAGAAATGTATCAGCTGATCCAGGATCTGAATAAAAGAGATGAGATCACTATTATTATGATCTCCCATGATATTGAGGCAGCTGTCCGTTATGCAACACATATCCTTCATATTGGAGAGTACTGTTTCTTTGGAACCAAAAAACAATATCTTGAAAGCAGTCTGGGCAGACATTTTACCGGACAGGAAGGAGAAGAATCACATGTTTGATACACTGAAAATGTATTTCCAGTATCCTTTTGTCCGTTATGCACTGATTGTGGGCGTGCTGATCGCCCTTTGTTCCTCCCTTCTGGGTGTGACACTGGTACTGAAACGTTTTTCCTTTATCGGAGACGGACTTTCTCATGTGGCATTTGGGGCAATGGCAATTGCCTCAGTGCTGAATATTACCAATAATATGCTTTTTATTCTGCCGGTAACGGTCCTCTGTGCAATCTTTCTTCTTCACGCAGGTCAGAATACCAGAATCAAAGGGGATGCAGCTATTGCCATGATCTCAGTAGGAGCACTGGCTATCGGTTATCTGCTGATGAATATTTTTTCCACCAGTCCTAATATTTCCGGGGATGTGTGCAGTACCTTGTTTGGATCTACCTCCATTCTGACACTGACTAAAGGAGAGGTATGGCTCTGCGCCATTCTGTCTGTAGTGGTAGTGGCAATTTTTATTTTCTTCTATAATAAAATCTTTGCTGTAACTTTTGATGAGAACTTTTCAAAAGCAGCGGGAGTCAGAGCAAATGCTTACAATCTTCTCATTGCTGTGGTGATCGCAGTGATCATAGTGTTGGCAATGAACCTGGTAGGTTCCCTTCTGATTTCTGCTCTGGTGATTTTCCCGGCACTTTCTGCCATGCGACTGTTCAAGTCCTTCCGGTCAGTGACCATCAGTGCGGCAGTGATGTCTGTAGTTTGTTCTGCAGGCGGAATTATTATTTCCATTCTGGCAGGAACTCCTGTAGGGTCTACCATTGTTGCAGTGGATATTCTGGTATTTCTGCTGTCCTATGGAATTGGGAGAGCCTTGGGAAGATAAAAGAGATTAAGCAGAAAAATACAAAGAACCTGCCACTGGCAGCTTCTCTTGCATACTTTGGCATAAAAAAGCGTTGCTGTCCGGCTAAGAACGGATCACAGCAACGCTTTTTGGAGAAAAATATCAAGAAGGATTGTGGCAGCGTATAGCATAAAACAATCCATATCTTCTTATACTTCTACAAGGATACCTTTCAGCTTGTCATATTTGCAGTACTTGCCATTAGCTGAGATAAATGGCTGGTATGTATTGGTGCGGATATCCTTTACATAAACGATACCGGTAGAAATCATCTGTACCAGTGAGAAACGTTTACTGAGGCTGGAAATCCATTCATAAGTCTTGTTGTCCCCGGAATCTGCCGTTACAAGGCTGTATCCGCCCTCGCATGGAGTCAGAGTATAATAAATCTTCTCCGGATGTGAAGAAGGAGTTTCTTTAAACACCTGGCTGGCAATGTAGGAGGAGAAATTTTCTTTTACAAAGTTCTGGAATGAGCTTACAGTGTAAACTTCTCCGCTAACTTCATCAGTAATACGGTCACCTCTTTCCAGGCGGTTACGAACAAGGGTCAGTACCTCAATGGCCCAGTTGATAAAGGAGATGCTGCTGTAGCTCATGCTTTCCTGTAACTGGTCGAT
>OLPV01000628.1_pt1 | contig 29233 bp, 25 predicted proteins | sample 1671961 | NCBI WGS metagenome assembly OLPV01 (sample SAMEA3136630, study PRJEB25190) | human gut metagenome | biome: human gut; feature: human-associated habitat; material: faeces | place: Austria | collected 2013
TATTTAGTTATCATCGTACAACTGCTTTCATATTCTATCCGTTTCGCACGTCCGTTCCTCACGCTGTGTGCGAACGATAGGCAAGAATGTCATTTAGGAGTTTGTCCGGAATACGCAGGTTACCACGCCCGGTTCCAATGGAGATATCCGGTTTGACGATGCCGTGGAAATCAGAACCTCCGGATACAAGGAGATCCCGTGCATATGCGATACTGCGTAATTCCTGAGTCTGTCCATTGTCATACGTGGAATAGTAACATTCCATACCGGCAAGTCCTAGTGGAATCAGGGTATCGTCTAAGAGGTGCTCGACCTCGGAACGTGACATTTTGTAGGAATAAGGGTGGGCAAGGATCGCAGTTCCGCCAGCCTGCTGGATGAGAGGCAGGATCTGTTCGGGGGTTACTTTTGGCTTTGGAAGATAATAAGGACAACCGATTCCTAAGTAACGGTCAAATGCTTCGTTCTTATCCTTGCAGACACCTTTTTCTACAAGAACTCTTGCAAAATGTGCTCTTGTAATGACACTGTTTGGATTGCCGTGTTTCAATTCTTCAATCGTTAATGGAATGCCGGCCGCAACAAATTTGGCAACCATGTGTTCATTTCGTTCTTCGCGTGCCTGTTTTAAATCATCCAGAGTTTTGCAGAAGACCGCATCTTGATAGTCGACAAACAGACCGACAATATGGATTTCACGATTTCCATAATAGCAGGAAAGTTCTGTGCCGGGTATTACTTCGATTCCCCCGATCTGCTGTGCATGTGTAATTGCTTCGGCTACGCCGTCAATTGTATCATGATCGGTGAGTGCAAAGGTGCTTAATCCGGCATTTTTAGCGAGTTCAACAACTTCGGAGGGTGAAAATGATCCGTCGGAAGCAGTAGAGTGTACATGTAAATCGATATAATTCATAATCAAATCCTTTCTTATAGCATGTTAGTTGTATGCAGAGCAGATCATAGTCTGTCTTTGTGTATATTACAAGAAATAGGTACAAAAATACTGTGCCTACTCTATATAGTAGTCTTATTTCTGAAAGAATGCAATTCACATATTCAGCGATATGTATTTTTTCAGATACACATACCAATATCCAACAAAATCTTCACATTTTCGCGAAAATAGGACTAGATTTTTTTTGCGATATATGAGAAAATGTACTCAGTTACGGCGTTCAGTTTATTTCAGCAGATAGACTGGAACTCTTATACATAAGATGAGCCGATAATTTTATAATTGAAAGGAGTTTCAACATGATTTATTCACAAGAAGTAGAAAACATGTGTCCAGTTGCTCAGGGCGTACATCATGGTTGTGCACCTATTCCAGAGGAAGCTAAGTGGGTACAGGCAAAGGAAGTAAAAGATATCTCTGGTTTAACACACGGTGTTGGCTGGTGTGCACCACAGCAGGGTGCCTGCAAGTTAACATTGAACGTTAAGGAAGGTATTATTCAGGAGGCATTAGTTGAGACAATCGGATGTTCAGGTATGACACATTCAGCAGCTATGTCAGCAGAGATTCTTCCTGGTTTAACTGTAATGGAAGCATTGAACACAGACTTAGTTTGTGATGCAATTAATACAGCTATGAGAGAGTTATTCCTCCAGATCGTATACGGTCGTTCACAAAGTGCATTCTCTGAGGAAGGTCTTCCAATCGGAGCTGGTCTTGAAGATTTAGGTAAGGGTCTTCGTTCACAGGTTGGTACTATGTATGGTACTTTGAAGAAGGGACCTCGTTACTTAGAGATGGCTGAGGGTTATGTAACTGCAATCGCATTAGATGCAGATGACTTGATTATTGGTTACAAGTTCGTTAACCTTGGTAAGATGACTGACTTCATCAAGAAGGGTGATGATCCGAACACCGCTTATGAGAAGTCTTGTGGTCAGTACGGTAGAGTTGCTGATGCAGTGAAGTTAATTGACCCACGTACAGACAAAGAGATCGAGAAATAATAGAAGGAGGTAACGAGATCATGGCATTATTTGAATCATATGAAAGAAGAATTGATAAGATTAATGAAGTATTAGCAAGCTACGGTATCTCCTCTATCGAAGAAGCAGAGAAGATTACAAAGGATGCTGGCTTAGACGTATATAATCAGATTAAAGGAATTCAGCCAATCTGTTTTGAGAACGCTTGTTGGGCATACACAGTAGGTGCAGCAATCGCAATCAAGAAGGGCTGTAGAAGAGCAGCAGATGCTGCAGCAGCAATCGGTGAGGGACTTCAGTCTTTCTGTATTCCAGGTTCTGTAGCTGATACCCGTAAGGTAGGTTTGGGACATGGTAACTTAGGTAAGATGTTACTTGAGGAAGAGACTGAGTGTTTCTGTTTCTTAGCTGGTCATGAGTCATTCGCAGCTGCTGAGGGTGCTATCGGTATCGCTGAGAAGGCTAACAAGGTTCGTCAGAAACCATTAAGAGTTATTCTTAACGGTTTAGGTAAAGACGCAGCTCAGATCATTTCCCGTATCAACGGATTTACATTTGTTGAGACAGAGTATGATCCATATACAAACGAGGTTAAGGAAGTATTCCGTAAATCATATTCAGAAGGACTTCGTGCTAAGGTTAACTGCTATGGTGCTAACTCAGTACCAGAAGGTGTTGCTATCATGTGGAAGGAAGGCGTTGACGTATCTATTACCGGTAACTCAACCAACCCTACAAGATTCCAGCATCCGGTTGCAGGTACTTACAAGAAGGAGTGCTTAGAGAAAGGTAAGAAGTATTTCTCAGTTGCATCAGGTGGTGGTACAGGACGTACACTTCACCCAGATAACATGGCAGCAGGTCCTGCTTCTTATGGTATGACAGATACATTAGGACGTATGCATTCAGATGCACAGTTCGCTGGTTCTTCATCTGTTCCTGCTCACGTAGAGATGATGGGATTGATCGGTGCCGGTAACAACCCAATGGTTGGTATGACTGTTGCAGTTGCAGTATCTATCGAAGAAGCTGCTAAGGCTGGTAAGTTCTAGGCATTGAATATTTAATGAAAGCCCATCCCGAACCTTAACGAAACCGAGGCAAAGCCAAAGGTTGAGTTTAGTTGAGTGGATGAAAAACAATAATAAAATACAGCATGACATGCAGATTTGCAGGTCATGCTGTTATTTTTTAAAGATTATTTTATTAACAATCGATATTCAGAATCGTTTTTCCTGTCGCAGGATCAGGGATACCTAACAGGCACATGATGAGAGCCATTCGTATGTATTTTCCGTTCTGAACCTGATCAAAATAAGCGGCTCTTGGATCATCATCCACATCAAGGGAGATTTCATCGACTCTTGGAAGAGGATGAAGAACTGGCATATCTTCTTTAGCCTGTTGCAGTTTTTCTTCATTGAGGACATAGATATCTTTTAACCGGATGTATTCCTCTTCGTTGAAGAAACGTTCTTTTTGTACCCTTGTCATATATAGGACATCTAACTGTGGCAAAGTATTTTCTAAGCTAAATACCTCTTTATATATAGAATGGGTGGGATCTAAAACATCTGTTTTCATATAGTCTGGGATACATAGTTCTTCCGGGGAGATGAAATAGAACTGATTCTCTGGAAAACGTACCAGACTGCTTACCAAAGAATGAACGGTTCGTCCAAATTTGAGGTCCCCACAGAATCCGATTGTTAAATGATCTAATTTCCCTTTACGTTGACGGATGGTCATCAGATCAATCATTGTCTGGGTTGGATGTGCATGTCCACCGTCTCCGGCATTTATAACCGGAATCTTGGAATACATGGATGCGCGAAGGGGTGCACCTTCTTTGGGATGCCGCATTGCTATAATATCAGCATAACAGCTTATTACACGGGTGGTATCGGCTACGGTCTCACCTTTGGTTGCGCTTGATTGTTCAGCACTGGAAAATCCAAGTGTTTGCCCACCGAGACTTAGCATGGCAGACTCAAATGACAAGCGTGTTCTGGTGCTTGGCTCATAAAAAAGGGTAGCAAGCTGCCTGCCATCAGCAACATGGCGATACAATACAGGGTTGGAACGGATGCGTTCCGCAAGGTCTAAGATGTCTAAGGTTTCTTCTACGGTTAAGTCCATAGGGGTGATTAAATGTCTCATAGCCATTCTCCTTTAAGTAAGTATTCGTCACGCTTTGCACCGACGGAAACAAAGTTAATCTCTGCATGCAACATTTCCTCGATTGTTTGAATGTAGTTTCGGGCATTTACAGGGAGTGTCTCATATGTTCTGCATTTTGAGATATCTTCCTGCCAACCGGGAAGGGTGTATACGACAGGGGTATAATGGTCTAAGTTATCAGTTGGGTCGAATTCGACTAGGGAACCGTTTGTGTTTTTGTATCCTGTGATGATTGGAATTTCTTTCATAGAGCTTAATACATCTAATTTGGTAAGAGCGATCTTGTCGGCACCCTGACACTTCAGACCATACCGGCTTGCCACAGCATCAAAGGGGCCTACACGGCGAGGGCGTCCTGTTGCGGCGCCAAATTCACCCCCGGCAATGCGAAGATCCTGCTGCCATGCTTCGGAGACTGCATGTTCTGCCACAAAAGGCCCGGCTCCGACACAGGTGGAATAAGCCTTCAGGACACCTACCGTATGATCAGCATGTCTGCCGGGAATGCCTGCACCAATTGGCCCATAGGCCGAGATTGTTGAGGAACTGGAAGTATAGGGGAATATACCATAGTCAATGTCTCTTAAGGCACCAAGCTGAGCCTCTAGGATAACATTTTTTCCCTCGGAAAGTGCATGGTCTATATAGGAACCGGTGTCGCATATATACGGGGTGAACTTGGCAGCCTGTTCCTGACACCAGGAAAGAAGTGCAGGGTAGGACATTGGTTCCTGATGATAGCAGCCGGCAAGCTCTAAGTTCTTTGATTCGAGAATTGTCTTTAGCCGTGCTTGTATCGTTTCATCATCTAAATGAAGCAGATCTCCAAGACGAAGTGTTTTTTTACGATATTTATCACTGTAGACATAGGCGATTCCTCTCTTGGTAGAACCGAATGCGGAGCCGGTTTTTGCAAGCCGATCTTCTTCTAGTTCATCCTGAATTCTATGCCATGGCATGGAAATAGTGGCTTTTTTAGATAGTTTTAAATGATCGGCATTTATGGAAATCCCTCGTTTTTCTATTTGAGCGATCTCGTTTGTCAGGTGCTCTAAGTCAATGACCATACCATCTCCAAGTACACATACAACGTTTTTATGAAGGATTCCGGAAGGAAGAAGATTCAGAATGAATTTTCCCTGATCGGTTACTACCGTATGTCCTGCATTGTTGCCACCTTGGTAGCGGACAACAATATCAGCCTGTTCGGAAAGAAGATCAATGACCCGTCCTTTTCCCTCGTCACCCCAATTGATACCTGTTACAGATGTTAGCATAATATAATATCCTCCTTATATGTAAATGTATTTTAGTAAGTATTACGTGCAGTAACGGAAGGTACGATCCGTAAGAATTCTGGCAAAGATAAGTCCGAGTGGGAGAGCTGTAATGATCAAAATAGCAGATGTAAACCATGAAACAGCATCGGTCAGGGACATTATGCCAAAGTTATATATGGCACGATATAAGTAAAGTCCGGGAACCATAATAACAATGGATGGAACCGTTAACGATATACGCGGATATCCGTTATATTGTTTGATTGCGGAAGCAAGAAGTCCGGCAGCAGCAGCACCGATAAATGCGGCAACAGCGGCAGGCATTCCTGTAAAATCAATAAGTTCCAGACGTAATGTGTTAGCAATAGATCCGATCAACGCAGCGGTAGCAGCCATAGGAATGGAGCTGTTAAACATAATTGAGAAGCCGAACACCCCGCAGAAACTGGTGATCAGTCTTAGGATCAGATGTGTTATATTGTTAAGATCCAGTTCCGTAAAATCCTGCGGTTGCAGATGTAATAGCAACGCCATGATCCAGGCAAAAATGGTGGCAACTAATACAATGATGATGGAATAGGTAAGCCTCTCAAGCCCGGAACGAAGATCTAACTTAGCAAGGTCGATTCCACTTGTGATAAATGGAAATCCGGGTATGATAAAAAGCATGGAACATATATAGCCTGCTTCGTGAACAGCAGGAATATGAAATAACACAATAGCCAGCTTTAATAATACGGCATATATCAGGCAGGCTGCGGATATGGATGCGGCGATATTCAAATACAGGGTAAAGTGATGTTTGATCAATTTCGTACGGATCAGGTTGCCGATACCGGCGGCAATGAATGCAAGCAGCATTTCAATCGGGCCACCACCAAGAAGAAATGTAAATGCACAACATGCAAGTGCTGCGGCAAGACCTAATTTTGCAGGCGAATACAGTGCGTGAATCTGCTCAATCTCATCCAGTCGTTTATGAATCATTTCACCAGTCAGATGTGCTTCCTCATTTGGAAAATTGTCAACGAATTGTTCCATGCGATACAGTTTTGAAGTGTTTACGCCGGTATTTGCAATGCTGAGGGATTGTGAAACACAGTCATTACCATCAAAGCAGTTAAATTCGATTGACATGAGTCCGACGTCAACGGTGCATGTAACTCCGAGCTCTTTTGAAAGCTTGTTCATGGAAGTACGGACACGCCAGGCTCCTGTTCCACAGGACAACATGATTAATCCGACACGACCGATAACAGAAGCTTTTTCAATCAGATCGGCTTCGGCAATTAGTGCATTGCTGTCCGTATTGGTATAATCGTGCCAGGGTATTTCCATGTGATTCTTTTCCATGATATCAACATAATTAGTTTTTGGCATAGATGATCGCCTCTGCTTTCTCTACATGGTGTTCTAAGTTGTGTAAAAAGATGGAATTTGGCAAGAAAATACCAAGTTCATCAAATCGTTTATTGTCTTCCACAAAAGAATCCTGACCGTAGAATACATATGAGGTGGGTAAATTTTTCTCAAGTTCTAACATTAAATCCCATACAGCACTATAGGCTTCCGCTTCGGTTTCCTTTAGCTTGACTGTATCTGGAAGTTCCCGTATAAGCAGAATGCCGGTATTTTCTTCAAGAATTCGTTGTTCGACGGTTGAAGAATCTTCTCCATATGTATGGCTGTATCGATATGCCTTTGCGAAGAAGATGTTTTTCTTATTAATTAAATTCTTATAAATGCTATAAAAATGTTGATAATCTTTATCGTGTACTAAGTGTTTATAATCAGGTAGAAGGATTCCGTTATGGTCGGTCATAATAAGCGGATTCTGGGTTCCATCCGCATTGAAACGGTATGGAATCAGAAAGGCATTTCTAAGCAGATCAAATAAAGTATTCTGGGTAATTGCCATCAAAAAAGCGGATAAATCTTTGTTCTCATAGCAACCAAATAGTGCCTGGGCGAATTCATCCGGTGAAAGACTGGTGTCAGAATCGTCGTTACAAAACAGATAATCATAAAAGGTATGAAACAATTTGTTGCATGCCCATGGATCATTTAATATTTTCCGGAATAAGACTTCGGATTTTTCTTCCCGTGGGAAAATAGGTGTGTCTCTCATAATATTCAGCTCCTTCTTGTATTTCCATTTCGATTCGATTATACTATTGAGTTAGTGATAAGTAAAAATCATAATTGATATGATTGTTATAATCATTTGATATGTTGAAAGGACTATTTATGGATGTTAATTTTGAATATTATAAGATTTTCTATTATGTAGCGAAGTATCAGAATTTTACAAAAGCGGCACATGCATTAGGAAGCAGCCAGCCGAATGTGACGAGAGCAATGAACTGTTTAGAGCAACAGATGGGGACGACATTATTGATAAGAAATAATCGTGGGGTACAGTTAACCCCGGAAGGGGAGAAGCTCTATGTTCGTGTGTCTGCAGCGATGACACAGATACTTGCGGCAGAAGAGGAGATTACAGACAGTACAAGTCTTTCGCACGGAAGTATTTCGATCGGTGCAAGTGAGACGGCACTTAATATATTTCTGTTAAACAGGTTAAAGTCTTTTCATATGGTGCATCCGGGAATACGTCTTAAGATCTATAATCATTCTACGCCGGAAGCGATCGAGGCTGTGAAGAATGGAACGGTGGATTTTGCGGTTGTATCAACACCGGTATATGCAGAGGAACCGCTTAAGACGATCCGGCTACAGTCGTTTCGGGAAAAAATGGTTGGAGGAACGACCTTTACGGCACTTGCAAGCCAGGAATTATCCTTGCAGGAAGTAATGAATTATCCGCTAATATGTTTAGGAAAAGAGACTATGACATATAGGTTCTACAAAGATTTGTTCTTAACACATGGCTTAGAATTAGAGCCGGATACCGAAGCAGCTACGACTGATCAGATCCTGCCATTGGTAAAATGTGAGTTAGGGTTGGCATTTTTGCCGGAATCCATGGCACAGGAATCAATAGATAGGAAGGAAATTGTGGAAATCTCTTTGAAAGAGAAGATACCGCCAAGAAATGTATGCCTTGTATATGATAGTACACATCCAATCAGTTCGGCAGCACATCAATTAAGAAAGGCAATTACTGAGAACCGACAGGAGGATTAAACGCAGTTCGTACAGTGGAACATATAAATGCAAAGAAAAATCAAAAGCCTGATGATTCATCAGGCTTTTTTCATATCTGCATCTCAATATTTACGACAAAATTCCGGTTGACTGTAAGAACAGAATAAACATCAGAACCGGTGCAACATAGCGGATCATAATACGATATAATTTCTTTCTTCGGAACTTCTCTCCGTTACGTTCCATTTCATCAATGACATAATCCGGTGTCATAACCCAGCCGATTAAGATGGTTGATAACAGTGCGATAAATGGCATCATGACACTGTTGCTGATATAGTCCATAATGTCAAGTAACTGTCCGGTAGAACCGTTTGGAAGTACAACCTCTACATAGAACACACTGTAACCCAAAGCAATGACAGCGGATGCGGCAAGATAGATCACGGATAAGATCAGTACGGTTTTCTTGCGGCTTGTATGGAAGATCTCCATACAGTTGGCTGTGATGGACTCCAGTACGGAGATACAGGATGTTAAGGTTGCAAAAACGGCAGTTACAAAGAACAGGATTCCGACGAAGATTCCTGCTTTTCCCATAGCGGCAAATACCTTTGGCAGGGATACAAACATCAGGCTCGGACCGGCTCCCATTCCTTCGGTTCCGGAAAATACATATACCGCAGGAACGATCATGGCTCCGGCTAAGAAAGCAACACCGGTATCAAAGATCTCAATCTGATTGACAGCCTTATTCAGGTCAACTTCCGGTTTTACATAGGAACCATATGTGATCATAATTCCCATGGATACACTGAGAGAAAAGAATAACTGGCTCATAGCGTCTAATAGAATCTGTAAGAAACGCTGCACCGTAAGTCCCTCAAAGTTTGGTGTAAGGTAGTATAAAAAGCCTTCCATACCGGTTTGTACCTGACCGGAGGCATCTGTGTGTTTCAGAGTTAAGGCATATATGGCAATAACGACGATCAATACAAGAAGAATCGGCATCATCCATTTGGATACCCGTTCGATTCCACCTTCCACACCGTTATATACGATAAATGCAGTCACCGCCATGAAAAGGAGTGCAAAGACAACCGGTGAGGCAGGTGATGTGATAAAGGATGTAAAATAATCATCTGCAGCAGCCGCTTTTGACTGACCCGTAAGATATACAACTGCGTATTTGGTGATCCATCCGCCGATTACGGCATAATAGGTCATGATCAGAACCGGTACCAAAAAGGTAAGGATTCCTAAGAATTTCCATTTCGGCCGCATTTGTGTGTAGGCACCGATGGCACTTTGCTGTGTACGTCGCCCAATGGCGATGTCGGATGTCAATAACGTAAATCCGAATGTGATGACAAGAGCAAAATAGATAATTAAAAATAGTCCGCCTCCGTCTTTTGCTGCGAGATATGGGAATCTCCACAAATTTCCTACTCCAACGGCACTACCGGCAGCGGCAAGGACAAATCCAAGCTGCCCTGAAAAATTGCTAGATTTTTTTTCCATTTTAGATAATCTCCCCTAAATATAATTTGTGTGATTAGGATAGCATATAATAAAGTAAAAGTAAAATAAATGTTTTCTTTCTATTATATAATGTAAAAAGAATGTTGAATTTGCAGGGCTTTCTTGACAAGTTCCCGGTTGTAAGGTAAAGTAAATTTTGGGTAATAAGGATTTTGTACAGATGATGATAGATTACAATGGGGGATAACATGTTAGAGAAGAGGAAGAACTACGAGATAGCGTTATTTGTTATAGGATGTATTTTGCTGAATTATATCGGGAAGATTCTGGCAAATCATTTTGTGTTGCCGTTGTGGCTCGATTCGATCGGAACCGTGTTTACAGCATATGTGCTTGGACCGTTTTGTGGAGCTATTGTTGGTGTTACTGTTAATGTTATTTACGGAATTCTATTTTCTTATACGAATATGGTATATGCACTTGTAAGTGCAGTGGTGGCAGTATTAGTCGGCATTCTTGCAAAGAAAGGATGGCTTGAGAATCTTTTTCTGGCATTGTCGACGAGTTTTTTTGTAACAATACTTTCGGTTGCCTGTTCCGTGCCATTGAATTACTTATTCTTTGACGGTGCAATTGGAAATGTATGGGGAGATGGTGTGACGGAGTTATTCAAACGCCTGGGGCTGAATTCTGTATTAAGTCATATTATCGGTGAATTCTATTTGGACTTTTCAGATAAAACATTGACGGTTTTGATCCTGTTTCTGGTTATTCGATGCTATCGCAGACATCGCAATGTATTTCACGAACATTCCAATCAAAAGACATCTCATAAAAAAGGCAGAAAAACGGAAAAAGTCCGTATGCTGATTGCACTCTTATTGTGTGGTTCCCTTTTGCTTACACCGGTTGCAGGCTTTGCAAAAAAGGATATTACTGCTAGTTCCGGGACAAAAGAACAGGCGTCAGATACAGATAATTATAATGCCTATGTACAGACAATTTACAATGGCAGTAATGGTCTGCCCGGAGGAAGTGCAAATGATATCGCACAGACGAATGATGGTGTACTCTGGATAGGAACATATGGTGGACTATATCGTTATGGCGGCAATGAATTTGAATGGATGGATACATTTGATTCCGTTAAAAATGTGAACTGTCTGTATACCGACGAAGAGGGAAGATTATGGATTGGTACGAATGACACTGGTTTGTCGATCTGTATCAATGAGAAGATATCGAATGTTGTAACGGCAGAAGACGGCTTGCCGGCAGATTCCGTCCGTTGTATTACACAATGTACGGATGGGGATTATTATGTGGGAACAACCGGGGCGTTGGCGGTACTTACTTTAGCAGGTGGATTGTCAGTACAGTCGCTGATACCGGAGATTGTATACGCAAGTAGTATCAGTGCAGACCAGAACGGAAATGTTGCCGTTGTAACTAATGAAGGAAAACTGTATGTTCTGAGAGACCGGAAGATCGTTTCTGAGATAACAGCGGAAGATGGAGAGGCTTATACGTGTTGTTCGTTTGATGAATCCGGTATATTATATGCGGGAACAACGGGAAGAGTAATAGATCTGTTTGAAGCAGATGCAAATGATTGGAAGAGAACCGATACACTCATCTGTGAGGGACTCCGCAATTTGAAATCACTGCATTTTTCGGAAGAAGGAAACTTGTTTATCTGTGCCGATACCGGTATGGGATATGTAGATGGTACGCTGCAATATCATGGAATTCAGTCGGATTCATTTAACAGTTCGGTAGATCATATGTTGATCGATTATCAGGGAAATCTGTGGTTTACGTCGTCTCGACTTGGTTTGTTAAGATTATGTCCATCTGTATTTACAGATATATATCATGAGGCAGGACTGTCAGATCAGGTGGTGAACTGTGTAACAAGATGGAATGGGAATTTCTGTTTTGGAACAGATAACGGACTGGATATGATGAATGAGGATCTGACAAAAGCAACGGTAAATAATCTGACGGATCGGTTTACGGGAGTCCGCATTCGAAACCTGTATGTGGATAATAGGAATCATTTATGGATCAGTACATCCGGGAGCGGATTGTTTGAAGTGGATAAATGGGGAAATGTGACAGAATACACTACCGCAAACGGATTGCCGGGTAATAAATTGCGGATGGTGATAGAGTTAGAAGATGGTACGATCGTGTCTGCCGGGGATTCCGGGATTGCATATATCGAGAATGGAAAGATCACAGATGTGATCGGATATACCGATGGCTTGAATAATCCAAAGGTATTATGTTTGTTGGAACAGGCGGACGGAACAGTGCTTGCGGGTACAGACGGTGGCGGAGTTTCCGTTATCCGGGAACGCAAAGTGGTACAGACATTGACAAGACAGGATGGACTGGGTTCCGAAGTTATATTGCGAATGATAAGCGATTCAGACGGGAAAGGAACGTTCTTTGTTACCAGTAACAGTATATGCTATCAGGACGATAAGGGAATCCGGATTCTGGATTTTCCGTATTATAATAACTACGATATTGTAGAAGGTAAAAATGGAATGTTGTTTGTATTAGGTTCTGCCGGAATCTATGTTGTAGACAAGCACGATTTATTAGCAGGCGATGCGGATTATAAACTGTTGGATTCGCAGGCAGGCTTATTAAAAGCATTTACCCCGAACGCATGGAACTATATGGATGAGGATGAAAATCTCTATTTGTCTACGGATACCGGTGTGGTTTGCATGAATTTGAACCGTTATGCAGTCTCTGTCCGTTCGTATCGTATGATCGTGCGGTCGATCAAAGTGGATGACACGACATATTCAGTGGAGAGAGGAGAGACAATGGTACTGCCGAGTGGAGTCAGCCGCATGGAGATTGTACCGGAGATCATCAATTATTCTCTGAATCTTCCGTATGTAAGTGTATATCTGGAAGGATTTGACAAACAGCCTAAGATTGTTCCGCAGGATCAGTTGAAAAGTATTGTATATACGAATCTTCCGGTTGGAACCTATACGTTCCGGTTAGGAGTAATGGATAGCAGGGGAAAGAAGGTTGTAGCAGAAAGCAGTTATACGATTGAAAAAGAACGTGAGATATATGATAATTGGTGGTTTGTGTTGTATACGGTATTTGTTTTTGCGGTGGCAGTTGCGTATCTGACATGGTTGTTTTTCCGCACACAGATCCAGCGGACCCTAAATATGCAAAAGAGGGAATTGGAATTTGCCAAGAGCCAGATTGAAATGGGAAATGAAACGGTACTTACGATTGCAAGAACGGTGGATGCGAAAGATGAGAATACGAGTCAGCATTCCGTCAGAGTATCGGAGTATTCTGTAATGATCGCAAAACGTTTAGGATTTGATGATGCTGCATGTGAACAATTACGAAAGGCTGCGTTATTACATGATATTGGAAAGATTGGAATCCCGGATCGGGTGTTAAATAAACCGGGACGATTAACGGATGAAGAGTACGAGATCATGAAATCCCACGTGGTAAAGGGTGCAGAGATCCTTAAGAAATTTACATTGGTTGAGAATGTCCAGGAAGGTGCATTATATCATCATGAGCGATATGATGGCAGAGGATATGTACATGGATTAAAGGGCGAAGAGATTCCGTTAAATGCAAGAATCATAGGAATTGCAGATGCATTTGACGCAATGACCGCCAATCGTGTTTACCGGAAGAAATTAGATTTTGATTTTGTGATCGGAGAATTGAAAAAAGGAAAAGGAACGCAATTCGACCCGGAACTGGTAGATATTATGTTGCAGCTCATTGAGGAAAAACAGATTGACGTGGAACAGCTTTATGCAGATCGACCGGTAACGGCAGATGAGGAGGTGCAGAAATGAAACGGATTTATGGAATTACGATAATTACTGCGGTCTCAGTGATTCTTGCCGTTGTAGGATTGTACAGCATCTTTTGGCATGATGATGAGAGCCGGACGATCAAGGCAGGTTTTGTGTATGTAGGAGATGCCAGTACGGCGTATACCAGTAATTTTATGGATGCACAGGAAGCCGTGGATAATGCATTTGGCGACAGAGTAAAGACAATCGCAAAATATAACGTGGCGGAAGGTGCAGAGAGAGAATCCATTGAAGAATTGGTGGAAGAAGGCTGTGACATTATATTTGCGACAAGCTACGGATATGAAACGGTGACAAAAGAATTGGCAGAGAAATACCCGGATGTTGAGTTTTGCATGGCAACAGGAGATAATGCAAATTCAGATACGGTATTGGCGAATTATCATACATTTATGGGTGCGATATATGAGGGGAGATATGTATCCGGTGTTGTGGCAGGAATGAAACTGCAGGAATTAATAGAGAATGGAACGATTACGAAAGAACAGGCAAGGCTGGGATATGTCGGAGCATATCCGTATGCAGAGGTTATTTCCGGATATACGGCATTTTTATTAGGTGCGCGTTCTGTGGTGCCGGAAACAACGATGGAAGTATGTTATACCGATACGTGGAATAATTATTTGAAAGAAAAGAAATGTGCGCAGGAATTGATCGGGGATGGCTGTGTGATCATTTCGCAGCATTCCGATACGGCAGGACCGGCGGTTGCATGTGAACAGACCGATGTATCGACACCGGTGTATCTGGTGGGGTATAATCAGAGTATGGCAGAACTGGCATCCACAACTTATCTGACGGGGGCAAAGATCAATTGGGTTCCGTATATGAAGCAAGCAGTGCAGGCCGTGTTGGATCAAAAGAAGATAGAGGACGTCGTTGTTGGAAATGTGAATGGTCAGGACATCGGAGCAGGATTTGACGAAGACTGGGTGCAGATGTTAGAATTAAATGAGTTAGTTGCCGCACCGGGAACAAAAGATAAGATCGCATCAACGATTGAGAAATTAAAGAATAATCAGATTGAGGTATTTCAGGGTGATTATATGGGTATCAATCCACAGGATGCAACAGATACCTATGACATGACAAAGGGTTATCCGGAGAATGAAAAGAGTTCAGCTCCATCGTTCTATTATATACTGAAAGATATCATTGATATAAAAGAATAAGAAAACATTTAGGTAATATTTAAGATGTTTTAAGGAGTAATAATATGGAAAGTGGATATATGTTTCATGAAAAATATGTACAGTTTTTAGAAGATTTATATTTGCCCACGGACAATCGGGAACAGTGTGTGCAGAATGTTCAACGTGCAGTTGCTGCATTGGCACCTGAGATTCGTCTTGGAAGGGCAGAGATTATGATGGAAGCTTCTGCAAGCAAATTAAGAACAAATAACGAACGTCGACAGATTGTATTATATGATCAAAAACAGGATGTTGGAATGGATGCATTTGTAGTACAGTTTGCGTTACCAGATAGGGGAAATATAAATATTTCTCTGTATCCATTGGGACAGACATCATTTTCAGAAAAGGACAGACAACTTCTGAGTCTGATTGGCAAACAGATATATACACAGATCAGCCGGGTTATGATGCAGGAATTTCTTGTTCAGGTGACCAATACAGATATGGCAACCGGAGTTGCTAATCAGGAATCGTTTATGCATTTTGTGATTTCTTTGATGAAGCAGCGGAGATTAGATCGGTATCATGTACTGTTTTTTAACATCCATAATTTCAAATATGTAAACAAAGTATTTCCTTATGCAGAAGGGGACGTTATATTAAGAAAGTATGCAACATATGTAGATCAAAGAGTGGGAAGTGATGGAATTGTTGCCAGATTAGGTGGTGATAATTTTGTTGCATTAGTACGCAATGAATATATTGAGGATTATATACATATGCTTCAGAATGTGAGGATTTCACACAGTACAGAGGAAAAGAAGAAGGAGTTTGTATTTGGCGCAACGATAGGTGTATCCGCACTTAATGATATTGAGACGCCGCGGGATGTACTTGCACATGCAAGCATAGCGTATCAGGCGGCTAGAATTCGGGGTGTCGGAACGCTGGTTTACTATTCAGAAGAGATCCATAAGCACTTGATGGAGAATCAAACGATTATTTCCCAATTTGTACCTTCATTAGAAGCGGGAGAATTTGTTGTATATTATCAGCCGAAGGTTAATATTAGTGATAGAACTCTTTGTGGTGCAGAGGCACTTGTGCGGTGGATACATGAAGGAAGATTGATTCCGCCGATGCAGTTTGTACCACAATTAGAGCGGGAAGGTAGTATATGTAAGCTAGACTATTATGTGTTAGAACAGGTTTGTAAGTTCCTGCAGGAACGTAAGGAACAAGGCAAGGACATGATATGTATATCGGTCAATTTCTCCAGAAAACATTTGGAAGAAGATGATATGGTAGAGCGGATCGTTGCAATTGTTGATCGTTATGGAATTGATCATCAATACATTGAGGTAGAATTAACGGAAAGTGAAGATTTCCAAAATTATGAGATTATGTCTCATGTTGTAAACGGATTGAAAAATTATGGAATTGGAACATCAATTGATGATTTTGGAACCGGATTTTCATCGCTTAATATGATTAAGAAGGTTGATCTGAATGTGATTAAGATTGACAAATCCTTTATTCCATTGCAAACGGAATATCCGGGAAAGAAGAAGGATATGGTGATGTTTGCCAATATTGTCAATCTGATAAGACAACTGGGAAAAAAGACGATTGCAGAGGGCGTAGAGACAACCGAGCAGTTGGATTATTTAAGAGAAGTCGGCTGTGATATTGTACAAGGTTATGTTTTTGACAAGCCTTTGCCAAAGGCGGAATTTGAACAAAGATTAGAAGAAGGATATAGATCTTGTATATTAGGTAGATCATGTTGTGCAGACAATGGAATCATAGAGGAAAGATGAGGTAAATATTATGAGGTTTTTTATTGACACAGCAAATGTAGAGGAGATTAAGAAGGCAAATGATATGGGTGTGATCTGTGGGGTTACCACCAACCCATCCCTTATCGCAAAAGAGGGCAGAGATTTCACGGAAGTAATCAAGGAGATCACAACAATCGTGGATGGTCCAATCAGTGGTGAAGTAAAAGCAACTACAACAGATGCAGAGGGAATAATCGCAGAAGGCAGAGAGATTGCGGCTATTCATCCAAACATGGTGGTTAAGATTCCAATGACGGTAGAAGGATTGAAAGCAGTTAAGGTGTTGTCTGAAGAGGGAATCAAGACCAACGTAACATTGATCTTCACTCCGGCACAGGCAATCCTTGCTGCCAGGGCAGGTGCTACCTATGTGTCTCCGTTTTTAGGAAGATTGGATGATATCAGTTCTATGGGTGTTACTCTGATTGAGGAGATTGTACAGATCTTTGATAACTATGATCTGGATACCGAGATCATTTGTGCTTCGGTTCGTAATCCGATCCATGTAATTGATTGTGCATTGGCTGGTGCAGACATCGCAACAGTTCCTTACAAGGTAATCGAGCAGATGACAAAGCATCCGTTGACCGATCAGGGTATTGAGAAATTCAAAGCAGATTACGAAGCGGTTTTCGGAAAGTAGAAGGAACGTATAATTATGACAGAGCAAGAGAAAATGTTAGCAGGGAAGATATATGATCCAAGCGACAAACAGTTAGAAGCAAGAAGGGTATTAGCACATAAACTGTCCAAGATGTATAATGACACCTTTGAGACGGAAGAAGAAAAACGCAAAGAGATACTAGATGAACTTATGCCGAACCGTGGTGAGGGAACCTATTTGCAGGGACCGATATATTTTGACTATGGTCAATTTACGACTATGGGAGAATGTTGTTATGCGAACTTTAACTTTACGGTACTAGATACTTGTCCGGTAACGATCGGAGACAATGTATTCTTTGGACCTAATTGTACGATTGCGACACCGATGCATCCGTTCCGGTGGCAGGAACGCAATCTGAAACGTAAGCCGGATGGAACATTTTATGATGACGAGTACGGTAAGCCGGTTACAATTAGTTCGAATTGCTGGATCGCTAGTAATGTTGTGATCGCAGCTGGCGTTACCATTGGAGAAGGCTGTGTAATCGGAGCAGGAAGCGTTGTGACGAAAGATATTCCGGCTAACTCATTGGCGGCAGGGAATCCGTGTCGTGTAATCCGTTCAATCACAGAAGAGGATTTCGTTCAGAATCGAAAGGAATTGTTATGAAGCAGGTATTGCTTGTGGAAGAAGTAATGCAAATCTCTTGACAAAACAGTAATAAAGAGTAAAAATAAATAATAAGAGTAAAGAACAGTAAAAGAGGTGTGCGATGCAAAATCCATTTACATTAGTTTTTGGTAAAAGTCCGTTAGAATCAATTTCCAGATTGGCACAGACGAATGAGATTATTGATTCGTTTTCGTCAGAATGGATGAACCAGCAGATTTATATGATTACGGGAGTCCGGGGCAGTGGAAAGACTGTAATGCTGACAGATATATCGAAGCATTTTCGCAAAGACAAGGATTGGATTGTAATAGAACTGAATCCGGATCGTGATTTGCTCCATAGTTTTGCTGCAAAATTATACGATCAGAAAAACCTGAAGGATCTGTTTATAAAAGCAAAGCTGGATTTATCAGTATTAGGGATTGGAGTATCCATTGAAAAATCAGATCCTTTTTTTGATATAGAAAATGCAATCCAGGCGATGCTAGAGGTTGTAAAAGATAAGAAGAAACGTGTACTTATCACAATTGATGAAGCAACAAGCAATGAAGAAATGAAAATATTTGCAAGTGCATTTCAGATTTTTGTTCGAAATGAATTGCCAGTATTTTTGCTCATGACAGGACTTTTTGAAAATATAGATGCCTTACAGAATGAGAAAAATCTGACGTTTTTGTACCGGGCACCAAAGATTAAGCTGCAACCATTAGATAAAGGTGCGGTGAAACAGAAATATCAGGAAATTTTTGAATTTTCCGGTGATGATGCATTAGCAATGGCGGATATGACCAAAGGCTATCCATTCGCATTTCAGGTATTAGGGTATCTGACGTGGCAGAAGGATGGAGATTATAAGTCGGTGGTTGGTATGTACAGACAGTATTTGAGTGAATATGTATACGATAAAATCTGGTCAGAGTTATCGAACAAGGATAAGAAAATATGCTATGGAATTGCAGAGACAGATTCAGGAAAAATAAAGGAAATCCGGGAGAAGTTGTCACTGAAAACAAATGAGTTCAATCCTTATCGTGACAGATTGAAAAAAAGAGGAATTATAAATTGTGAAGAACATGGGTATGTACATTTTGCGTTACCGGAATTTGGTGAATATGTATTGATACATGTATAAAGGATGAAGTGGAAATGTACGGTATTTTTTAGGTGAATCGGGATAAAGAGAACATCCGCATTATGAAATTGTTGGGGGAACATGTTATGAAACAGTATAAAGTGATACATATCATAGAGCCGGATTTCGGCTGTGAGGGATTGCCGGATGGTTCTGTTCGGATGGATCAGGTAATCCTTCAGGATGGATCAGGTGTCCGGATAACTGTTGAGGTTGCGGATGCGTACCTTTATGAACAGCAGATTGATGAGGGTGATGTTGTTATAAGAACAGAGAAGGGAATATGTAAAAAACAGAGCTGAAGGAGTTGTTTGCAAAGCAAATGTCTGACAGATCATTTATTGTTAAGAATCAATTGATGACTTCAGAAATTGGGCTATTGGTTGTTATATCCTCAGATTGGTGCGACAGTGTCGCACGAATTTATAACACAACCGGAATTACTTGTCAATAATCTTTCATTTTCACATATTAGAGAAATAATGGTAATTAAAGATGCATTTGCCAGATAAGAAGAAATTACAAGAATTTATGTTAAAAGAAATAGAAGAAATGGGAATATAGAAAATTCAAATTTTACCGTATAATAGAATGTGAGAAATTTTACTTTGTATAAAAGATAGAATTCGAATATGGAGACAAAAAATGATTCAAAACATATTACATAGCAATATATTCATAGGTTATTTATGCATCATCAATCTGATAACATTTGCAGTCTACGGCATTGACAAGTGGAAGGCGAAACACAACAAATGGCGTGTACGGGAAGCAACGTTATTGGGACTGGCAGTGATCGGTGGTTCCGTCGGGGCATTTGCGGGAATGTATACGTTTCGACATAAGACAAAGCATTGGTATTTTGTGGTGGGTGTGCCACTCATTTTTGTAATACAGGTAGCGTTATTGGTTTACTGGGGAAGGTGAGATAGTGTTTGGAAGAAAGAGACACAAACAGACAAGTACATATGATGCAACAAAAATGCGACCAGTTATCCGTGCAAGTATCTGCACGGGAGAACAGGTCGCAGGTTTTAAGGATTTGCAGACAGGTAGATTTTCCGAGATCATGTTGATACGGGATGCATCCGATCTTAGGCAATTCTGTACCCAATATGGGGTAGAACAGTCTGCGATTACAAAAGAGTACTAAATGATTATTCTACGCTTCCTGCATGTGTGATTCTGTTGCTTCACGTTTTGCGAACATTTTACCGAACAGAAAACGAATGATCGGTCCACAATACATAAGCTGCCAGAAGAATGCAACTGGGAAGTTCATAAAAGTAGTCTGTGCCCATACGGCGATTAACTGATTGCCGGCATTTTTGAATAGGGTGGTTGCAATGAGACTCATGATCGGACACATAATGCAGATGATCATGACGGAGATTGCAAGAGTGATCACAATTGGACGATCCTGTGGAGTTACAATCCGGAATGCTAATTTATGGGCAAGGTTGTCAACTACAAGTAATTCTAAGAAAAAGGCAACCGGCCACATGATCAGTAATTCATGGAATGCAAGTCCGAATACCTGATTACTCATACCACCTGTATTGAGGGCGATGTTGTAGCAGATCATGACATAGACCATCAGAAATGACATCATTAACGTGAAAATAACATTTTGAAATAAATTTTTTGGCATAATATTCCTCCTAAAAATGAGCGCAAAAAAGACACATGTGTTGTTCGTTATCAAGCATACACTTGTGTCGTTTCCAATAAAATACCAATTCTTAATTACACTATATAATTTGTTCCGAGTTGCTATTATAAGCAAACTTTCCGGAAAAATCAACCCCTAAAATTAATTTCGCACAGCGTAGAATATACGCTGTGCGAAGAAATGCTTAATTTGCAGCTTCTGTAGATGCGGATGTTGTTGCTGCCGTACTTTCTGTGGTGGTGGCGTTATTGCCACCGGCTTCTGTGGATGCGTTATCCCCGCTGGTTGTATCGCCGCTTTCGGTGCTGCCGGTCGTAGCGTCACCGGTTTCCACACTTAATGCCCACATATTCGTAATCTGGTTACTCAACCGTTTGAAATCCCAGCCGACATCACTACGGGCCTGGCTTGTAGGATCATTTACATAGAAAAGACCGTCTTTGTAGTCTTTGATCACAATGTAACTTCCGCTTCTTGTAAAATCTCCCGGAGCCATAGAACAGATGATAACTTTGCCGCTTTCTAAGGCTGATTTCATATCATCTTCTGCAACGGTCAAAGCTTCGGAACTTAAACCAAGTCCTGCTGCCCCATCGGTCATAAGCGTCCAATTGGTATCTCCATGTTCATCAATATAACCCTTTTCCGTTGAGTAATCAGCTACTTTGATCGGATTCATGCTTCCATCCTGTTTCAAATAGGTGTATGCCATAGAAAGACAGGTTGGACCACTTCCGCTAAATGCAACCAGATCATTTCCGTAATCCGCATAACCCCATTGTTCATCATATTGAAGGAATAATGGAATCTCTGTCTGACTGACATCTACTGAAAAATCGCCATCATATACGGTATTAATCTTTGCAATATAATCTAAGGTAAATTGCTTCATTTCGAGATTGGCAGCCAAATTGCGTAACAGGATATCGGAATAGACTGCCTGGTTGTCCGTAATATTCTTAATATCGGTGTCTGTTTCTGCCGCAGTTTGAAGGATTGCAATGGCTGCATCGCGATCAGCCGGCAGATCTTTGGAAAGAATTGCTTCGTCAATGTCTGCAACGGGAGCTTCTGTTGTAACTTCCTGTGTGGTTGCAGGCAATTCTGTTGTCGCTTTTTGCTTTTTGTCTTTGGTGAACAGACCAACGATTCCGGTGATTAGTTTTACAATTATGAAAATTACTAAAATGACAGCAACTAATAAAATGCTGCATCGGATAATGGCCTGTTGACGGCGCTTCTTCCTGCGTCGTTCTCTTGCAGCAAGTTTTCTGCGACGTGCGGCGGCACGTTCTCTTCTAAGATCTTCTAATTCTGCTTCGGTTAATTGTTCTTCGTTATCATATCTATCCATGTTCATCCCACCTTGTGTATTATTATAACAATGTAAATATGCTCTTATAAATGTGCACAAATAAAATCGTATATTATGTACACTTATTTATTATAGCATGAAACTATTAATAAAAACCATAAAATTTCTCAAAAAATTCCGAAGTTTTCCTGTTGCACAGATTCTATATGGGGGTATATCATGTATTTAGTCAGAATAACAGGAGGAAACGTGCATGGGATTAAATGATACACCGGCAGGGAATCGGATACAGATCGGTTTTTTTGGAAAAAGAAATGCAGGCAAGTCCAGTCTGGTAAATGCAATAACAGGGCAGAATCTGGCAGTCGTGTCAGAACAGAAAGGAACTACAACGGATCCGGTTTACAAGGCGATGGAATTATTGCCGTTAGGTCCGGTTATGATCATAGATACACCGGGAATGGATGATGAAGGAGAGCTTGGCAGCCTGCGGATTGAAAAGACAAAGCAGGTTCTTCGTAAGATCGATATTGCTGTTTTGGTGGTAGATGGGACAATTGGTGTCACTAAGACAGAAGAGCATTTTCTGGGTACACTAGAAAAAAGGAAGATTCCGTATATTGTGGTTTATAATAAAGCGGATCTGTGCCGGAAACAGGAAGGGGAAATGGTCTGGGTAAGTGCAGCTCAAAGAACAGGGATACAGGAATTGAAGGAAATGATCGCACACCGGATACAGGTACAGGACACAAGATTTCAGATTGTAGGAGATCTTTTGCATCCGATGGATTTTGTGGTACTGGTCATTCCAATTGATTCGGCGGCACCCAAAGGGCGGCTGATTTTACCACAGCAGCAGGTGATACGGGACATATTGGAGGCAGGAGCAGTGCCGGTCATTACAAGAGACACCGAACTGAAACAGACATTAGAACGCCTGCATCAGAAGCCGTATATGGTGATCACGGATAGTCAGGCATTTAAACAGGTTGCAAAGGATACGCCGGATGATGTGTATCTGACATCATTTTCTATTTTGATGGCACGATGTAAAGGGTTTCTGGATACTGCGGTAAAGGGTGCGGTAATGTTGGAACAGATCCTTGATGGAGACCGAATTTTGATTGCAGAGGGTTGTACACATCACAGACAATGTGAAGATATTGGAACTGTGAAACTTCCTGCGTGGATCCGGCAATATACCGGAAAAGAGCCGGCATTTACATTTTGTTCGGGAACGGAATTTCCGGAAGATCTTACAGAATACCGTCTGGTGATCCATTGTGGGGGATGCATGCTGAATGAAAAGGAAGTACAGTATCGGATGCATACGGCAAATGCGCAGGGAGTTCCGTTTACAAATTATGGAACACTGATCGCTTATATAAATGGAATTTTACAAAGAAGCATTGAATGTATACCGTTCCACTAAATATTACAAAAAAATTGCGAAAATGTAATACTTTTGTTATAATTACAATTATATGTAAATGAGGAAGACCTTGTACTTAAGAAAATCAGGAGGAAATGTACAATGGCAACGATTGCGGAGAAGAGTAGAACAAAAGATATTATTGACCGGCTACAAAGTATTCTGAATACGGCATCCCCGGTACCGCTGGCATCCGGAAAAGTAACAATCTACAAAGATGAAGTGCAGTCTTTGTTGACAGAATTAGCGTCACAGATTGAGATTGAATTAAAGACTTATCATGAGGTGAATGACCGGAAGGGTAAGATCATCAATGAAGCCAAAAAGGAAGCAGAGAAGATCATATATGAGGCAGAGCATTCTGCGAGCCGTATGCGTGTGAATAAGCGTACGACGAATGTAGCGCCGATCCACTATGAGGAATTGTCAGAGGAAGAGAGAGATGCCCTTTCCAATGCAAATGAGATATATGGAGCATCACTGATCTATACCGATGAGATGCTGACCGAAGTGAATGAATTAATCGAGACGGCATATCAGAATATTCAGACAGATTATCAGAATATTCTGCAGGATATGGAGCAGAAGATGAATATTATTGCTGCCAATCGTGCGGAACTGATGGACGGACTTCAGGAGATGGATGTTGCAGACCGCAGTCAGCAGATTATTGAGATTGGTCATTTATTATCCGATGAGTTATACAATGCCAGAATGAGAAATCATGTTGGCAGTGATCAGTATGATGATGGAAGTGTACAACTTAGTATGGATTTCCAGCAGTTGCAGGAAGAACGGGCACGCGTAGCGGAAGAGAAAGCAGAGCAGGCTGCAAATCAGGCACTTGCGGCAGAAATGAAGTCTGCACAGGCAGAGGCAGCACTTGCCAATATGATGGCAGAAAGAGATGCGCTGGCATTGAAAGTTTCTCAGATTCAAAAAGAAAAAGAGGCATTATCAACCGCAGCACAAGCAGCTCAGAACGCAGCCGCACAACAGCCGGCAGAGACGGATGAAGACGAGTATGAAGTTGTCTATGTCACAGAGGATGAATTAGAGGAAGGCGAAGAATACGAGATCGAGTATGTAGATGAGGACGAGTTAGAAGAGGGTGAAGAATACGAGATCGAGTATGTAGACGAGGACGAGTTAGAAGAAGGCGAAGAGTACGAAGTAGAATATGTGGACGAGGAAGCTCCGGCAGAGGATGAAGTGACAGAGGAACCGGAGTCGTCACATCATACAGAGCAGATGAAAAAGGATTCCGATGAGAAGAATCAGACACAAACAGACGATGTACTTCCGTTGATTCCGCATTTTAAGAAGTCAGAAAAAATCACGAGTGTTCCTTCAGAACGAATTGCCAAGATGGCGGAGAATGTGACAACTGATCCACGATATAGAGGCTTGATCAGCAAGGCGGTAGAGGATAAAGCAGCGGCTGCACAGGAGGCAGAACAACACGCACCGACAGATAAGAAAGCGCCTGTTGTGAAAAAGGAAAAGACACAGCCTAAGGCGGCGGATACAGACAAAGCAACGGATGGAAACAAGGCGACAGATCAGGACGTAAAGGTAGATGAAAAGGGACAGGAATATGTTCAGGCTACCATGAAGTTTGATGAAGATTTTGAGATCATGGAGTTCTAATATGAAATATCAGGTGTTCAAACGAGAGATCAACTATTATGAAACGGATAAAATGCAGGTGGTGCACCATTCGAATTATATCCGTTACTTAGAGGAATGCCGAATGGATTTTATGCGGCAGATAGGATTTGATTATGCAAAGATGGAACAAAGCGGAATTATGGTTCCGGTATTGTCGGTCAGTTGCAATTACAAGAATCCTGCACGTTTTGGAGAGACGATATGCATTGTTCCGAAGGTCGAACGCATGCATGGTGTCAAGTACGAAATGAGCTATCGTATTTACTCGGAGGACTTTTCGGTGCTGCATAATGAAGCGGCAAGTTCACATTGTTTTGTGGATCTTGATTTCAAACCGATCCGGTTGAAGAAGGAATATCCGGAGCTTTATAACCGGATGACTGAGTTAGTTGGAGTGGAATTATATGATGTTTCATCGGGTGTATAATAGAGGTGAATAATGAAAGGCTATACATAAAATGACGAGATATCAGCGTTGACTGATATCTCGTCATTTTTGTATGGTTTATAATCTGTCAGGAAGAATGTGGTGAAACATATAAAATATGATAATGCCTATTCTTCGCCGGTTTCTTCATCGGAAGTTGTATCGGTAGAGAGCAGTTCACTTCCATCTGTAAGAGAACCGTCATCATTTAATACAGAAACCGTCTTGAAGTACCAATTGATTCCTCCGGTGATGGTTGAATCGTCAAGCGTTGCATTCTTTTTGCCGATGATGTCGCCGGTATTTGTTTCAATCTCTCCGTCAAATACGTTAAACGAACCATTCAGGATGTTGGCACGGGCTTCATTAATCAGGGAAATGGTCTCATTGTCATTGAGAGTATCAGAAAGTCCGGTAATATCAACTAATCCCTCTTTCATACCGCCGTAATAATTCTCGCCGGTCCATTTGCCATCGATTACATTTTGTACAGTCTGTGTGTAATAAGCGGACCAATTCCAGATGACGCTGCAAAGGGTAGCATTCGGTGTATCCTTGCTCATGTCGGAGTTGTATCCGATTCCCCATACATTATTTGCCGCAGCAACCTGTTGCGGAAATGACGTATCACAATGTTGTGCAAGTACATCACAGCCTGCATCAATCAGGTCTTTTGCATATTGTTCTTCCTTTTCCATATCAAACCAGCTGTTGGTGATCCGGACATAGATCTTCGCATCCGGATTAACGGAATATACACCGAGTGCAAATGCATCAATACCGCCGGTTACTTCAGAGTTGTTGATATCCTGTGCAGCAACATAACCGATCTTGTTTGATTTTGTCTTACGACCGGCTGCAATGCCGGATAAGTACCGGGCCTGGTAGATGCGACCGAAATAATTCGTGAAATTCTTTCCATTGGACATATAGCCGGTGCCATGGGCAAAGAATACATCCGGATTCTCTTCTGCCATCTCTGCGGTGGTGTTCATGTATCCCCAGCTTGTGGTAAAAATGATCTGACAACCTTCATCAATGCATTCCTGAATTGCCTTACGGGTAGCCGCTTCGTCGCTGTCATCGACATTGATCTTACGAATGATCTGGTCGGAAGATAAACCAAGATTATCCTGCATTCCCTGAATGCCAAGATCATGTGTATAAGTATATCCGCTTCCTTCGGCAGGATCTGTCAAATGGATAACACCGACTTTAAGATCTTCTTTGGCAATTGGGTTTCCGATGTAAGAGGCAGAATCTTCCTGCACATCTTCTTTGTGAAGGTCGTACCCTTCGTTTGTGATTACATCATCATAAGCAACGGTGGATTTACCGCAACCGGTTAATGAACCCAGACAGCAAATGAGGCAGGCTGCAAGGCTGAATATTCTGCGAAAATGATATTTCTGCATACATGTATCCTCCTGAAATATAGTATAAAAAACAAAAAACATGACATTGTTACCAAATATTTTACCAGTTATTGTACAATTTGTCAAAAACTCACTTGGCTTTAAAGAACTCACTTGGCTTTAAAGATTGATTTTAGATGGCTTTTTATAAAAAATCGTGTTACAATAAGAGAAATGTCAATAAGTAAGACAAAATGATAATGGAGACAGATGGAGGATGTGCTTATGAAGAAGAAGATGTTAGCATTAGCTCTCTTTCCTTTACTGACAATGGGGATTTTGATTTTTCTGTTTACAGGTACGACAATACGTAAACAGATGGTAGAGGATGTGGAGAATACTTTAAAGGGGGTAGCTACAGCATACAAAGCGGCATATGATCAGAATTCGGGTGATTATATGGAGGCGGATGACGGTCAGATATGGAAAGGTGCCTATAATATTTCCAAATCGGAAGACCTGGTGGATTCCATTCATGATGAATCCGGGGTGGATGTGATGTTCTGCTATGGAACGCGCCGTGTTGTTACGTCTATTGTAGATAAGAATGGTGAACGGGTGATCGGATCAGAGGTTAGTGACGCAATTGTTGAGAAGGTTTTGAAAGACGGGAAGCCTGTATTTTCACAAAAGGTATCTGTAGATGGACAAGATTATTATGGCTATTATGTACCGGTATTTCAGAATGACAGTGATGAAGTGGTTGGCCTTGTTTTTGCAGGGGAATCTGCGAAGGTCGCTAATTTAACATATAATTCGATTGTAAGGGTATTGGTAATTCTTATAATTGTACTTCTGGTTGTATTTACGATCACAAGTATACTTGCAGCGTATTCAATGAGTGCCGGCATTGAAGCAGGAACAAAGGCGGTAAAGGAAGTTGCAGCAGGACATCTGATGATAGAAGTTCCAGCTAAGTATTTACAAAAGCAAGATGTTACCGGAGATTTGTGCCGGGCAGTTGAAAGCATGAAGAATGAGTTGCGTTATATTATTGAAGATGTGAATAATCATACACAGACTTTAATAGGTTCGGCAGAGAGTCTTGATAGTAATGCGCAGAATACACTGACTACTGTCGGTGGTGTGGATCGTGCGGTAAATGATATTGCAGAGGGTGCCAATTCCCAGGCAAAGGATGCACAACGGGCAACAGAGAATGTTGCACTTATGGGAGATATGTTAGCATCTACGAATGAAGAGATTGAACGTCTGAATGAGAATGCCAAGGCAATGCGTCAGGCAAGTGATCAGGCAACGGCATCTTTGATCAAGTTGAAGTCGATCAACGAAGAGGTTATGCAGTCTGTTGGCCAGATCAATGATCAGACGCACCGTACGAATGAATCTTCTCAGAGGATTAAAGAGGCAACTAATATTATTAGTAATATTTCAGAAGAGACAAGCCTGCTTTCACTGAATGCGTCAATTGAGGCGGCCAGAGCAGGAGAACAAGGCAGAGGATTTGCAGTTGTTGCAAATGAGATTCAGCATTTGGCTGAGCAGACAGGAGAATCAACTGACTCGATTGCCGGCATGGTAAGTGAATTGATCAATGATTCGGATATGGCTGTTGAGACGATGGAAAAAGTACATGATATTATTATGGAACAGAGCAAACATGTTGAACAGACGGAACGGATCGTTCAGGATGTTATCCGTGGTATCGAGACATCTATTCAGGCAATCACATCGATTGAACAAAAGAGTGCACGTCTGAATGCTGCCAAAGAGGAAATCATTGATGTAGTAGAGAATCTATCTGCCATTGCCGAGGAAAATGCAGCGAATACGGAAGAGACATCTGCAGCAACAACGGAGGTTGCGGATAGCTTCAATGACGTAACGGCATCTGCAGAAGAACTAAAGAAGGTGGCTTATGGAATAGCAGAAACTATGGGAACGTTCCACCTCGAAGATTAAATATTTTTACCCTTGCACAGTGAAGTGACGGACGATGTGTGAGGGCACATGCAAAAAGATATAGAGAAAGCCATGTTGGTTTGCCTTTATGGTACGCAGGCACGCTTG
>OLPV01000630.1_pt1 | contig 29188 bp, 25 predicted proteins | sample 1671961 | NCBI WGS metagenome assembly OLPV01 (sample SAMEA3136630, study PRJEB25190) | human gut metagenome | biome: human gut; feature: human-associated habitat; material: faeces | place: Austria | collected 2013
TATTGCACTTGTATGTCTCATTTTCCGCAATCGCATTATGCGCGTTCTTGGAACCACTAAAGCGTTTAATGAACTAGAAAAGAAGCGCGAAGAACACCAAAAAAAGCATCCTCATAAGGATCATTTGCATACTACGGATTCGCACGACAAAGATTAGAGCAGCAAGAGGGCTGCAAGAGAGTTGCAAGAGAGAACCGGGGAGCTGCAAGAATTTGCTAAATACTAAAGGATAGATCCTGGTCAGCGAGAACCTAACAGAAATATGAATGAAAGAAAACAACAGGCTAACGTGTAGAAGGTTGCGTTACGGAAGCATAACGAAACCTTGGATTCTTCAATCTGAAAGGTATTCTTAGGATGTCAAAATCATCAACAGAACGAAATGAGGTGTTGCATTATGTCTTTTACGCAAGACGACCCTCAGAAGAATAAACAGGAAGAATCTCAAGTGAGCGAATCTCAGGAAAAAGAAACAAAACAGGAATCTGCCACCAACAACGAATACATAAATGCTCAGCAGGAATCGCAAGAATCAGTAGTTGAACAGCAGGAGTCAGCAGCTGATCAGCAGCCTGTAGTTGATTTGCAGCAGGAACCAATAGCCGAGCAGCAAGAATCAGCATCCGAGCGGCAGCAAGAACCAACATCCGAACAGCAGGCATCTAACAATCAAGATTCAGTCTGCGATGACCAAGATTCTGTCAATACATGCAGTCAAGCTGCTAGTGAACAATATCAGGCAGATAATTCTTCGCAGAATTCATTCCGCGACGCTGCTCGTGATGAAGCGCTTTCTGCTGCCGAAAAAGGTTTAGAAGCAGCGCGTGAAGCACTTTTCGCGGCAGAGCGAAAATTGGCTGAAGCTAAGCAGGCAGCGTATGGCAATAACGATGACAATTACAATGGCGCTGATGCAAATCCGTATGCTCCCCCACAAGGTAATCCTCAACAGCCTGCTTCTCAACAGCAGCCATTCGGTCAACAAGGCGCTTGTGAGCAAGCAGCATATGCTCAAGCAGCCCAAACGCAAGCAGCTCAGCAGGCAAATACTTTTAACGAGGGTTTTCAGCAAGTTTCAGGTAATCAAGCAAATTACCAAACAGGGGCTCAAGCCGGGTATTATCAGGCGAGTTATCAGCAGCCAGTAGGTAATCCGCAGGCTGGGTATCAAGAGGCAGGCAGTTCGGCAACTAATTCGCAAGCCAGCTACCAACAAGCAAGCGCTTCAGCAGTCAATTCACAAGCTAGCTATCAACAAGCAAGCACCTCAGCGGGCAATTCGCAAACTAATTACTATCAGCAACCTTACCAACAACAGCCCGCATATCAACAACCACCCGTGCAGCCTCACTATGCACCACCCGTTGCATCGCGTGATCACGTTGCGGCTGGTTTGTTAGCAATTTTCTTAGGCTTTCTGGGAGTGCATAAGTTTTATTTGGGCTACAACACCCAAGGCTTTATCATGTTGGCAATTGCGCTTATAGGCGGCATTTTCTCATTCGGTTTAATCTTGGGAATTGTCTGGATAATTGGCGTTATCGAAGGCATTATTTACTTGACAAAATCTCAAAGTGAATTCGAAAGATTCTACGTATATAACAAGAGAGAGTGGTTTTAGAATCAAGGACCCCCTTCAAGGGGGTCCATACGTTATAATGACTTGTGTTCGTGCATAGTATGCCAATAAGGAGGAAGATTATGCCCACCATTACTCGTGATCAGGTAAAGGTCCCAATGGACGTAATGCCTGAAGCGCGCGAAACGTACATTGATAATTACATGAAAGCCACTCGTGGCACCGGACGTTTGATGCTTTTTGCTTGCGACCAGAAGATTGAGCACCTAAACAAGGACTTCTATGGTGAAGGTATTGATATTTCTGACGCTGAGCCAGAGCACTTGTTCAAGATTGGTTCTCAGGGCACCATCGGTGTTTTGGCTGGCCAGCGTGGTCTTATTGCTCAGTATGCAGCAGACTATCCAGAGATTAACTATCTGGTAAAGATGAACTCCAAAACCAACTTGGTAAAGGGTTCTCAGGATGATCCTTATAGCCCTCAGCTGTATGATTTGGAAGCGGTTCTCGCAATGCGCGAAGCTGGCGTAAACATTGTTGGCTTGGGCTACACCATTTATCTTGGCTCTGAATATGAGTCAACCATGATGGCAGAAGCTGGCGAGCTTATCGCTGAGGCTCATGCAGCTGGCTTGCTTGTTGTTCTGTGGATTTATCCTCGCGGCAAGGCTGTTCCTGATGAGAAGGATCCAGATCTGATTGCTGGCGCAGCTGGTGTTGCATTGTGCTTGGGCGCAGACTTCGTAAAGGTTAACCCACCTCACGAGGACGACGGAAAGACTTCTGCTGAAGGTCTGAAGATTGCTTCCATGGCTGCTGGCCGCACTGGCTTGGTATGTGCTGGTGGTTCTAAGGCAGATGCAAACGTATTCTTGACTGAACTTCACAACCAGATTCACATTGGTGGTGCTTGCGGTAACGCAACTGGCCGTAACATTCACATGCGTTCTGAAGAAGAAGCAATTCGTTTGTGCAACGCAATTTCTGCTATCACCTTGGGTGACTGGAGTGTTGAAGATGCTGAAGCAGTATTCCGTGGAGAAAAGGAATTCAAGCTTCAGTAAAGCGATCTACAGCGCGATATAAGGCGATGCAAAGTGATGCAAAACTATGCAAAGTGATGCAAAGTGATGCAAAGCGGTCGTAAGGTGATCATTGTAAGGTAATGTAAATCATAGGCGGCTTTTTAATCAAATGCGCATACTAATAAGCGTGCGCAAGTAAATTTTAAAGTTTGCATAAGTGATTACGCATTGTTGCGCTATTGACATAGTTCATTAGTAAGAGCCCGATTTATTCGGGCTCTTTTTTGTGTGACCCTTTCGGTATATTTTGTCTCCGCACATTTTGACCTTTAAGCCTAAGTCTGCTTGTCACTGTTTTGGAGTACGGTTGATACACGTATATCCTTGTTTTCGTGTATGTACGACGCGTTGCATACCTCTGTTTTTGTGTAAATTCTGCCCTAGCTATACCAATGTTTTCGTGCATAGAGGGACAATTTTAATAGTTTGAACTGGTATTTCTTTTGGCAAACGAAAACGTGGGTCCGTAGTGTCAAAAATAATGCTTTGGGGGCATTAGGAATTGTTTTTGAGGGGTGCTGTGCCAAATAAAGTAACTTGGGGGCAAAATATAGGGTAATTATTTTGCGTGAAATAAGGCAAAAGTGCGTTCGTTACAATAAACCAATTACTGATTACAATGCCTTTACTAGATTGCCGTTGATAAATGCCCTCAACGCATCATATTTGGCATAGCTCGCAAAAAAGTTGCAAATTTGGCCGCAAAAGCCTTGTTGTAGGCATCTATTATCTTAGAAAAAGTGGGGCATTGCTTGTTCGTTACATGCATACGTTGGGTAGTTATAGTCCCTGTGCCGAAGAGGCTTGAAGAAGCCGAAACTGGTGCCTACAACAGCATGTTTTTGACCATAATCCTGATTTTTGCGTTGTGAAAGATCCAACATAACGTGCTTTCCAAACCTACGCTTGGCACTCTGAGGCACAAATTGGAATGCTTGCTGGTGTATTACTGAAACCCTTACAATGGTCTGCAATTAGTTGCCGCTCATTAAATATTTAACTGCTTGGCAAGTAAACAGGCGATTTGAGTGGTGCAGGTGAGGTAGATAAAGCAAGTAATAAGAAAAGGCCCATCAATGTCTGAATCAATTCGAGTGGATATAGATGCTTTGCGCGATTATTTGCTGGATTATTGCGGCAGTGCCATGTTTCCGGGTTTTCCTGCAGCAGTGTTGGATGTAGTAGATATTGAGCAGGTCGATAGCTATGAATTGTGTCAAATGGCGGAGCGTCTAGGAATTGACCTGCGCAAATTTGAAGTGCAGGAGTAGGTGGGTGACACAAAGTGATTATCACTTTAATTGTATTGGCACTTATTTTTGCGCACATTACCTACAGGGATGTAAAGTCGCGCCTGGTGTATAGGCGGGATTTGTTTGTCTTAATTATTGTAAGAGCCGTTTTGTTTGTTGTTGTGCTGGTGGGCGAAGAAGTGTTTGGCTTATCTTCGGTTCTGGGTCTGAGCAACGAACAGTGGGGTCTTGCACCGCTTATAGTATCGGTAGCCTTGGCGGTTATTACCTGCGTGATAGTGCAGAGTGTTGCCTTTATAACTAACAGACTTACTAATAAATACGGTGAAAAAGAAGAATCTCTTGGCTTGGGAGATGTGTGGCTCTATGCTGTTTGCTGTTTGTTTTTAACAGTAGAAACGTGGTTTGTATTTGTTTTCCTATCAGCTCTGATAGGGGTAGTAATGGCGCTGTACTGCAAGGTGATAAAGAAGCAGCGTACGTTTCCATTTGCGCCTGCCATTGTATGGTCTTGTTTTGTAATGGTTTGCGCTCGTGCTGCAGGGTTGATCTAGCAACTGAACCAAAGCGTTATTTCGTAAGTTGGCTGTAGATTCAGGGAACTAATTGTAGGTTCAGGGGAGATGCTAATTATGGATCCGGGGAACTAATTGTAGGTTCGGGGGATTAACTGTATTCAGTTAACTAACTGCAGAGTCAGGGAATTAACTGTATTCAGTTAACTAACTGCAGAGTCAGGGAATTAACCGTAAGTTCGATTCTTAAAACAAAAAAACGGCTTGTTCATTATGAACAAGCCGTTTGCATGTTAACTGGTGCCCGAGGCGGGATTTGAACCCGCACGTCTTTCGACAACGGTTTTTGAGACCGCCGCGTCTGCCGTTCCGCCACTCGGGCGCAGAAAAGAATTATACCTAACTTCTACCAAAACGCCAAAAAAATTTGAAATTAATTCTCTCCTACACCAAATATCCAGGTTGAAGGCCGCCTAACCGCTATAAACTTGCTCCTAATTTTGTGGCGTTTCATAATACAAAGCTGGTAACTTTTTTGCGACGTGTGTCTACCAGTAAGACGGCAGTATGTTATCGCGCCGCAAGTTTAAATTTTGAGCACATTAAACATCAGGGAGGAACCGTTCATGATTAATGAAAAAATGTATGGTCTTGGCGCCGAGCCTTCTGCTATTCGTGAACTGTTTGCCTATGGCATGGCACGCAAAGCAGAAATTGGCGACGACAAGGTTTTTGACTTCAGCATTGGAAACCCCAGCGTTCCTGCTCCTGATAAAGTAGCGCAAACCATGCATGAATTGGCCGATTGGCCTCCTGCTGAATTGCATGCTTATTCGGCATCAGTTGGTTTGGAATCAACTCGTCAGGCTATTGCGGATAACCTGAACCGCCGCTATGGCACAGACTATGCTCCTCAAAACTTTTACTTAACCATGGGTGCAGCTGCTTGCCTTTCATGCTGCATCCATGCAACGGTTCTTCCAGGGGATGAAGTAATCGTAATTTCTCCTTACTTCCCTGAATATCGTGTATGGATCGAACAGGCTCAAGGTGTGTGTGTTGAGGTTCCTGCTCGCAGTGATAATTTCCAAATTGATTTGGACGCCATGGAAGCTGCCATCAATGAACGCACCAAGGCAGTAATTATTAATTCACCTAACAATCCTGTTGGTGCAGTGTACACGCGTGAAACCCTTGAAGGTTTAGCTGCTTTGATGCGCAAAAAGCGCGAAGAGTTCAATAGCGATTTGTTCTTAATTTCTGATGAGCCATATCGTGAACTGGTGTATGACAACATCGAAGTTCCTTGGGTTCCAGCAATTTATGACAACACGCTTATTTGCTACTCCTGGTCCAAGTCTTTGTCGTTGCCAGGCGATCGTATTGGCTATGTACTTGTTCCTAATGAGGTTCAAAACGCAGAACACATCCAAAAGGCAATTTCTGGCGCAGGTCGCGCACTGGGCTATATTTGCGCACCGGTATTCTTCCAGCGTGTTATTGAGAAATGCGTTGACGAACCAGTAAATACGGAAGCGTATGCAAAAAATCGTGCGCTTTTAACTGCTGGTTTAGACAAGTTAGGCTATCACTATATTGCTCCTGATGGTGCGTTCTATCTTTGGATGCGGGCTCTTGAAGAAGATGCTCAGGCATTCTCTGATCGCGCTAAAGAATATGAGCTTTTGTTGGTACCATCTGACAGCTTTGGTGTTGGTGGCTGGGTTCGCGTAAGCTACTGCATTCCTGAGGAAGTTATTCGTAACTCAATGCCTGCATTTGAGGCATTAAAGCGCAGCTACGAATAGTATGGCGAATAAATAGCGCGTAGCTTTAGCACTGAACGGCTTGGCATCGCAGAAAACTTGGTATATGAAACAGCGAGGGCTCATACATTGAACAATATTGAGCAACCCATCAAGGGAGCGATATTTGACTGCGACGGCACATTGCTTGACTCGCTCGATGCTTGGCGAGGTTTGGAAGGCGTACTTTCCGAAACGGCAAACGTGCAAGTTACGCTAGAAGAACGCGCGCTGTTTACAACGTTTACCATCGCAGAAGTAGCACGCTATTTTCATGAGCATTATGGCTTATTTGCCAGTACTGATGCGGTAATAGATTTCATTAATGACTACATGATGGACTATTACGCGCATCGTGCTCATGTTATTTCTGGTGTTGTACCGTTTTTGGAAACATGCGCTTCAGCAAATGTTGCTATGTGCGTGGTTTCGTCAAGCGCTCAAATGTTTTTACAGGCTGGCTTGAAAAGTGCGGGAATTGAAAGCTATTTTTCCCACGTATTCTCTGTTGAAGATTTAGGGTCTACTAAGCGTGAGCCTTTGATTTTCGCTCACGCTCAAAAGGTTTTAGGAACGCCCCGCAATGCAACGTGGGGGATTGACGATTCCCTGTATGCTTTGGAAACACTTAGAAATGCGGGATTTCCTACCATTGGAATTTGTGGAGAAATATCAAACGCAACAATAGAAGACGCGCAAAAAGTATGCGATGTCGCAGTAGAACGCTTAGATGAGTTAAGTATTTCAGCGGGAAATCTCATTAGTCTTCGTTCATGATAAGCGCATATAATCTTCTGCCTTCACGCGCTTTTTTGTCGAAGTTAACCGAAGGTTTAATTAAAGCGGGAATTACTGATAGGGCACTCATGTGACCAATATCTTCAGGGGAATGGTCGTGTGCGGTATATCCTGAATCGGTAAGGAGTAGTTCGCCACGTTCTTTAGCGTGAAAATGATGCTGTAGTCCTTCATTAATTGAAAGAATAGTTACAGCTCTTTCATCTGCCGCGCAGTCGCAGAATTCGCCTTCTTTGATGCCTTGTTCAATAACAGCAAGTAACGTTGAATAGAATGCTTTGTACTGCATATAGAAACGATCGAATTTATCGGGTTTTTTCCTTGCAGCACTTTCAACGTCAATAAAGTCCAAAGGAAGTTCGCATTTTCGAACAACATCCATCATGATCAACGCATACAGAGCCATTGTATAGCTATTGGTGTAAGAGCGAAGTTTATCAAGCGACGGAGTATCAATTGCGGGATCACATAATTCTGCGAGCAGTGCTTCTTTTGAAGGGAAATAGTAGTACAGCGAAGAAGGATCCATGCTAATACGACGTGCCAGTTCGCTCATGGAAGCTTTGGCATATCCTTTTTCACGGAAAAGATCATACGCGGTAGAAATAATGCATTTACGCGTTGCGGAATGATTATCGTCCGATGCGTAACGATGGCTATTTTTGTTAGTTTTCCGTGCGGTCATAAGTTTATAATTCCCTCTCTTTTCCCTGATTGTTCAGGAAAACCATCCATCTCACATTGTAACAAGAGATCAATATTTTTAAATTCTTAAACTTGTAATGCTTGGGTAGGGTTAGTATCTTTTTTGTAGATGGAATACGCGAAAACATACTTAGGAGTTTATTTATTCCGAGGTGGTTTTCCAAGAGAAAGTGGTCTGAAATGGATGCAAAAGTATACGAATTATTAAACGACCAAATCAACAAAGAACTTTATTCAGCTTATTTGTATGTTTCTTTCGCCGATTACTATGAAGAAGAAGGCCTGTCTGGCTTTGCGAACTGGTATATGATCCAAGCTGGCGAAGAGCGCGATCACGCATTGAAGATTCGTGACTATCTGCATGACAATGGCTGCAAGGTAGTTTTGGGCGAAATTGCTGCTCCTGATAAAACGTTCTCCTCATACATTGAGCCTCTTGAGGCGGGCTTGGAGCATGAAAGGTATGTAACGTCTTTGATTAACGCTATCTATGATGCGGCTCATGAAGTAAAAGACTTCCGTACTATGAAATTTTTAGATTGGTTCATTGAAGAACAGGGCGAAGAAGAAACTACCGCAGAAGACATGGTTACCAAGATGAAGCTTTTTGGCTCTGACGCTAAAGCTTTGTATGACCTTGATCAAGAATATGCAGCACGCACTGCAACCTCTACAACTTCAGCTGAGTAGTGTGCAGCCTATGCAGGTGGCCTGTAGGCCTTAATTGCGTATGCAAAGCTTCTTGTAATGGCAGAATGCCGCCTGTAATGGCGGCATTCTTGTTTCGAGCCTTTGTGGAGCCACTTTGTTGGAGGAGGTAAAGCGCGGCTCAGGGAAAGGCTGGCCAATGAGCTAATCTTATGGACTAACAAGCTATACGGTTTGGATTGTTTCTTTTAACTTTTTGGCACTTTGACTCTAGTCATTTGCACCAAGAATGGCGTTCATTATGGTGGACACAATAGAAATCACAATGGCGGCCACAAAGCCTGATCCGAATGATGCTATTTCAATACCTGCGTCAAACAGGGCACTGCTTATGCCTGCTGCGATATAAAGCAAAATAGTGTTAATAACTAGATAAAACACGCCCAAAGAAATAATGGTTATAGGCAGTCCAATTATTTGCAAGATTGGCTTAATGGTCATGTTCAAAAGGGCAATAACAAGCGCTACAACAAGAAGCGAAGCCCAAGCGGCTCCTGCCCCTAAGATATCAATTCCCGGAACGAGCCATGCCGCCACTGCAACTGCAACAAAAATAGCTATGGTTCGTAGAATGAAATTCATGGAAATCTCCTGTTCATAACGAGTGTTTGTTATTTCGAAGTGATGTAGCTAGGGTGTAAGTACCTTTTATCTGAACGATTGAGCGGGGACATAGAACTTTAAAGAGCGGGGCGTGGACCTTGGGGCGTGGACCTTGGGGTATTGACCTTCAAAGTAAAGCTTTATGTTCATAAGGTTTTGTTTTCTGTGCCTTAATGCAATTGCACACTAAGTGCATGCACGGGGTATTCGTTTACAATTAATAAGCTAACAAAGATGTGTCATGATTTTCAACACCTTCAAGGTTATTGTTGATAGTTGGTAAGAATGACCAGGTACGTTAAAAGAAAGAAGGTTTTGCATGATCGTTACGATCGAGCAAGCTATTCATAATCATTCCTTATGCAATGCGGCTACTCCGGTTGTCTTGATGGTTTCTGGAGGTTCTGATTCTACAGCACTGGCATATATCATGCATGATTTGCATCAGCGCAATGTGGTTGGTCAGCCAGCAATTTTGCATGTTAATCACAAGCTTCGAGGTGTTGATGCTGACAAGGATCAGCAATTTGTGGAGCGTTTAGCAGCCAAGCTGGATATCCCCTATTTTTCTTGCGAAATAAATGTTGGTGCCCTAGCTGAAGAATCGGGCGGCAACATTGAGGCTATTGGAAGAAGTGAGCGTTATATAGCTGCGCACGAAGCGCTTGAGAGCTTATGCCGCCATGTGATGGTTCCCATTTCTGAGGGACGTATCGTCACTGCGCATACTCAGGATGATAGGGTGGAAAACTTCTATATGCGTTCCATTGTAGGAACAGGACCCGGCGGATTCCGTTCCATGTTGTATCAAAACGGATCAATTATTCGGCCTTGCTTAGATGTTTCCCGTCAGCAACTTCGTGGTTATATTGAGTCGCTGCCTGAATCTATGGTTGTGACCGATGAAGAAGGCTATCGTTGGCGTGAAGATGCAACTAATGCCCACACCGACAGATTTCGTGCGTATGTGCGTCATGAAATAATACCGAAAGCGAAAAAGCGTAATGTTCATTTACTTGATACACTTTGTCGCACGATGAATCTGATTGCTGATGAAGATGATTATTTGGATTCATTAGCTCGCCAAACGGGCGAAGAGCACCTTGAATGGATAGGGCTGCACGAAGATGGCAGTCATGATGGATGCCTATTCAAGCCAGAGTTCGGCAAAGTGGCACTGCCTTTACAGCGTCGAGTTGTGCGCGCAGCACTTGAGGTATTTGCTGGACAAGATGTTCGCATAGAATCAGCTACCATCGAGTCGCTTCTTTCTGCTTTTAACGAGGAAGGCAGTCCTATTAGCGGATATGTTGTTAATATTCAGGGAAATTTAGCGGTAAGTGCGAATAAGCGAGGCGTTTTACTTGAACCTATGGCGGTATTTCGCGCTCGTCGAAAACCTAATAAAGCATAAAAAGAAACGTATGTTTGTCCTTGGCTAGGAGTATATATGGCAACAGTGTCTATTCCAGTAAATGTTATTTTGGCTTCTAAAAGCCCGCGTAGAAAAAAGCTTCTTGCAGATGCAGGCGTAAAATTCACCGTTTTTACGGGATCGACAGAAGTTGATGAATCTTTAGAACCCGACTTGCGTGCGCAGCCTGAAGAGGCTGTGAAAAAACTTGCGGAGCGCAAAGCTGGTGCGGTAGTTCAGGAGATTTTGGCGCAAAACCCTGTTGGTTTAGGCATTATTATTGGCGCAGATACTACCGTTGTGCTTGATGGGGAAATGTTTGGAAAACCCTATAGCGCTGATCATGCTCGTGAAATGTTGGGAAAGCTTTCCGGAAGAACCCATGAAGTTATTACGGGTGTTTCGGTTTGGATGGTTCTTTTAAATGAAACAGAAGAAAAGGGCGGCGACGGTAAGGTGTCACTTGCTTTTCGTTCCTTTACCGAAAAAAGTCAGGTAACGTTCAAAGAGCTTTCCAAGCAAGATATTAATGATTATGTTGCTACGGGAGAAACCATCGACAAAGCTGGAGCCTATGGTATCCAAGGTAAAGGCGGCAATTTGGTGGCGAAGTACGAAGGTGACTATAACAATATTGTTGGCTTGCCGGTTGATACACTTTTGAAAAATTTTCCTGATATCTTGAAGGAAACAATTGAAGCAGAAGTGGTTGAACAGTGAAGATTTACTGCAGAACTGTGACAGGAGTATTTCGAATTTAACGCGTTTTGCTTGCTTTTGTTACACTTAACCATGCATATCTATGATTACCAGCACCTGCGGGTGGAAAAGAGGCACAACGTGGAACAACATCCCGATTTGGATAGAGTTCTTTTTACAGAAGAAGATATTCAGAACCGCGTTAAGGAAATGGGCGCACAAATAACGAAGGACTACGAAGGAAAAAGCATCGTAGTTATTTCTGTTCTTCGTGGTGCTGCAATTTTCATGGCGGACCTAGTACGTGAAATTCATTTGCCTATAGAAATGGACTATATGGCTATTTCTTCCTATGGTAATGGCGCAAAAAGTTCTGGCGTAGTTCGTATTTTGAAAGACCTAACCTGCTCCATTGAAGGTAGGCATGTTCTTATTGCGGAAGATATTCTTGATAGCGGTCTTACGCTTCGCTACTTAATGAATAACTTGGAATCGCGTCATCCTGCTTCGTTGCAGGTTGCTACTTTACTTCGCAAAGACACGCCAAATCAGGCAGACATTAACTGTAAATATATAGGTTTTGAATGTCCTGATGAATTTATTGTTGGTTATGGTCTTGATTATGCTGAACGTTATAGGAATTTATCATGCATTGGTGTTTTGAAACCAGGAGTGATTGAGTAAAATCACTCTTGTTAACAGATGACTATGTATTTATATAGTTATAGGTAAAACAAATGGCACAACACTGAACGTATGTATAAACTTTTAGCGAAAACGCACAGAAGAAGGTATATACAAAAGGTAATTGGAAGATAAGGAATACATTACTTTATGTCGCAAACTCCCAATCCCAAAAACCCCAAAAACCAAAAGGGGAATCCGAAAGGGTTTAAACAACCCAATCGTACTAATATAGTTACTGTTATTGTGTTTCTGATCATTGGTATTTTCTTCCTGTTTATGATGGGACGTACCATGACATCAGCAACAGGGGTGAATCAAACCGATGAACTGCAAACCTCAGAATTTATGCAGGCGGTAGAACAAGGTCGCGTGAATACTGCGGTATACGATACCGGTTCATACACTGTTACTGGTACTTATTACCCAGCAGCTACTGCAGGCGGTGCTTCCGCAGATGCATTTAATGAGGCTTTTGATGCTCTTAATTCTAAATTGGGCACCATGAGCAATGGTTCGAACCGTTTGAATATCGTAGAAACTCAGCAGCTTGCGGTTGCAAACTTGGGCTCGGAACACAACTACACCGTTACGTGGGTTGGTCAGGACTCGCTCGGTCAATTGATGGCTGAAAATCCTAATATTCAGTACAGTGTTCGCTTGGCTTCTCCATGGGGATCAATCCTTGCCTCTATTCTGCCAATTCTCATCATTGCTGGTTTACTTTTGTTCTTCTTCTCTCAGATGAATAAAGCAAACAATTCTCAGATGTCCTTTGGTAAAGCAAAGTCTAAAGACTATGTAGAAGAACATCCTGACGTTAAATTCTCTGACGTTGCTGGTGTTGATGAAGCCGTTGAGGAAATGCAGGAGATCAAGGACTTCTTGGAAAATCCTGCTAAGTATCAATCTCTGGGTGCAAAAATCCCACGTGGTTGCCTGCTTGTAGGCCCTCCGGGTACTGGTAAAACACTGCTTGCTCGCGCAGTTGCGGGTGAAGCTGGCGTTCCTTTCTTTAGCATCTCCGGTTCAGACTTCGTAGAAATGTTTGTTGGTGTTGGCGCTTCTCGTGTTCGTAGCTTGTTTAAGAAAGCAAAAGAAGCGGCTCCTTCCATTATCTTTATTGACGAAATTGACGCAGTTGGCCGTCAGCGTGGCGCTGGTCTTGGCGGCGGTCATGATGAACGTGAACAAACCCTTAACCAGTTACTGGTAGAAATGGACGGCTTTGAAGCAAACGATTCGGTTGTTTTGATTGCTGCAACTAACCGTGCAGACGTTTTGGATCCCGCATTGTTGCGTCCTGGTCGTTTTGACCGTCAGATTGTTGTTGACGTTCCTGATGTTAAGGGTCGCGAAAAGATCTTAAATGTTCATGCTGCGAATAAGCCTTTGAGTGATGACGTTGACTTGGTAAGTCTTGCAAAGCTCACTCCTGGGTTCTCTGGCGCAGACTTGGCTAACTTGCTTAATGAGGCAGCTATTCTTACAGCACGTCGCAATAAGCACGTTATTACCAACAAAGAAGTTCAGGATTCCATGGAGCGTGTAATTGCTGGTCCTGAACGCAAAGGTCGTGTTCTTGATAAGCAAACACGTACCACTATTGCCTATCACGAATCTGGCCATGCATTAGTGGGTCACTTGCTTGAAAATGCTGACCCAGTACATAAAATTTCGATTATTTCTCGTGGTCGTGCATTGGGTTACACCTTGTCAATCCCTGATGAAGATAAGGTACTTAATAGCCGCAACCAGATGCGTGATGAATTGGCAGTATTCTTGGGTGGTCGTGTAGCAGAAGAATTGTTCTGCGATGATATTACGACGGGCGCTTCTAATGACTTGGAGCGTGCTACCAAGATGGCTCGTTCTATGGTTACTAATTACGGCATGAGCTCCGAACTTGGTGTTCAGGTATTTGGCCAGCCTAATCATGAAGTATTCTTGGGCCGTGATTACGGCAATACGCAGGACTACTCTGATGATACGGCCCGTCGCATTGACGACGAAGTAGCGCGCATTATGAAGGAAGCTCATGATCGCGCGGAAGCCATTTTGTCGGCTCATCGTGATCAGATGGATTTAATGGCAACTGTTTTGCTTGAACGCGAAACAGTTGATGGCGATGCGTGCCAGGCATTGCTCAATAATCGTTGGGATGAATTCCTGGAACAGGAAAAGAAGGACGAAGAAGCTAAAAAGCTTAAGGAAGAATCTGAGCAAACTGGAGCATCCAATAACCAAAATGCTTCTGGTGATTATCCTGCTCCAACAGGTCAGCCTAGCATCCCTGCATCTTCGCCAGGAAATCAGCCCATGATGCCTGCTCAGGAGCAGCGCAATCAAGCGAACCATTATCCGCCTTCGGCTACGAACCCATCTCGTCCAAGGCGTCCAATTCCACTGGATTTAGTAAATGTTCATCCTGAACATGCTGAAAATCAAAAATCTGGTTCTGAAGAAGGTACTGCTCAAGAAAATCCTTCCGATACCGATCAGAACAATTCACCACGTTCTTAATTGTGGTAGTTTGGAAAAGCTGAAAAGATAATCGCTTAAAGACACGCCCCGAGCACAAATTGCTCGGGGCTTTTTGAAGGAGCACCTATGATTTGGCGTTGCGGTTCTTATTCGTTTGATTCTCGTACTCCCGTGATAATGGGGATTCTTAACGTTACTCCTGATTCTTTTTCGGATGGTGGGTCATACGCTAGTGTTGATGATGCGGTAGATGCAGGTCGCAAAATGATCGAAGACGGTGCACTAATCATTGATGTTGGTGGCGAATCTACTCGTCCTGGGGCGGATCCTGTTTCTGAAGAGGAAGAACTTAATCGTGTTCTAGAAGTGGTTCGTCGTTTGGCGCAGGAAAACATTTGCGTAAGTATTGATACTCGTCATGCAAGCATTGCACGCGCCTGCGTGGATGCGGGCGCAAGCATTATTAATGATGTAATGGGTTTTCGGGATCCTGAAATGGTAAAGGCTGCAGCGTCTAGTGATGTTGGTTTGGTTGTTATGCATATGCAGGGCGATGATCCACGTACCATGCAGGATAGTCCTGAATACACTGATGTCGTTGACGAAGTAGCTGTCTATTTAAAGGCGCGCGCTTCTGAATTGGAAGAAGCCGGAATAGATCACGATAGAATTTGTTTAGATCCAGGTCCTGGCTTCGGAAAAACAGCAAAGCAGACCATTCAGCTCATGCGCAATTTTCAGGAATTTGTGCACTTGGGATATCCCTTGATGGTAGCCGTTTCTCGCAAGAGCTACATTGGGTATGCCTACAACATCGACGATCCTAAGCAACGCGATGACGCTTCGGCGGCAGAAGCGCTTATGGCATGCGAGCTAGGGGCATCAGTAATTCGCACTCATAATGTGCCGTTAACGGTCAAATCTGTGGAAGAAAATTTGCGTCCTTATGTTTTCATTGGTATGGGGTGCAATGTTGCTTTAGTTGCCAATGAGGGTGAAGAGCTTGAAGGCAAAAAAGCAATGCTGAACCAAGCTATTTCTGATATGTGCATGTTGCCAGATTCACAAATTATTGATGTTTCAAGCTTCTACGAAAGTGAGCCTGCCTATTTTGAGGATCAGGATACATTCGTGAACGCGGTAGTTTTGCTGCGTACTGGCCTTCCTCCTCTAGAGCTTTTACGCTATTTGCAGGCGATTGAGCAAAGCTTGGGTAGGGTTCGTGAGCGCGAAAATGGTCCGCGCACGTGTGATTTGGACATTCTTGATTATCAGGGTTATGTGTGTGATCACGAAATACTTACTCTGCCTCATCCCTTGCTTCAGGAGCGCGATTTTGTGGTGAAACCGCTGCTTGAACTTGCACCGCGACATGAACTGGCAAATGGAGTAAAGGTGTTACTTGATACGGTTACGGTAGGAAAGGCCTGGAAGTGCTAGAGCCCCTAGAGCCTCTTTCGATTACGGGGGTAGATACGTTCACTACTAGTGATACGTTTGCTGCCGATCCCACAACGTTTGAATGGGATATCAAAGCATTTGGAACGGTTGATTCTACGAATCGTATAGTTAAGCAGTATCTTTCAGCGGGGGCAGGCGAAGGGTTGTGCGCAACCGCTTTGCAGCAAAGTGGAGGATACGGGCGTCAAGGTAGAACTTGGGCAAGCCCTGTTGGTGGCCTGTATACCTCATTGGCGCTGCGTCCGTTTGTAAGAGGCGTTTCGATAGAGAACACGCCTTCGCTCAGTTTGGTTATTTCAATTGCCTTACATCGTGCGCTATCTGCTTTTACCTGTGGGAAAACACTTTCAATTAAGTGGCCAAACGATGTGTTGTGCAACGGAGGCAAAGTAGCTGGAATATCTCTAGAAGCAATTTCTGGGGGCGTTTGTGTGGGCATCGGCATAAACGTGTTCCAAAACAATGGATTGTCTAAGATTCCTGGGAAGTATTCTCTTTCCTTTATTAGTGAAGAGCTTGTTGATAACAACCTTACCCAGGAACAAAGATCTTTTATGACGCAGATTTTGCAGGCGGTGCTGCAGGAAATACGCCAGTCCTATCTTATGTGGTGTAAACGGGGTTTTGCAGCTTTCGTTGGTCAGTATCAGGCCCATATGGCTTTTGTCGGCTCTTATGTAAGTTTAGAGGCGCTTGACGGTTCTGTTTTTGTTGAAGGCAGGATAGAAGGTGTAGACGCTCAAGGAAACCTTCTTATTAAAACGGGTCAGGGGAGTATTGTTGCTGCCAATTCAGGAGAAGTACACGTTAGAAGGTTGAACTAGTACTTGTCGCTAATAAGTGTTGGTGGGCTAGAGCAAGATGTCAAAATGATGCATTAGTGCTGGTTGTGAATAGTTGTTGAGTCAGGCTAGTTGCCGATAGTTGTTTAGTCAGATCTGATTGGCAATAGTAGTCAGGCTATGACCGATAGCTGGCAATTACTTTCTAGAAAATTAGAGCTTTCAAACCTATCAGAACCAAAACGATGCCGCCAATAATAGTTGCACGCTCTCCTAATGCATTTCCGAATTTACGTCCCGCAAATAAGGCAACAATGCAACATAGCGCAGTTGTAATAGCAATTAAACTAGCAGCAAATAGTACATTGATAGAAAGCGCTGCGAAACTCACCCCAACAGCAAGCGCATCAATACTGGTTGCAATTGCTTGAAGGGTTACTACTGGCAACGTTAGTTGTTGACTGGTTGGTTCTTCTTCTGAATCATCTTCATGAAGGGCATCCCAGATCATTTTGGCACCAATAAAGCCCAGAATTATAAAGGTGATGATGCCCGCATATTGAGATATGACATCACTTACTAAACGACCTAGAAAAAAGCCAATGCAGGGCATAATTCCCTGGAAAATACCAAACGCGAGAGGCATCATAGCGTTTTGTGTTTTAGAATTTCCCTGGTAAATAAAGGTATTTGAAACGGTTACTGCAAATGCATCCATTGAAAGCGCTAAACCTAGCAGTACTATTTCGGTGACCGTCACGTTATATCCTCTCTCCACATTCAGCCTACTATACGGCAATTTGCTTAGTGAAGAAACGTATAATTTGCTTTGCTATCAATAAGAAAAGTTTTCTATACTTTCGAAAGTTGGCTAGATTAGCAAACTTTGCAGTGTCATAATATCGCCTGCTTTGTAACGGATAAATAAGTGCCCATGCATAATCTTGTGTGGGCACTGTTAAGGAAAAGTTGTGATGACCAATCAAGATAATGAGTTAATGCAAGAAAAAGATACTGCCTCAGTTTCAGCTAATGAAAAATTCAACGGCGAAAATAAATCTAACAACGATACTGAAGCTTCCCATTCAGTAACTTTTTTAAAAGGATCATTGCGAGAATCTGGCAGCCCTGAGAATAAGCCTTCATCTTCTTCACAGAAAGGTGATGCTCGTACCGCACGTATGGGTACAGGTTCTATCCCGAAGCTCATTATCGAATTTGCTATTCCTTCAATTGTTGGCATGCTGGTTAACGGTGCCTACAACGTAATTGACTCTATATTTTTGGGTCAAGCTATGGGCGAAATTGGTCTTTCAGTTGCAACAGCAGCAATGCCGCTCATGACAATCTTTATGGCGCTTTCTATGCTGATCGGTAATGGTGGTAATGCTCTTGCGGCTTTGCGCTTGGGTGAAGGCAATAAGGATGCCGCTGAAAAAAGTCTTGGTAATACGGTGTGCCTGGGCATAATAGCCGCAATTCTGGTGGCTATTCTTATTCATATTCCACCTTGCGTAGAAGCCATTCTTACCCTTTCAAGCGTTACTCCTGAAATTCGCGACTATACCTATTCCTTTATGTACATTTTGGCTTTAGGTTTTATTTTCCAGCTTATTGGTGCAGGCGTTAATAATTTTATTCGTACAGCAGGTGCTCCTAATAGGGCATTAGGAACGATGGTTATCGGTACTGTTTCCTGTATTGTTCTTAATTACCTTTTTGTTTTGGTGTTTGGCTGGGGCGTTGTAGGAAGTGCCTTAGCAACAATTTTGGGACAGGCAATTTCTTGTATCTGTGTGCTGTGGTACTTCATCTTTACAAAAGATGTTGCCTTTAAGTTGTATGCTCGTAACTTAAAGCTTGATTCTGAAGTGGTTGGCCTTATTATTTCGCTTGGCGCAGCAAGTTTTGTGATGCAACTTGCTATGTCAGTTATCAATTTCCTTGTGAATTATCTGCTTGTTTTATATGGTGGTCAGTCTCCGCTTGGCGCGGAAGCAGCGCTTGCTTCAATTGGTGTTGTGCAACGTTGCGCTATGTTTGCGGTTCTTCCTTTGATTGGTATAGCGATTGCCATTCAGCCACTTTTAGGCTTCAACTATGGTGCTAGTTTGATTTCGCGTGTTCGCAGTACTCTTGGTTACGGCATTTTGATAGCAACTATTTTTGCAACAGTTATGTGGGCGCTTATCCATTTCTTTGCGTTTGATATTGTGTCATTCTTCGGTATCCGCGATGATGCGTTGCGTGAATTTACGGTATTTGCCCTGAACGTTCAAGTTCTTGTGCTGCCCGTAATTGGGTTACAAATTATTTCATCCAATTACTTTCAGGCAACAGGACAGCCTGTTAAAAGTGTCATTCTTTCGCTTACAAGACAAGTTCTATTTCTTATTCCGCTCTATATTGTGTTGCCGCTTATTCTGCCTCATATCGCACCAAGTTTAACCAGCCTTGACGCTTTGTATTTTGCGGTTCCTGCTGCTGATATTTTGTCGGTCATAACAGCGGCCATTTTTATTTTCTTTGAACTGAAACGTCTTAAAGGAATTGAAGCAGGTACAATTCAGGCAAAATTTGGGAAAAAATCAGAGTAAAGTTACCGATCGATAAAGGTTGTAAAGTATTAACGATACGTATTAGCGTTCATGCTAGCATGAACGCTTCATTGATTGTTTTGTCGCGAAAGGGAGGCTTATGATTGCTTCTACTCGTCCTTCACATGGGCGTGCAATGTCAATTGCGTTTTGCGGTTTGTCCATTGCCTTTATGGCGGTATCTGCATGGATAACCGTGCCATTTGGTCCAGTACCGTTTACTCTTCAAACGCTTGCGGTAATGGTTGTTCTGTTTGCGCTTAAGCCAAAAGAAGCAATGACGGCTATTGCTGGCTATTTGATTCTGGGCGCAGTGGGCTTGCCGGTATTCTCTTCTTTTAAGGGAGGCATTGCTGCTCTTGTGGGTCCTACAGGAGGCTTTATCGTAGGCTTTCTGATTGCTGGTGCGGTAGCCTTGGCAGTTGGAGCATTGGTACAAGGTAAAGGCATATTTTCATCTGATACTACCCGTAAGTTTTTAGGTAGTGATGTTGCCACAGGTGTATTGGCGAAAAACCTTGTTATGGGCGTGGTTTTCCTAGTGGTGTTGTATGCGTTTGGATGGGCGTGGCTCATATATATGGCGCATTTAAGCGCAGAAGCGGCTTTTATTGCAGCGGTAGGCCCCTTTATTCCTGTTGATGTTATTAAGATGCTTGCGGCGGTACTTATTGCTCAAGCAATTTCTGGGGTAGTTCATCGATAAGAATATAAGCATGGGTATGCGCAACGCATGTACATGCTTATTTTGATCTGAAAGATTTTCCATAAACCAATTTAGGCCTATAAGCTTTTGGCTTATAGGCCTAAATTTTTTTTGCTGTGACTAAGTTCTGCAATTTCTCTAATGCATAGCAGGAAACGTCATAGTAAATACTGCACCACCTTCGGGTGCATTGAAAGCTGTGATGCTGCCATCAAAGTCTTCAACGATTTCTTTCACAATAGCAAGTCCTAAGCCTGCACCGCCACTATTGCGTGCGCGTGATAAATCGCCGCGATAGAATCGCTTGAAAAGTAAAACGGGATCCACGTCTCCTATGCCACAGCCATCGTCTTTTACCGCTACAACAGAAGAATCATTGATGCCCGAAAGCATAATTCGGACATGGCCGCCTTCTTCTACGTGGCGAATAGCGTTATCTACAAGATTTATAAGTGCCTGTTTTAAACGATCGTCATTTGCCAAAATATCAGGTGCGGCACCTTCAATGCTTAATTCGACATTTTTATCTTGGGCGATAGGCTCTAAGGTATCTATTACGTCTTTGGCAACATCTTCGATGTTTAAACGACGTAAGGTGTAAGCCGGAACGCCTTCCTTTGCATGTTGTAAAGCCAAAAGACCATTGGTAAGTTTCTTTAAGCGATCAGCCTCATTTAGAATGATTTCACAAAAATGTTCACGGGTGGATAGTGGCATGTCGGGGTCGAGCATGAGTTCCGCATTGCCACTAATGGCAGTTAGCGGCGTTCGAAATTCATGAGCAACGTCACTAACAAAGGTATCCTGTCGTTCGTTTAGGGCTTTTAATTCGTCGACACGCGCTTTATATACACGATTGAATTCGCCAATACTTTCAGAAAGTTCGTCCACTTCCCTCATGACACCCGTTGGAGCAAAAGCAATACTGGCATCTCCAGCTTTAGAAGATTGTACCTTTCGTACCAATTCAGTCAGCGGTCTGCTGATAAAGTGCGCAATAAGTAAGCTAAGAAAATAGCAAATGCAGGCGATAGGGATGATAACGAGAAGTAAAGTTCGTGGGCAGTCAAACACGAAAATAGCCACGAGTGCCATAGCGGCGCTTGCTAAAAACGCCAGAAGAGTAGCAAGAAAAGATATATGCGTGAATAACCGCATAGGCTTTTCTTCTTTTGGTTGATTAGGGTAGGTAGTATTGGCAGATCGTGGCATCGTGGTCACTTCTTAAAGCGGTATCCGTAGCCACGAACCGTTTCAACTAATTTTGGATCGTAGCCAGCTGCTTCAATTTTGTCACGAAGACGCTTGATGTGAGTATCAACCGTTTTAGTTTCAGTAATGAATTCCCAATTCCAGGCATCATGAAGAAGATCCTCGCGAGAAACTACTTTGCCCGCATTTTTCATCAAGCAGGCAAGCAATTCAAATTCGCGTGGTGTTAAATCGATGGGACCTTTGTCTCCTTCGGCAACATGGGTGTCTTCATTTAAGGTAATGCCGCTAGCGGTAATTTCATTCGAAGAAGTAATTTCGCTACCTTGGCTTCTGCGTAGCAAAGCGCGTGTACGTGCAAGTAATTCGCGAACGCCAAAAGGCTTGGCAAGGTAGTCATCAGCACCAAGTTCAAGGCCAACCACTTTGTTCAATTCAGTGTCACGTGCTGAAAGGAACAAGATAGGTGTAGACATGCGTGCTCTGATGCGGCGACATAATTCATAGCCATCTATGCCAGGAAGCATAATGTCAAGAATAAACAAATCGAAATGCTGTTCCTCTATTTTGCGCAACGCTTCTTCACCATCTGATGCAGTTTCAGTTTGATAGCCTTCCTTTTGCATAGCGTAGCTAACAAATTCGGTAATTGAAGGCTCGTCATCAACTATTAGAATGCGAGCAGGCGAATTTTCCATACGATCACCCTCCAACTGGTATCCTTAAACGCTTCTTAATAAAAGCTTGTTTAGTTCACCCTCAATAGTATGGTAGCATTCGCAGGTAGTGCATAGTATGAAAGGGACTGTCAGAAATATGTTACTTGCAATTGACGTAGGAAACACCCAAACCGTCCTAGGCATTTACGACAATGACACGTTAGTGCACATGTGGCGCGTTGCTACCAATGTTGATCATACCAGTGATGAGCTTCGTATTAAGCTTCACACTTTAATGATGGCGGAAGATCTTGAGTATTCCCGAATTGATGGAGCCATTTTGGCTTCTGTAGTGCCAGCGTTAACTCATAATTGGGAAAAAGCATGCTGTCGATCATTTGGCGTTGAGACCTTAATTGTTTCAGCAGCAAGTGCTGGCCATCTTATTAAGGTTGATATGGAAAAGTTTCCTGAATTAGGTGCCGACCGTGTTGCGGATGCTGTAGCAGCCAAGAATCTCTATGGCGATCCTGTAATCGTAGTGGACTTTGGCACTGCTACCAATATTGAAATTATTGGAAAAGGCGGAATTTTCCTTGGTGGTATTATTGCGCCAGGTGTTGAATCTTCTATGCGTTCACTGTTTACTCGTGCTGCATTGTTGCGTTCGGTCGAACTTGAAGACCCCGGAACGGCCATTGGAAGCAGCACGGCAGAGTGCTTGAAGGTTGGTATGGTTTATGGCGAAGCTGCTCGTGTTGATGGCTTGGTTGATAGGGTATTTGACCAGCTTGGATATGAGGCAACCGTTATTGCGACGGGTGGATTAGCGCATAGAATTGCTCCTCATTCAAGACGTATTACCGAAATTAATCTTGAATTGACCTTACAGGGATTACGCATGATCTATAACGAGCTTTCGCGTTAGAATTTTTTACAGGGCAAGAATCATTGCAAGGTGCACAGAAGAAAGGGCTTACATATGCTGAGTGATATTGAAATTGCGCAAGCAACGCAACCGCGTGATATTACGGAAATTGCCGAAAAGGCCGGTATTGATTCAGCTTATTTGGAATGTTACGGTCGCGCAAAAGCAAAGGTTGACTACAACCTTCTTCGTAATGAATCTCACGAGCCAGGTAAGCTCATTTTGGTTACCGCTATTAATCCAACACCTGCTGGCGAAGGCAAAACAACCACAACGGTTGGTCTAGGCGATGCACTCAGCCATCTTGGAAAGAAAACCGTTATTGCACTTCGCGAGCCTTCTTTAGGTCCAGTTTTTGGTATTAAGGGCGGAGCTGCTGGTGGTGGCTATGCTCAGGTAATTCCTATGGAAGACATTAACTTGCATTTTACGGGTGACTTCCACGCAATTGGTGCGGCAAACAATTTGCTTGCTGCATTATTGGATGCCCATATTCATAATGGCAACGAACTCAATATTGATGTTCGTCGTATTACCTGGAAACGCGTAGTAGATATGAATGATCGCCAATTGCGCAACATTGTTTGTGGCCTTGGCGGAAAAGCTAATGGTGTTCCTCGTGAAGATGGCTTTGATATCACCGTTGCATCTGAAGTAATGGCAATTTTCTGCCTTGCAACATCTATTACTGACTTGAAGGAGCGCTTGGGTCGCATCGTTGTTGGCTATACGCGTGATGATAAGCCCGTTACTGCTCATGATTTGCATGCTGAAGGTGCTATGACTGCGCTCTTAAAGGATGCCTTAAAGCCAAATTTGGTTCAGACGCTTGAAGGTACCCCTGCCTTTGTTCATGGTGGTCCATTTGCAAATATTGCCCATGGTTGCAATTCTATTATGGCTACGCGTATGGGTCTTGCTCTGGGCGATTATTGTGTTACGGAAGCAGGCTTCGGCGCAGATCTTGGCGCAGAAAAGTTCTTGGATATCAAATGCCGCCTTGCGGAGCTTCAGCCTGATGCGGTTGTTGTTGTTGCTACGGTACGCGCACTGAAGAACCATGGTGGCGTACCTAAGGATCAGCTTAACGAGGAAAACCTTGAGGCATTACAGGCTGGTCTTCCAAATTTGCTACAGCATGTTGAAAACATTACCAAGGTATATAAGCTCCCTTGTGTTGTTGCTATTAACGAGTTCCCAACCGACACTCAAGCTGAACTCGATCTGGTTCGTGAAAAGTGTCAAGAACTAGGCGTTAACGTTGCACTTTCTCAGGTTTGGGCAAAGGGCGGCGAAGGTGGAGAAGAGTTGGCTGAGGAAGTTTTGCGTCTTTGCGAACAGCCTAGCGAACTTGAATTTGCCTATAGTGATGATCTGGGACTTGCAGAAAAAATGGAAGCAATTGCTAAGCGTGTTTACCATGCCGATGGCGTAAACTTCACTCCTGCTGCCAAGAAGCAAATTGCTCAAATTGAAGGTATGGGTTTTGGACATATGCCTGTATGTATGGCAAAAACCCAGTATAGCTTCTCTGATGATGCTTCCAAGTTGGGTGCTCCTCGTAATTTCACTATCACCGTTCGCGAGGTGAAGGTTTCTGCGGGAGCAGGCTTTGTGGTTGCGCTTACGGGCAATGTTATGACGATGCCAGGTTTAGGCAAGAATCCTGCCGCATTTAAGATTGATGTTGATGAATCTGGCAAGATTTCAGGCTTGTTCTAAATGAAGCTTATTTAATCTTTGTCCGGACAATGCCATGAATGCTTATGTTTGATAGATAGATAAATTAGTGCTCATGCATTTAAATCCTGTGCCTCTACCGCTTTGATTTGCTTTGACTTATTTAGGCGATAGAGGCACTTGCAATGTTTAGGTAATTTGGGAAGTATTCAGATGCGTGAAGTGCTCTAGAATTTTTGTTGTAGATATCTTTCTTATTGCCTCTATCGTCTCTTTGGGTGAGGTGTATTCGTACGCTTTCCTTCGTATATAATACGAACAGTTTCGAAACTCCCTAGTTCTAGAAAGTAAGCTATTGATTGATAAAACTTTTATTTCTGAGGTAGCGGCTGGTACTCCAACTCCTGGCGGTGGTGGTGCTTCAGCATTTTGTGGAGCCCTTGGTTCTGCACTTTTGTCTATGGTTGCTAACTTAACCGTAGGTAAAAAAAGATACGCAGACGTCGAGGAGCGCGTGCAGGCTCATCTTGATCAACTTGATGAGGTTCGCGAGGAGCTTTTTGAGCTTGTGGAGCGCGATGCTGCTGCGTTTGAGCCCTTAGCTCAAGCGTTTAAACTTCCAAGGGGAACTGAAGAGGAAGAAAGACATCGTCACGAAGTTATCCAAGAAGCGCTTGTTGATGCTATCGCGGTTCCTTTTGCCATCATGAATGCTTGCGATCGCGTTATACAGCTAAGTGATTTTTTGGCTCACTATGGCAATCGGAGTGCTATTTCGGATATTGCTACGGGTGTTTCATTTGCGAAGGGCGCTCTTAAGGGTGCAGCGCTCAATGTATACGTTAATGCTGCGATGTTAGACGACCGAGCCATGGCAACGCGCTATACTGATGAAGCGGACAGGTTAATTCTTGAAAGCGGTCGTCGCGCGGACGAGATTTACAACTACGTGTTAGAAGAAATCAGGTAATTACAATGACTCACGTTTTGCATTCCCGCCCAGTTACTGAAGCTATTGCGGATAATTTGGCTCACCGTATCGAGCGTTTAAAAATTTTAGGAATTGAACCAACATTGGCATTGGTTCGTGTGGGCGCTCGTCCTGATGACTTAAGTTATGAGCGTACTGCTATTCGTAGAGCTGAGTCTTTGGGAATTACAACACGCGTTTTTGATTTGCCCGAAACAGCCTCTCAGGAAAAGCTTTTATTGCAGCTTCGTCGCATCAATGGCGATTCAAAAATTCATGGTTGTTTGCTGTTTCGCCCACTTCCAGAAAACATGGAAGAAAAACTGGTAAGTGATGAACTTGCCATGGCAAAAGACATAGATGGCATTTCTACGGCTTCATTAGGCGCAGTGTTTACCGATGCGGTTGAGGGGTATGCTCCCTGTACTGCAGAAGCCTGTGTAAAGATGTTGGAATACTACAATATTCCAGTTGAAGGAAAGCATGTTGTTGTAGTTGGTCGTAGCTTGGTGGTAGGTAAGCCTGTCGCCATGCTTTTGCTTCGTCGCAATGCGAGCGTTACTATCTGTCATTCTCGCACAGCTGATTTGGCTGAAATTACCCATACGGCAGATATTGTAATTTGTGCAACGGGACGTGCACGTGCTTATGATGCGCGTTACTTCAAGCCTGGTCAGGTTGTGCTGGATGTAGGTATTAATTTTGACAAGAATGGCAAGATTTGCGGCGATGTAGATTACGATTCTGTTGAACCTATCGTGGAAGCTATTACTCCTGTTCCAGGTGGTTTGGGTTCAGTAACTACTTCTGTCACGATGGAGCATGTAGTAACGGCAGCGGAAAAGACTATCCGCTAGAGTTACCTAGTACATAGAACGTGATACACTCAAAGCGCCAGGCTCTCGTGTTTGGCGCTTTGTTTTTAATGGCGGAAAAAGGTAATGTATATGAGTGAACAATGGGTAGAAATTGCTACAACTGAATCCGCAAGCGAAACCAAGCAGGTGGCGGCAGCACTTGCTATGGTGGTAGGCCCTGGCGATGTAATTACCTTAGATGGTGATTTAGGGGCGGGTAAGACTCAGTTCACTCAGGGGATAGCTGAAGAACTTGATATCGAAGGACCCGTCACGAGCCCTACGTTTAATCTGGTTATAACGTATGATGACGGGTGTCTGCCTTTGCATCATTTCGATCTGTATCGTCTTGAAAGCCCAGAAGAGCTTGAAGATATTGATTTTTACGGAATCGTTGAAGGCGATGGGGTTTCGTGCATCGAATGGGCTTCGAAATTTCCTGACGATATGCCCGAAGATAGACTTGAAGTTTACTTGGAAGTAACAGGGGATAATTTGCGTAGCATAAAAGCGCGTGCGTTTGGTTCTGCGCTACAGCTAATTGATTTTTGGCAGCAGGCACTGAAATAGAATGGAATTGTATGAAAGACTTTGTACTTGCTTTTGATACTGCAAACGAAATGATTTCGGTGGGTTTGGGCCGTCTTGATCGTAAGACGTGTACTATCGAAATAATTGCTTCAAAAGAAACAGAGGCCTTTCGCGCATCGAATGTGAAACTGCTTCCAGAAATTGATGCTTTGCTCACTGGGGCAAAAGTGCTTCGAGAAGATGTGTCTTGTGTGGTTTGCGGTCGCGGTCCAGGCTCTTTCACGGGCGTTCGTATTTGCATGGCCAGTGCAAAAGGTATTGCCCTTGGTCTTGAGGTACCTCTTTTTGGTGTTTCGACGGCAGATGCGCAAGCTTGGCAACAGTGGGATGCAGGCGTGCGTGGCGTGGTTGTAGTGCTCGGTGACGCTATGCGTAAGGAAGTGTATCCTGTAAGCTATATATTAAGAGAGTCGGGCATTGAACGTCTGAATTCAGATTTTGTGATGAAGGCAGCTGAGTTGCCTGCTTGGTTAGACGCAACTATTGGCGATGAAGTTCGTATCACTGGCGATGCCTTAAAGAAATACTCGAAGTATTGCGAAGAATACGGCATCCTAGTGCAGGAGTATTGCTATCCGACAGGAAAAGGTCTTTTGTTAGCTGCGCAAGCGGCATGGAGAATGGGAGCATTTGATCCCGATAACGTAAAATTGGGCGATCCTTGCGTTTTACTTCCAGTTTATACACGCCTTTCTGATGCGGAAGAGGCCGAGCGGGCTAAGTTTGCTAAACAACAAGAAAAAGCATCTCTGATCGTTGCAAATATCGAGAATGCTTCAGAAACAACAGCTTTGAATCCAGGGCATTTGGTGCCGTGTGGCCTTGAAGAAAAAGATCTTGCTACAGGTGTTCAGGGCGGTGCGGTAATTCGCTATCAGCCTCTTGAAGCTGTGTGGGCTTCTGCGGTGGAAATGCTCGAAGCACAAACCATGGGAAGTGATGCATGGCGTACCTCGCAAATCCTAGATGAACTGCCACGAGCTGACCGTACTTGGTGGGCAGCGTATGAAATGAAGGACTCTTCCAAGCGTGCAGTAAGCCTAGAAGATGCAAAGCTTATTGGATATGCAGGTGGTTGGATTGTTGACGGACAAGTACAGGTACTTAAAGTTGCAACAGATCCTGCGTATCGTCGTCGCGGCATTGCTCAAGAACTGCTTGCGCGCATTGCTCGCGATGCACGCGATTTAGGCGCAAATGAGATGACCCTCGAGGTACGTCTTTCTAATACGGGCGCACATGCCTTTTATGAACGTTTAGGATTAGAGCGCATTGGTGTTCGTCCTCGTTATTACTCCGATAAGGAAGACGCGGTTATTTATACAGGTCCTCTTCCTTTGGCTGAACATGATGTAGCGGGTATGGAGTTACGTCTGAATGATGCTGTGAAGGCGGTCGATGCTAACCGACCTGTTCAGCCTAGTCAGCTGCTTGCGATTAAGGGTAAGCTCATTCTTGCCATTGAGACTTCTTGCGATGAAACCGCCGCAGCACTCATTGATGAAGAAGGAACAATTGTTTCTGATGTAGTAGCATCGCAGATTGATTTCCATTCACGTTTTGGTGGTGTGGTACCTGAAATCGCAAGTCGAAAACATATTGAAGCAATTGGTGGGGTAGCGCAGGAATGTCTTGAACAAGCGCGCATTCGTACAGGTAAGGCAGACTTAACCTGGCGTGATTTGGCGGCAGTTTCTGTTACTTATGCACCAGGTCTAGTTGGTGCATTGGTAGTTGGTCTGGCGTTTGCTAAAGGGCTCGCATGGGCTGCAGATAAACCACTTATCGGCGTTAACCATCTTGAAGGGCATTTGTATGCCAACAAGCTTGCGTGCCCCGATATTAAGCCGCCTATGGTCGTTTCTTTGGTGTCGGGTGGTCATACCATGCTGGTTCATGTGAAAGACTGGGGTAATTACGTCACAATGGGCACTACATTGGATGATGCCGTAGGCGAAGCTTTCGATAAAGTAGCTAAGGCTATGGGTCTTGGTTATCCAGGTGGTCCGCTCATTTCTAAACTTGCTGAAAAGGGCAATGCGAAAGCAGTTCGTTTTCCTCGTGCACTTATGCATTCGGGAGATTTGCAGTTTTCGCTTTCCGGATTGAAGACTTCGGTCATGACTTATCTTCAAAAAGAAAAGCAGGCAGGTCGAGATGTCAATCAAGCAGATGTAGCGGCAAGTTTTCAGGCGGCAGTTATTGATGTGCAGGTTGCGAAAGCTAGAACAGCGCTAGAAGAAACGGGCGCTAAAGAATTTTGCTTAGGCGGTGGAGTGGCCGCTAATCCTGAATTGCGCCATGCGTATGAAGAAATGTGTATTGAAATGGGTGTACGATTAACTATGCCTCCGCTTTCAGCTTGCACTGATAATGCGGCAATGATTGCATTAGTGGCACTTGATCGCTATAA